>Ga0256845_1000908_pt1 | contig 25380 bp, 36 predicted proteins | sample RiftiametaG_FD_189101 | JGI IMG/M metagenome (GOLD analysis project Ga0256845, IMG submission 189101) | Tube worm associated microbial communities from hydrothermal vent at the East Pacific Rise, Pacific Ocean - Riftia | ecosystem: Host-associated > Annelida > Integument > Unclassified ... | reverse complement strand
CCACCACCACATCACTCACTTCGTTTAATAGATCTCCGTAGGACGACATAACAGAAATCTAGCAGAAAAAAGTAGGTTAGTGAAAGCTGAAAATGTAAAACTTTTTATCATCGCCGCGCTGCAACTGAAACTTGAGCTTACGAAATTAGGACAAGTTTCAGTTGCACCCTATGCGCCGAGCTGGGGCTCGGCGCTCCAAAAAGAGGCCCGAACCGCAGAGATGCGATTCGGGCCGTCTTGAAAAATGAGAGATAGGACTCAGCCTTAGGTAATCTTACCATGAAGCATCCAGTAGCTCATGGCGACAATCACAACGATGGCGATGAAGACCCAGAGGTAAACCAGAGTGCCCTTAGAGGCGCGCTCACCTGTGTTCTGAAGTTTGTCATAGCGACCCTTGATTTTTCCCTTACGCAGGAAGCCATCGTAGTGGCGCTGGAGCAAGTGAGTTTCCATCTGGCGCATCATATCGAGAATCACACCCACCAAAATCAGGAGACTGGTTCCTCCGAAGAAGGATGTCACTAAGAATGGCAGTGAATTACCAATGATACCGACAGGCATTTGGGAAACAACCCACGGAAGGATGAAGATGATGGTCAGGAAGATCGCACCGGCAAAGGTGAGGCGCGTCATCGTGAAGTCGAGGAAGTCAGCCGTTGGCTTACCGGGACGCACACCGGGGATGTATCCACCGCTTTTTTTCAGGTTCTCGGAGATCTCACTAGGCTGGAACATGGTCGCGACCCAGAAGTAGGAGAAGAAGAAGATCATCACACCTGCGACGAGGTAGTAAGTCAGTCCTCCACCAGCCAAGGCATCTTGGATGTTCCGTGACCATTGGGCCGTAGGGAAGGCGGACTGCAGAACGAAAGTCGGCAGGGAAAGAATCGCAGTGGCGAAAATGATCGGCATCACACCAGCGTAGTTGACTTTGAGTGGCAGATACTGAGTCTGGCCCCCGAGTTGCTTACGTCCCATCACACGCTTAGCGTATTGGATCACGATCCGGCGCTGCGCCTGCGTAATGGCGATCACGGCTGCGATAACAAACAGCAGGAAGGCAACGAGGAATACCAGGAAGGCGGCGGCACCAGGACCAGCATTAGGACCGGTAACGAGTGTCTGCCAAGTAATCACGAGCGCTCCGGGAAGAGCGGAGATGATGTTGACGGTAATGATCAGAGAGATTCCGTTACCAAGACCACGCTCGGTGATCTGGTCGCCGAGCCACATCAGAAGAAGTGTGCCGGTGACGATCGTCAAGACCGTCATGGAAATGAAGAGAGCCCCGTGACCAGGAACCACATCACCAAATTTTTCAATACCACTGAGCCCGGGAATATTCCCTGGGTTCTTCAAACTAATCGCAAGAAGGTATCCTTGCACGAGAGCAATCACGATGGTGATGTATCGAGTGTAGGAGTTGATCTTCTCACGTCCTCCATCCTCGCGAGCGAGCTTGGAGAGCTTGGGCACCACAGCAGTCATCAGCTGCATCATAATGGATGCAGAGATATAGGGCATGATACCGAGTGCGAAGACACCCATTTTCTGGAGTCCACCACCGGAGAAGAAACCAAGCATGGCTCCCACAGCAGCGCCAGGACCGCTGTCGCCGCCGGTTTTTTGCTTGTCAGCAAGATATTCAGCAATGACGCTAGCATCAACTCCAGGTAGAGTGACGTGAACGCCGAGACGGATGATGACAATCATCGCCAAGGTAAAGAGGATACGCTCCCGAAGTTCCGGGACTTTCCATGTGCTCGCAAATGCGGAGATCATTAGTTTTAATTATGTGTTAACAGTTATCGGTTGCCAGTTAGTCTGGCGTGCGTGGTTTATACGCATAGAGAGGAAGCGCGCAAGCACTTCCCCTCCAGAAATAATTATTTCTTGTGTATAAAGAAATACGAGGGGTGCTGCTTAGGCAACAGATCCACCGGCTTTCTCAATTTTCTCACGTGCAGAGGAACTGACTTTGCAGCCTTCCACGGTGAGTTTGGTAGCAATATCGCCATTGCCGAGCACCTTAACAGTGACGTAGGTTCCCTTGACCAGGCGTGCTGCCTTGAGGGACTCCATGTTCACTGTGGCGCCGTCTTCGAAGCGAGCTTCGAGGTCGGAGACATTAACGACAGCGATCTTGTCTTGGAAACGAGTGTTGTTGAAGCCACGCTTAGGAAGACGGCGATGCAGAGGCATCTGCCCACCTTCGAAGCCGGGACGAACACCACCGCCGGAGCGGGACTTCTGACCCTTGTGACCACGACCACAGGTCTTGCCGAGGCCAGAGCTTTCACCGCAACCGAGACGCTTTACACGATGCTTGGCACCGCGGTTTGGCTTGAGATTGTGAAGATTCATAATATTTTAGTTTTTGAGTTGGTTAGTTTACTAGTAACGACAGCCAATTACATTTTCTCTTGCACCTTCTTGCCACGGCTTGCGAGGACTTCCTCACGAGTGCGGAGCTGGGAAAGAGCTTTCATTGTCGCTTTGACAACGTTGGCGTGGTTGTTGGAGCCGAGGCTCTTACCGAGCACGTCAGTGATACCAACGGCTTCACAAACAGCACGCATACCACCACCGCAAATAATTCCGGTTCCGGGGCAAGCTGGCTTGAGAAGAACAACACCACCACCAAATTCAGCCTGAACGGCGTGTGGGATGGTTCCGTTGACGATCTTCATGCGAACGAGAGATGCTTTGGCGTCATCGCTGCCTTTGCGGATGCACTCGGCAACTTCTTTGGCTTTGCCGAATCCAACTCCAACGCGACCTTCTTTGTCACCAGAGACCATCAGGGCAGAGAAGCTGAAGCGACGTCCACCTTTGACCACTTTGGCACAACGGTTAATGAAGACCACTTTTTCAGTGAGCTCTTTGCCATCGTCCGTCATTGGCTTGGGAGGAGCTTGGCGTTGTCCACGGCCACGGCCACGGCCACGGCCGCCACGTCCACGGAAGCCGCCAGGACCACCACGGTCATCGCGGTTGTCACGGTTGTCTTGAGTAGGTGCTGCTGCGCCTTCTGTTTTAGGAGCTTCTGTTTTAGGAGCTTCAGTCTTTGGAGCTTCTGTTTTTGGAGCTTCTGTTTTAGGAGCCTCAGTTGCTGGAGTATCAGTTTGATTTTCAGACATGATAAATAAGTAGATTAGAAGTTAAGGCCGGCTTCACGGGCGGAGTCTGCGAGTGCTTTGATTTTTCCGTGGTAGAGGTGACCACCGCGGTCGAAAACGACCTTTTCGATGTTCGCCTCTTTGGCACGGCTGGCGACCATTGCCCCTACCTTGGCGGCGGTGGCTTGGTTGGATGCTGATTTCTCGATTCCTTTATCGAGGCTGGAAGCGGCACAAAGTGTGACACCTGCAACATCATCGATAAGCTGAGCATAGATATGCTGGTTGGAATAGTTCACAGCAAGACGAGGACATGCGGCAGTGCCGGAAACCTTCTTACGGATGCGGCGGTGAATGCGCCGGCGGACTTCTTTACGATTGAGAGTGCTCATTTTAAGTAAAAGTATTTAGTAGTTATAATTTAGGGTAACTGGCGATTACTGGACGCTCTTACCTGCCTTACGGCGAACACGCTCGCCAACATAGCGAACACCTTTTCCTTTGAACGGCTCCGGTGGATAGTAGCGGCGCACTTCTGCTGCGAACTGTCCGACCATTTGCTTATCGATTCCCTCCACCTTGATGGCGGTGTTCTTCTCCACAGTGACAGTGATGCCTTCTGGGATAGGGTGAAGAATCGGGTGAGACTTTCCAAGGCTGAGGTCGAGGGCTTTGCCTGCGACTTTGGCACGGAAACCAACACCTTGAATTTCGAGTTCCTTGACGTAACCTTTATCCACACCTTCGACCATGTTGCTGATCAGGGAGCGGGAAGTGCCGTGAAGTGCCTTCATCTTGCGGTGCTCAGTAGCACGCTTAACGGTGACGGTGCTATCGTCCGACTCAAGAGTGATGCCTTCAGGCATCGTCCACTCGAGTTTTCCTTTAGGTCCTTCCACAACGACATTGCCGTTGGAATCAGCCTTAACGCTGACTTTTTCTGGGAGAGTGATATTTTTTAATCCAATACGTGACATGGTATTATCCTTTCTGGTTGTTAGTAGTTAACGAGGTAAGATTACCAAACGTAGGCGAGGAGTTCTCCGCCGAGCTTTTCCTTACGGGCATGTGTGCCAGTCTTCAACCCTTTAGAGGTAGAGAGAATGGAGATGCCGAGGCCATTGAGGACACGCGGGATTTCACCCGCACCAACGTAGCGGCGAAGTCCAGGCTTGGACACGCGCTTGAGATCTGTGAGAACGGCGGTGCCGCTGTCAGAGTATTTTACTTTCACCTCGATTACGGGGAATTGACCATCGGTCTTTACCTCGTAGTTCCAGATGTAGCCTTCATCCTTAAGAATGCGGGCGATTTCGCCTTTCATCTTGGAGTAAGGGGCGGTGAATGTCTCGTTGCCTGCGCGTGATGCGTTTTTCAGGCGGGTGAGAAAATCAGAAATGGGATCACTTAAAACTGCCATAATGCTTGTATAAAGTTAGTGGTTAAAAATTGAAGCTACAGAATTAAGCAGCGTCTTCGGCTTTCTTGATGTCGCGAAATGGCATGCCGAGTGCCTTGAGAAGCGCGCGTCCTTCGTCGTCTGTATTAGCAGAGGTAACGAAGATGAGGTCAAAGCCGAGTTGGCGTTTGATTTTATCGAGCTCGATCTCGGGGAAAATGGATTGATCGTTTACACCGTAGGCATAGTTGCCTCGTCCATCGAAGTTCTTAGGAGAGATTCCACGGAAGTCACGGATGTTGGGTGCGGTGATGTTGACGAAGCGATCGAGGAATTCCCACATGTGGTTTCCACGAAGTGTGACGCGTGCGCCAACGGCCTCGCCTTCACGCACCTTGAAAGTAGCCACACTCTTACGTGCGTAGGAGATGCTTGGCTTCTGGCCGGTGATCTTGCAGATATCTTCGATAGCGTCTTCAACAGCTTGCTTACGGTCGGCAGCTTTACCAACGTGTGTGGTAACAACGATTTTCAACAGGCGCGGGACCTGATGCGGGTTGGTGTAGCCCAGCTCTTCAGTGAGAGCGGGAATTACCTTATCCTTATAATAGGTTTGTAGTGTGGGTGTCATAATAGCGGGTCAGCTTGATTATTGAGTCGCTTAAGCGCGGATGGGGTTCTTTTTGCAGGGGGCGAGGCGGCTTGTAACCACCCCAGGTTCAAATTGTAAAGCAGTTTATACCACTTTAATCATTCGGCGTGAAAAGCGGTCCGCGTATTGCGGCGCCGCTTAATCAAGGGAGTTATGAAATGCGGTTCGAAAACCGCCTTCACTTAGATTTTTTTTACGTTGGAGATGGCGATTGGGCCATCCTGTTCGAGGATTCCTCCATCCGGATGTTCTTCGGACTTGCGGATTGCCTTTTTGATGATGTTAGCACCCTCGACGATGACCTGGCCTTTAACGGCGTTGACATTGAGAACTGTGCCCTCTTTGCCTTTGTGGTTACCGGCAATGACCTTAACGGTGTCACCTTTTTGGACGTGTGTCTTAATACGCATTGTGTGATTCGGTTGATTTTTAATTAGAGAACCTCAGGAGCGAGGGAAACGATTTTCATATACTTTCTGTCGCGCAGCTCACGAGCTACAGGACCGAAAATACGAGTGCCTTTTGGGTTGCCGTCCTTGTCGATAATAACGATAGCGTTAGAATCGAAACGAAGCACGGAGCCGTCTGCACGGCGAACGGGGTATGCGGAACGCACGACCACAGCCTTAACGACTTCACCTTTTTTAATGCTGGCAGTTGGGATTGCCTCACGAATGTGGCAGGTAATGACATCACCGACGCGGGCCACCTTGGTGCGCTTGCCGATTACGCCAATCATCTTGGCGACACGAGCACCGGTGTTATCGGCGATCTGAACTTTGGATTCCATCTGGATCATGGCTTTAGATAGTTATTGGTTATTGGGAATTAGTTATTGGGATAACTAGTGCTGCCCGGGGGCAGCAAATGGATGAATTAGTGAGTGAGGATCTCTTGGAGTTTCCAGCACTTTTTCTTAGAAATAGGCCGTGTCTCGATGATGCTGACTTTGTCGCCAACGGCGGCTTCGCCTTTTTCATCGTGGGCGTAGAATTTCTTGGATCGCTTAACGATCTTTTTGTAGCGTGGGTGTGGCACGCGGTTGACGTATTCTACAACGATGGTTTTATCCATGGATGTAGAGATAACGATGCCAACACGGGTCTTACGAAGACCGGTTGATTCAGTTTGAGTATCGCTCATGATTAAAGTGGTAATTTAGATGTTTGATCAGCTTAACCTTGGAGGCGACGCTGGGTAAGGACGGTTTGCACACGTGCTGTCTCACGACGAACGAGGCGGCGGCGGGAGGTATTCTCGAGCTGGCCGGTGGCCTGCTGGAGGCGCAAGTTGAGTGCCTCTTGCTTGAGGTCACGCAGGCTGCGAGTGAGCTCCTCAGTAGTGAGCTCGCGAATGTCTTTGATTTTTGTCTGGGCCATGGTGGTTACAGTTAATCGTTAATATTTTTGGGGGGCTTAGCCGTGATTTCCACGGACGACGAAACGGGTAGGAACGCCGAGTTTGTAAGATGCGAGACGGAGAGCTTCCTTAGCAGAGGTCTCAGAGACACCAGCTACTTCGAAAAGCATAGTGCCAGGGCGGATCACAGCGACCCATGCCTCAACAGCACCTTTACCTTTACCCATCCGAGTTTCTGGTGGGCGGCCGGTAACGGATTTGTGAGGGAACACACGGATCCAAACTTTTCCTTTACGTTTAAGTTTACGGTTGATGGCAACACGGCAGGCTTCAATCTGACGGTTGGTCATCCATCCGCGACCGAGACACTGAAGTCCGAATTCACCGAAGCTCACGGTGTTTCCGCGCTGGGCGTTTCCGCCACGGTTTCCGCGCTGGGTCTTGCGGAACTTCACTCTTTTTGGCATTAATGGCATGGTATTATCCTCCTAGTTAAATTGGTTAATTTTAGATGGGCTAGTATTCAGTTTGAGACTAGCGTCTGTTGTTGTTACGATCGTTGCGATCATTACGGTCACGGCGTTGACCACCACGTGGGCGTCCACCACCAGCTTGTGGTTTTTCTTCCTTCTTGTTGATCCAGCACTTGATGCCGATGATTCCGTAAACGGTAGCGGCTTCTGCGAATCCATAGTCGATAGGCACACGGAGTGTCTGAAGAGGCACTTTGCCTTCGCGATACCACTCAGCACGTGCGATGTCTGCACCACCGAGACGGCCAGCGCAACGAACACGGATGCCTTCAGCACCGAATTCCATAGCAGTAGAGATGGCACGCTTCATGGCGCGGCGGAATGCAATACGACGCTCAAGCTGAACGGCGATGTTTTCACAAACAAGTTGAGCATCAAGCTCAGGCTGACGGATCTCTATGATGTCGATTTTCACCTGGCATCCACCACAAAGTTTGGAGATGTCATTGGTGAGCTTTTCGATCTCAGATCCTTTACGTCCGATCACGAGACCTGGACGAGCTGTGTGAAGAGTAACGCGAACGCTGTTCCAAGCGCGCTCAATGAACACCTTGGCAACGCCGGAGAGGTGAAGACGCTTTTTGAGATACTTGCGGATTTTGAGGTCCTCGTGAAGCTTGTCTGTGTAGTCACTGCCTGTGGCATACCACTTGGAGCGCCAGTCTTTATTGACGGCGAGACGGAACGAGATCGGATTGATTTTCTGGCCCATGATTAGATTTATTTAAAAGTTGGAAAAGGTGAATTATTCGGTTTCAGCAGCGGGGCTTTCTTCGGCGACTACTTCTGCAGCCTCCTTAGGAGCTTCTACTTTTTTCTCTGCCTTAGGTGCAGCAGCCTTCTTTGGCTTGAGCGTGCGCTTCTTTGGCTTGGATGAACGCTCACGTGGCTCAGGAATTTCTACCTCGTCAGTGAGAACGATGAATACGTGGCTGGTGCGCTTGCGGATAGCACCTGCGGAACCACGAGCACGTGGCTTGAAGCGCTTGAAAGTAGGACCATCACCGACGGTTGCCTCTTTGACGGTAAGCTCTTCGGCATCAAGCTCGAAGTTGTTCTCGGCATTCGCAACGGCGCTTTTCAGCGTTTTGCTAACGATCTGAGCAGCCTTACGTGGGGTGTAAGCAAGCACATCAAGGGCTTCGGAAACAGGCATGCCTTGAATGGCACGGGCGACATCACGGGCCTTTTTAGGCGAGATGCGGGCGTATTTATAAGTGGATTTAACTTCCATCGGTCTAGTTGGTGAAAAGGTGGTTGAAAAGGTTGGGTGTAATTTTATCGTTTTACGGTCTTAACGGATGCGATGTCGCCATGGCGAATCTCATCCTCTGATGATTCGAGTTCGGTCGGGAGAACGCCACTGAAATCCTTTCGGGTCTCGGCGACGATCGCCTCTGCTAGTTTGCGGTTACCGCGCATGATGGTAAATTTCATCCCGCGTCGAACGGACTGATCTTCACCTGCATTAATCACCAGCATGCCACTTTTGGCATCGATACTGACAATTTTTGCGTGTTGCAGCGTGCCTTGCGACATCTGCGGGCGCGGCTTTTGCCTTAATCCGAGGGCTACGTCAAGCTCTCGTATTGAACTTTCTAAACGAACTCGAGCATCAGGATCTGCGGCGACCGCTGTGCGAAGGTATTCGCGCATATTGGCCATCAGATCTAGTGCTGCTTTTTCGGTTGCGCGATTGCGTTTATCGAGGACTTCTGCATTTTTAACGGCATCGAGGATAGCATCCTCTCCCCCGTTAAGCAGATTATCACCGAGCGCCGCAAATCGCAGGCGTAATTCATTGACGCTCTTACTGAGCTCAGCTTCGCGCTTCTTGGAAGCGGCGAGGTCACCGGCCAGCACATGATACTGGCTCCGGGACTTGCTGATCTCACGCTTGAGCATGCGGATCTCACGATCCTTATCCTCAGATCCTCCCTGCGCAGCACACGGAGCCACCACACCGAGAAGCATAGCTCCGGTAATCGCGGTGGTGATGTGTGCTGGGAATCGCATGGAAAAAATGAAGGTTATGTGGTATTTATGTGGTATCTATCGCTTACCAAGGCCGCCGTGGGCTCTGAATATGCGAGTTGGTGAAAATTCACCAAGTTTGTGACCCACCATGTTTTCGTTTACGAAGACAGTCGGGAATGACTTGCCGTTGTGAACGTGGAAGGTGTGGCCTACAAAGTCAGGAGTAATCACTGAGTTGCGGCTCCAGGTTTTAATAGGCTTCTTGTTTCCGCTGGCTTCGGCGGCATCGATTTTCGCGAGCAGCTTTTGGTCAACGTAGGGGCCTTTTTTGAGTGAACGTGGCATAATAAGTTATGTGTTAATCGTTATTGGTTTTGAAAATTACTTCTTCTTACGACGAGAAACGATGAACTTGTTGCTCGGCTTGTATTTCTTACGGGTCTTCTGGCCTTTGACGTGTCCCCAAGGTGACTTGAGGTGCTGACGACCACCACCGGACTTGGACTTACCCTCACCACCACCGTTCGGGTGATCGACGGGGTTCATGCACATTCCGCGAACGGTCGGGCGGATGCCCTTCCAACGGCTACGTCCAGCTTTGCCGGATACTTCGAGCATGTGGTCGCGGTTTCCGACCTGGCCGATGGTGCAGTAGCAGTTCTGGTTGAACTTGCGGATCTCACCGGATGGCATCTTGACGAGCGCGTGTCCGCCTTCCTCACGGTTGGAAAGGACGGCTTGTTGACCAGCAGAGCGGGCAATCTTACCACCTGTGCCAGGAGTCATCTCGATGTTGTGAATTGGCGTTCCAAGAGGAACGTTCTTCAGCTTCATCGCGTTGCCTGGTTTTGGTGCAGCATTTTCGCTTGAGATCACAGCGTCACCTACTTCCAAACCAACGGGGGCGAGGATGTAGTTCTTGATACCGTCCTCATACTGGATGAGTGCGATACGGCAGGTGCGGTTAGGATCATACTCGATGCTGAGCACAGTAGCGGACACGTCCACTTTGTTGCGCTTGAAGTCGATCACGCGGTATTTGCGCTTGTGTCCACCACCCTTATGGCGGCAGGTAATACGTCCCTGGTTGTTACGTCCGCCGCTCTTCTTGAGTGGACGGGTCAGGCTTTTTTCAGGAGTAGTTTTGGTGATTTCCTCGTACGTTGGCCACACTTTGTAGCGGTTCGAAGGAGTCACTGGCTTGAATTTTTTAACGGGCATGGTTCGCTATTGGGTTCGATGTTATCGTTTTTCAGCGGGAATTGTGAATTTGTGTGTCTAGTGATTAGACGAGGTCGAGGCTTTCTCCGTCCTGAAGACGGACGATGGCTTTTTTCCAATGAGCTGTGCGGCCAGCGTCAGCGCGACGATTGCGCTTCTTCTTACCACTGCAGTTCATGGTGCGCACGGCGGCAACCTTCTTTCCGAAGAGCTTTTCGATAGCACGTTTGATTTCGAGTTTGTTTGCATCGCGGTCCACTTTGAACACATACTCGTTGTTCTCTTCTTGAAGAAGGGTGGCTTTCTCACTAATGAGAATGGTGTCGATGACCTGATAGATATCTTTCATGGTGATTGAGTAAGTTAAGTGTTAGGCAGTGCGGCGGGCGAGAGTCTCGTAGGAGTCCTCAACAAGGATGACGCAATTTGCATGCAGAAGTTGTTCGATGTTCATCTCAGCTGCTGTGATGAGCAGAACGGACTGAACGTTACGAGCAGCAAGGTAAGTGCTCTCGGTGAACTTCTCAGCCACCACAAGAACCTTACGAGCATCGGTCAGGCCTTTGATGGCTGCGATAAATGATTTGGTCTTTCCGTCTTCGATAGCGAAGCTACCGACGGAGAGGATTTTTTCATCAGCGATGTGATCGCCAAGAACTTTGCGGAGTGCAAGCTTACGAACGCCTTTGTTAACGGTCTTAGCATATGAACGAGGGCGGGGTCCGAAGACGATACCACCACCACGCCAGATTGGGTTCTTAGTTGTGCCACAACGTGCACGGCCAGTTCCCTTCTGTTTCCAGAGTTTTTTGTTGGAACCTTTAACTTCACCGCGAGTCTTGGTGCTTGCTGTGCCGCTACGGCGGTTAGCACGGTAGGCTGTAATGAGATCGTGCACAGCCTGGTCACCTTTGTGACCTTCGATCACTTGGATGTTTGCAGCTTTCGCATCTTGAATAGAGAGTGTTTTCATTTTCTCAGTTAAATATAGTTAGTAGTTAGTAGTTTGATACTACTTAGCAGCCGGAGCTGGCTTTTTAATGGCTGGGCGGATAACAACGTATGATTGGTTTGGTCCGGGCACTGCGCCTGAAACAAGGATCACGTTGTCTTCAGGGCGAACCTGAACGATTTTGAGGTTTTGGACAGTGCGGTTGTAGACACCGTGATGACCGGGCATCTTCTTGTTCTTCCAAATACGGCCTGGCCATGTGCCAGCACCCACACCACCAGGACGGCGGTGCATCATGTGACCGTGTGAGTCAGGCTGTCCAGCGAAGTTATAACGCTTAACAACACCTTGGAAACCTTTACCTTTGGTGGTGCCGAGGGCGTCTACCCACTGCCCCACTTGGAAAAGCTCAGCACCTGGGTGCGGCTCGTCTGTGTTGGGAAGGTCTGCGTCGCTTTCGAAACGGAATTCTTTAATCAGCTTCTTAGGGCTTGATCCGTATTTGTTGAAGTGTCCACGCTTGGGTAGATTGAGACGAAATTCCTTCTGGTCGTCGTAGCCAACTTGAACGGCGGAATAACCGTCGGTCTCGGTGGTTTTGACCTGGAGAAACTCGTTGCCCGCAACGTCAATGACGGTGACAGGGATGGATGTGCCAGCCTCTTCATCAAAGATGCGAGTCATGCCGACTTTTTTTCCTAGTAGTCCTAGTGCCATGGTTCTTAGTAAGTTAAATGGTTAGATTAAATGGTGATAGATCTGATAACGGGTCAGATGCGAATTGCGATGTCAACTCCGGCAGGAAGGTTAAGCTTCTTGAGCTCGTCCACGGTGCGGGATGTTGGATCAAGGATGTCCAGCATACGCTTATGGGTCCGAATTTCAAACTGCTCTGCTGACTTCTTGTCCTGGTTAACCGAACGGTTCACACTGAATTTTTCAATGCGTGTGGGCAATGGGATTGGCCCGGCGACTTTAGCTCCTGTGCGCTTAGCGGTTTCGACGATTTCCTTGGCGGATTTATCGATTGCGCGGTGATCGTAAGCACGGAGGCGGATTCTGATTTTCTGCTGTGACATGGCGGATGTTAGTTAGAGTTTGTGAGATTGTTATTGGTTGATAAACTTTGATTAGCTTGCGTAGGCGTATTGTTTAAAGAGCTCATCCACCACTTGTTGGGGGACTTGCTCGAAACTTGAGGGCTTCATAGTGTAGTCTGCACGACCACTTGAAAGTGTGCGAACGGCCGTTGAGTAGCCGAACATTTGGGCAAGAGGAACGATGACCTTAAGCACCGCATGAGTGGGCTTGGTTTCGATCTCTTGAATCTGCCCGCGGCGGCGGTTGAGGTCACCCATGATATCACCTTGATAATCTTCAGGTGTAGTGACTTCTACATCCATAACGGGCTCAAGAAGGATGGGGTCCGCCTTGCGGAAGGCATCCTTCATGGCAAAAATAGCAGCCATTTTGAAAGCGTTTTCGTTGGAGTCCACATCGTGAAATGATCCGTCGGTCACATTGACGTGAACGTCGACCATGGGATAACCTGCGATGACGCCATTGGTCATGGCCTCGCGAACTCCGGCCAGCACCGAGTTGATAAATTCTTTAGGAATGGCACCTCCAACAATCTTGTTGTCGATGGTGAGGCCTTTACCTTTCTCTCCAGGAGCAACGTCAAGGATGACGTGTCCAAATTGTCCACGACCACCGGATTGCTTCTTGAGAATCCCCTCACCTTCAGCGGCGCTGCTGATGGTTTCGCGGTAGGCGATCTGGGGTTTACCTACACCACAAGCGACTTTGAACTCGCGTTGCATGCGGTCGACAATGACTTCAAGGTGAAGTTCACCCATGCCGGAAATGATGGTCTGGCCGGTTTCTTCGTCGGTTTTAACAATAAAAGTGGGATCTTCTTCGGAAAGACGAGCGAGCGCGAGTGACATCTTATCCTGATCAACCACGGTCTTAGGCTCAACAGCCATGGAGATCACGGGCTCTGGGAAAAGTGGTGGCTCGAGCATGATATCGAACTTCTCAGCACAGAGCGTGTCACCGGTCTGGACATTTTTCAGTCCAACGATGGCAGCGATGTCGCCTGAGTAACAGGTTTGAATATCTTCGTGCTTGTCCGCGTGCATTTTGATCAGACGACCAATGCGCTCTTTCTTACGAGTGCGGGGATTGTAAACCATGTCACCCTTGGAAATTGTTCCTGAGTAAACACGGAAGAAGATAAGCTTTCCTACAAATTTATCGGCCCACAGTTTGAATGCGAGCGAGCAGAACGGCGCATTGTCATCGGTGATGGCAAGCACTTCAGACTCTTCGTCGTCAGCCTCTTGGCCTTGAGCCGCAGGGATATCGAGAGGGCTGGGAAGGTAATCAGCCACCGCATCAACGAGGAACTGAACGCCTTTGTTTTTGAAAGCAGATCCACCAGCTACGGGCACAATCGCATTGGCGATGGTAGCACGGCGCAGAGCAGATTTGATATCCTCAGAGGTGATCTCTTCCTCCATGAGGAATTTCTCACCGAGAGTTTCATCGCAATCACAGAGCACGGACAGAAGCTCTTCGCGGGCAGCTTCAGCTTCAGCGAGCAGGTCGCCATCAAGGTCTTGAATCTCGAATGTGGATCCCATATCGCAGTCATCTTTATAAATGACAGCCTTGAGGTTTACCACGTCGATTTGACCGATGAGGTCTTCTTCGCAACCGATCGGGATGAGAATGCGAACCGCTTTGACTCCGAACTTCTCTTGAATGTCTTGGAAGACGTTTTCAAAGTCTGCACCGGTGCGATCCATCTTATTAACAAAGATGATACGCGGCACGTTATACTTGTCGGCTTGGCGCCAAACGGTTTCGGTCTGCGGCTGCACTCCGGCAACTCCACAGAAGACAACGATCGCACCATCGAGCACGCGCAGTGAGCGCTCCACCTCGGCCGTGAAGTCCACGTGACCAGGAGTGTCGATGATGTTGACTCGTTGTTTTTGGCCCTCAAAGAGTTTGAAAACACCATCATTAGGGCTCTGGACCCACTCACATGTCACAGCGGCGGAGGTGATGGTAATACCACGCTCGCGCTCTTGCTCCATATGATCGGTCACCGTAGCTCCGTCATGCACCTCACCGATCCGGTGGATCATACCCGTGTAAAACAGTATACGCTCGGTGAGCGTGGTTTTACCGGCATCAATGTGCGCAGTAATCCCAATATTCCGTGTCCGTTCCAGAGGATATGGACGGTTTGGATTATTAGGATTAGCGGACATAGCGGGTGAGGCGTAGGATGTTTCTTTTCTCTAGAGAAATAGTGGGCCGGGATGTGACTACCAGCGGAAGTGAGCAAACGCACGGTTGGCCTGAGCCATCTTGTGCATGTCGTCACGCTTACGGACGGCGTTGCCTTGGTTGTTGGCAGCGTCTTTGATCTCGTTAGCAAGAGCAAGGAACATTGGAGTCCCCTTCTTCTTACGAGCGAACGTAACGATCCAACGCATAGCGAGGGACTCGGAACGCTTAGGATCAACTTCGAGAGGCACCTGGTAAGTAGCACCACCTACACGACGGCTTTTCACCTCGACGCGTGGCTTGGCATTCTCGAGAGCACGGGTCACAACCTCAAGTGGGTCGATGGTGTCCGTGCCGTCATTTGCTTTATCGATAGCGGCATAAACGATGCGCTCGGAAAGCGAACGCTTACCGTCACGCATGACTTTGCTGATCAGTTTCCCGACCACGGGGCTATCATAACGGGGGTCGCGTGTTTCTGGGCGACTGTAAACTCTTTTGCGGCGTGCCATGGTTTTATTAAGTTAAAATGGTTTGGATGAAAATTACTTCTTAGGGCGCTTCGTTCCGTATTTAGAACGGGACTGACGGCGCTTATCAACTCCGAGGGTATCGAGAGCACCACGAACGATGTGGTAACGAACACCTGGAAGATCCTTTACTCGGCCACCGCGAACGAGGACGATTGAGTGCTCCTGGAGGTTGTGACCTTCACCACCGATGTAGGCGATGACTTCCTGACCATTGGTGAGACGCACCTTGGCAACCTTCCGCAGCGCGGAGTTAGGCTTCTTAGGTGTGCGGGTCATCACTTGGAGACAGACGCCACGACGTTGCGGGCAGTTGTTGAGGGCACGTGACTTGGACTTAGTCTCGGGCGTTTTGCGTCCTTTGCGGACGAGCTGGTTAATAGTCGGCATATTCCTGCGTGGTTTTGGTTGAAATGATTTAAGTTAAAGCGTTGCTTTGTTCGTTATTAATACGGGTGATACTGGCTTGAAATCTACTGTTTCAGCTGGTTAACAAATTGTAAAACCCAACGGCGCCCAAGTGGCAAGATGTGGCAAGAGGTTGAAAAACCTCATTAAACCGCTTCTTATCCGGAGCTACCCGATAGGTATCACTGCTTGCTTGCAGCTGTTTTTGCTTGTGTGGTGACCCGCGATTACCCCTTGAGGCCACCTCGGGGGGCGGCGAATATACAAATGAAACCCCATCTGGCAAGACCCATTTCACTTTTTCATCATCTTTTTCTTAGAAATCACCCTAACCCACTGAAAACAAAGCATTTGAAGGCATTCCATCTAAGCCAGAAAACTAAACATCACCCCCCTTTTGAATCAATCTTTGCAGATTTTCAGCCTTCCACGGTGAATCCACTCCCCACAGATGGTAAATACTCGGCCTTTTACCCGCCTCAAGATCAGCCCCCGGCTACTTTTTAACTTCGCGAATCTTCAGATTCCGAAAACTCACCACATCCCCGTGATATTGCAGACCGATGTGGCCTTTGAGATGGGTGGGCTCCTTGCTGTCGTTATGCTTCTCGTTATCGAGAATCTGCATCTCGATCCCTGTGAAATAAATTTTAGGTTCATTTTCCTGCACACCCAAGAAAATCCCGCTATTGCCACCTTCGGAAATTTTCCATTCAAGCTTCAATTCATAATTGTCATACTGCTTTTCGGTAATGATATCTCCACCCTTATTCGTATGCTGTATGGTGCCATCCACGACTTCCCAACCATCCTTCACCTCCTCCCCTTTGTAATTTCTCCAGCCCGCCCGTCAAAGGTTTTACCATCAAAGAGGGGAGCCCAGCCCTGGGCTTGCTCTTTCTCAGTTAACTCCTCGGCCTGAGAAGTGGCAGCGAGAGCTACGGAGGCTGCTACGTACACACGACGCCCGTCTTTTTGATGACCGATTGCTTAAACATGCAACCAATACGCACAATCTCAACCGCTCTTACAAGGTGAAATCATGGAATAGGCTCTACCCCCCTATCCATTGTGAGATCTTCCCCTCTCCTGCATTCAAGCTTGCCCATCGCCCCACTCCAGAATAAACCCACCTCGCCGATGAAACACGTAACCATTTACACCGACGGCTCGTCCCGGGGCAACCCCGGCCGAGGAGGCTATGGCACCCTGCTTATCTATAACGGGCAATGCAAAGAACTCAGCGGCGGATTTGCCAAAACCACCAACAACCGGATGGAAATTCTCGCCGCCCTCAGCGGCATCGAATCCCTCAAGGAGCCCTGCCAAGTCACCCTAGTCTCCGACTCCAAATACCTCATCGACACCATGGACAAAGGATGGATCCACGGATGGAAAAAGAAAGGTTGGTCACGAGGCCCCGGTAAACCACTCAAAAATGTCGATCTCTGGAAGCGCATGTCCGAAGCCGTCCGAGGCCACCAGATCTCCTGGAAATGGGTCAAAGGCCATTCCGGCCACCCAGAGAACGAACGCTGCGACGTGCTCGCTACCGAAGCCGCTGACCGCCGAGGCAATCCCGAAGATGAGGGTTTTCAGGGGTAATACAGCCAGACAGAAGACCTGAGCGAGGAAACACTATCGGCTATACCTCAAGCGTAAGAACCCCTTACGGCCTCCAGATACCGGAATACGGGCCTCGACAGTTTCGATTCCATCATCCGTTCGTAAAATCCGCTCCTGCAAATCAGCGGCATTCCAATCAGCCATGTCCCGTGTGGCCTGACAATAAAGAGTGCGCGACCCCTCAGGTCCGGCATTGCGAGTGTAAATAACATAAAGCAAACCACCCAGAGAACTCCCAGCCATCGGCAGGAGTGGCTGTGAGATTTGCAGTCGCACCTACCGCATAGCTGCAAAATCTTGATTCACCTGACCATTTCCAAGGGTTACTAAATTGAGTTCCCACTCCGGAATATTAAGCACGGCGGATTCAGTTCGTTGGATATTATTCGCTTTGTTTAGCTCGTCGTAATTAGAGGGTAATTGCGCATAAACACCTACATAAACACTTCCCGCTGTCGCATCCGCTGGGATCACAAACTCAATGGACGTCGTCACTGTGCTATTGGCTAAAACGGCTTCTTGGGCTGTGTGACCCGATGAAATCAAGTAGTCATCTCCATTGCCCAACACGGGATCTTTGGATGCCACAAATTCAAAACTCAAATCATCGGATGACACTTCGGCATCCGAGTGATTTTTGATAACTATCTCAGCCTGCACGACATCACCGACACCAAATTCACCAGAGGGAATCTTGATGGAAACAATTTCCAGATCCTGCTGACTCATCACTTCAACAGCATAAGCTGATGCAACGTAGGTATCTTCTCTGTCCTGCAACAAAAATATTCCTCCACTCAGTGCCCGAGTAGGACCTTGCCACGTAACCCCATCGCGGGATGTCGCAAACCATGTAAATTGATGATCATACAGAATAAACTAACTCTCATCGACTGTTATTTTTTGATACGCGCTGGGAAGATCCAATTTTTTAATCGTCACACCTATACTGAGACCTTGTCAGCCACACCATTACTGACCATTGGCGTAAACAAGCCTGTGGGCCATGGAGTTTTCGTAAGCCCTTAATCCTGGCCAATAGTTGCCCGATGCGCCTTGATCGGTGTGATCAGTAAACTGCCAGCTGATTCCATCCGATGAGATCCAAACTCCACGCTTACTATTCGTGTATCCTTTCGTAGACCACACTTTAAACTCACCCTCTTTGTAGAGTCCGATCCCGACATTTAATGCTGGGAACCCAGCGTCTGGAACTACCGTTCTGCGGGTCCAGGTTGAACCATCACCTGTCGTTAAAACATCATCCGAATAATTCGGATTTTCACCAAGATCTACCAAATCAACACATTAAATCTCCCCACGCGACTCGATAGCTCTAGCTTCAACTTTCAGCAACCACTCCTTCCCACCACCACAAAATATGCGCAAAAAATGACACGGCGTGGTTCTTGCTTTCAAGTAAAAGCTGTGCTAAAGCCCCTACGTCATGCCAGTAGCAACACCCAAACAATATGCCGCTATGCTCGATGCCGCCCAAAAAGGTGGTTTCGCATACCCCGCCATTAACATCACATCCCTCACCACCATCAGTGGTGCGCTCAAAGCTTTTGCCGAGTCAGGATCCGATGGTATTATCCAAGTTTCCACCGGTGGTGGTAGCTTCGCCTCCGGCACCGCCGTTGCAGACGAAGCCTTTGGCGCCATCGTGCTCGCCGAGGCCACTCACCTGCTCGCTGAGAAATACGATATTCTCGTAGGCCTCCACACCGACCACTGCCACCCGCAGAAAGTCGACAGCTTCCTCAAGCCACTTCTCGAAGCCTCTCGCAAGCGCAAAGCCGAAGGAAAAGGACCACTTTTCAACTCCCACATGTTCGACGGCTCCGTCGTAGAACTCGATGAAAACCTCGAGATCTCCAAAGGACTCCTCAAGGAGTGCGCCGAGCTCGATATTATCCTCGAAATCGAAGCCGGCTGCGTCGGTGGAGAAGAAGACGGACACGACACCTCCGGCCTGCCCGCCGAGAAACTCTACACTTCCACCGAAGATATGGTGCAGGTTTACGAAACACTCAACGGCATTGGCCGCTTCATGTTCGCCGCCACATTCGGTAACGTCCACGGCGCTTACAAGCCAGGCTCAGTCAAGCTCAAGCCCACCATCCTCCGCGATGGACAAGATGCTGTGGTCGCCAAATACGGAGCCGACGCCAAAATGGACCTCGTCTTCCACGGTGGATCCGGATCTGATCTCGATGACATCCGCGAAACTCTCGGATACGGCGTGGTCAAGATGAACATCGATACCGATACCCAGTATGCCTTCACCCGCCCGATCGTCACTCACATGTGTGAGAATATCGAAAGCGTGCTCAAGATCGACGGCGAAGTCGGAGTCAAAGGCAAATACGACCCACGTGGCTACCTCAAAAAAGGTGAACAAGGTCTCTGCGACCGCCTCAAAGTAGCCTGTGACGACCTGCTCTCAACCGGCAAGTCCGTCTACGGCAAGGTGTAACTAACCCATTTCCCACAAAGCGGCGACTAGGATATCCATCCGGGTCGCCGCTTTTTTGTCTTATTTTTAAACCTTCCCCCCGGGGGTGTCATTGATCCGGAGAGCTAGACTACTTGCCCTGCCCCTTTCGCTTTTTTCCATCTGCGCCGATCAACACAAACTTGCCCCCGCTGCCTTCCGCCAACTTCGCCATTGCCTCAGCAGCTTTAGGCTCCATGAGAGCCACCGTGTTGATAGTAATCTTATTTTTTTTCGCTTTCCTCGCGATCGCCTTCGCCACACCAATCGGATCGCCAGCAGCAACACCATCAGTCATAAAGATAATCGTTTCAGGTAAGGGGTCCATTTGAAAGGCCATCTCAAGGGGGTTTTTCCAATTGGTGCCCCAAATAAGACGGTGACCTCGAATGATTTTTTTACTTTTCTCCACCTGCGTATCGCTGGCCTTCAACCACCCTGGCTTTCGCAAATCTCCCTCAGGGTCCCATTGATGCGCTTTTCCACTGCTTTTCCACAAGTAGCTCGCCTGCCCAGCCACGATCTTTGCCGATTTTTTGCCATTCATATTCACCTGATCTCCCGCCACCCAAGCGGGTCCGGCAAAGAAAATCATCTGAAACTTAATATCCGGAGAAAGCTTGTAAATCGACTCCGCTAACTCAGCCCTCATCAGCCGCTGACGGGCCCCCTGCATCGATTCTGAATAGTCGATAACATAAAGAATCCGCTTCCCGTGAATAGGCTGGCCAAAAAAGGAACTGACTCCAGCCCCACCACCAAATCCATCCCCCCAACCATCTCCAAAATCATCTCCATCACCAAACTGTGTCGAAGGATCCGGCACATTGATTTCAGGCACTGGAATCGCAATCGCTGATACCGTATTCGCAGCAATGACCTTCGCCATCGAGGAGGACGGGGACGAAGGTTTGCGCTCCACCGCGCGAGTAAACGTCCTCTCTTTTATCTTCTCCGTTTTATCTTCTCTCGCCTGATACGAGACAATTTCCGGTGTAACATTATCGATCGGGTCAAGCAAGATAAAGAGCAGAACCACGCCAACCAAAATCACCAAAAGAACGGATATAATGATACTCGTAATCATGGAATTCCGCTGCTGAGCCTGAAGGCGCTGTTGAGCTTCGGGTAATAATTGGGCATGTAAACTCATCTAGAAATAGTAATAGTAATGGTTGCTTCGAGTATTGGCTTACGACCTAAACACTGTAACAATCACAACGTAAAACCACCAATATTTTATTATCGTCAATTTTTGTATCATTCAAAAACCAACAATCTCGCGGAAAATGATGACTCCCCCCCCAAAAAAAAACCAGAATAAAATTGCCGGAGGTGATCTGAACACACGCAGCCCCGCATTTTTGCATCTTGAGTCTTGCTTCTTTCATCTTACCTCTTACCTCTTCTCCCCATGTCAAAAAAACAACAAGACAACCCACTGGCCAACATCATGTGGAACGTGCTCATCCCGATTGTTGCGCTCAGCTTCCTCGGGAAAAACGGAGACAAGCTCTGGCAGGTCGGCCCGGTGATCGGGATGTGTGTTGCGGTTTCCTTACCCGTCATCTACGGCATTCACCATCTGAGCAAAACCAAGAAGCCCAACTTCTTTTCTATCCTCGGAGTTGTCAGCATCCTCCTCACCGGAGGCATCGCCATCATGGCCTACCGGGACAATGGAACTGTGGACGAACAAGCGCCGTTCTGGTTTGCACTCAAGGAAGGAGCCATTCCGTTTGTTTTCGGTGTGACGATCCTCATTTCCCACTGGACGAAAACCCCTTTGGTTCGCGTCTTTCTCTACAACCCCGATTTCTTTAACATCCCAGCCATCGAAAAGCGCATCAAAGCCAATGAAAGCTGCGAGGGGTATAAAAAGCTCATCCTCTCTGGCACCCTCCTGCTGGCGGGTTCTTTTTTCCTCAGCATGGTGATGAACTACTTTCTCGCCATGTATTTCCTCAATGGCAACACTGGCTCGCAAGAAGACTTCAATGATGGCGTCGCCAAACTTACCGCCTGGGGCTTCGCGGTGATTGGCCTGCCCATGATGGTCATCCTGATGATTACCATGTGGCGCTTTGTCAGCCAGCTCAAGGTCCTCACCGGCATGGAAAACGAGGAAATCCTGCTGCCGAGGTAGTTCGGGAGTCGGGGAGCAAGTGTCAGGAACCGGGTGTCAGGAAATAATCAGGACACGAAAAAAGACAGGCCAATGTGGTCGGGAATCGACCTCATTGCCTGCCTGAATAAATAATCGGCTGTGAAATAACTGCGGTGAATTAGTCAATCAAGGTATCGATACGCGAGGCGAGCTCGATATCGATATCCGTAACACCACCGGCGTCCTGGGTGTGGAGGCGCAAGGTGATCTTACAATCGCGGACATCAATTTCGGGAATATGCTGAGCCTCGTCGGAGACTTCGGCCACAGTATTCAAAAAATCAATGCTCTCCATGAATTCTTCAAATTCGATGGAACGCGTAATGGAGCCTCCTTCAATTTCCCATTCTGGGCAACGTTTCAAAGCGGAGTCTAGTTCTTCAGCTGGAATCAATTCTTCTGACATAAAAATTTAGTAGTTCGTGGGGTTGCGTGGCAAGAGTGAGTGATTACCTACTCTTTTGGCAAGCATGTTTCTCCAACTTTTTCACTTTTTTCTGATTACACCTCGATGCAGAAGCGAGATACAGCCCAGCACCCCTGATACTTCCACTGAAAATCTGGCCTCATCCTCCTTATTCTCCGTCACTCGCGCCCCAAATTAATGCCAAAAAATATCGATTGCGCCGTAGAAATAATTCGGATAGGGTAAGTGATCATGAAATACGTCCTTTTTCTCTGCCTTCCCCTCATCGCTCTTCTCGCCAGCTGCAGCAGCACTCCCCAAAGCCGCATTCAACGAAATCCGGAAATGTTCCTCAGCCTCAACACCCAGCATCAGGCACTGGTGAAACAAGGAAAAATCGACCGAGGAATGAACAAATCCGCCGTTTATCTTGCCATGGGAAATCCCGACGGCAAGGTGACCGGAAACCGTGAGGGCCGAAGCTACGTCCGCTGGGACTACTCAATGCTCGTCCCCGTTTACACCAGCGGCTTTGGTGGCCACTACGGCTACGGAGGCGGCAGATACGGTCGCGGCGGTTATTACGGAGGAGGCTACTACCCCTCCGTCACCTACATTCCCACTCGCGGCTCGTCCGTTTACTTCAGAAAAGGCATCGTCGCTGGCTGGGAACGGGCGCGTAACTGATCATAAAGACTGCTCATAGAAGTTGATCTTATTCACATGTTACTCTGATCTTATTCCCCCTACCCTTACCTATCAAATTCAGCAGCCGTCCACTTATTCACATCATTTCGCAAGTTACTCACATTGACCTCGGCCAAAATCCCGCTATAACCATAGCTATCCATGGCCACGCAGACAGCAGCACCCAAAAACAAATTTCCTCAAGATGGACCGGCCTTACAAAAAGCCCCGGACAAAATTGACCATCAAAGTGCGGCCAGAGCGCTGCCTCATGCCATTGGCCCGGAAAAAAGCCTGCTCTCCTCGATGTTTCAGGACCCGCAGGAATACATTGCCCAGGCGGTTGAGAACAGGCTGACGGAAGATCACTTCTACCATCCGGCCCACGGTTCCCTGTTTAAGGTGCTCTTGGAATTTTTCGAAAAGCATGTGCCCATCGAGCTAGTCTCCCTCTCCCAGACATTGATCGACAGAGATCTGATGACGGCGGTTGGCGGCCCCGCAGCGATCACGGAGATTTACACCTACGCCCCTACCCACGCCCACTTCGCGCACCACCTGGAAATTGTCAAAGACAAGCACGTGCTGCGCTCCATCATCAGCCACTGCACAGAGGCCATCACCCGCGCCTACGAAGACCAGGAAGAGGTGGAAATGCTGCTCGATAGCGTTGAGCAACAAGTGCTCGCCATCCGCGAAGGTGCCGAGAAGATCGATGAATCCTCCATGGAGCAAACCATCAAGCAAGTGCTTGAGAATTTTGAAAAGCTCATCCACGGCAACGGAGAAGGCAATGGCCTCTCCACCGGCTACAAGTCACTCGATCAAATGTCGAGCGGACTCAAGGCTGGCGAAATGTTTGTCATCGCCGCCCGTCCATCGATGGGAAAAACCTCCTTTGTGATGAACCTGATCGAGCATATCTGTCTCGATCAAGGACACCCCTCGATGGTCTTCTCTCTGGAAATGAGCGCGGCCCAGCTAGTGGAACGTCTGCTCTACGCCCGGGCTCGCTTTGCCAAATCAAATATCACCAAAGGCTTCAGCCCCTCCAAAGCCGACCTCCTCAATGTCAAAAAAGCCGCAGAAACCATCAAGGACTGCAAGCTCTTCATCGACGACACCCCATCGATCTCCATCAACGAACTCCGCGCCAAAGCCCGGCGTAAAAAGAAAGAAGCTGACATCCAAGTCCTTGCCATCGATTACCTTCAGCTGATGCGCTCGAACTCAAAACAAGCGCAAAACTCCCGCGAGCGGGAAGTGGCGGAAATTTCTGCAGGACTCAAAGCCCTGGCCAAAGAACTTGAAATCCCCGTGATCGTGCTCGCCCAGCTCAACCGTGGACCGGAAAGCCGAGTCGGCAACACCGGCGGAGGAGGAAAACCCAGAATGTCCGACCTCCGGGAATCTGGCTCCATCGAGCAGGACGCCGATATCGTAGGCCTCCTCTATCGTGAATCCTACTACGTCGAAGCCGGCGACGAAGAAGCCAAAAACGAAGCCGAGGGAAAAGCCTTGCTCGTGATTGCAAAAAACCGTAACGGCCCCACGGGAGACATTCCGCTTACCTTCATCAAAGAAATCATGCGTTTCGAACACCGGGAATGGCGAGACGGCGAGCAAGAGGATTAACACACCTTGTCTAAGCTCAAAAAAAACCATGTTCAAACTCTCGCTGCTGTGATTAAATCCCGCAGCACACGCTGCCCGTCCACCTATGGAACTTGATCTCACAGACTCCTCGCTCGACCTCAAAGCCATCACACCACGTGAACTTGAGGAACTTCTCGAAGACCCCTTCGCCGTTCGCTTCATCCCAGATGCCGATAGGGAAGACGGCCTAGCCCGCTACTACAGCCTTGGCCGCACCGTCAACGACCGGCATATTTTTCTCGCATTCTCGACAAACGGCAAGATCGCACGCGTCGTCGCCGCACGTGAGATGACCGAATCTGAAGTCAGATTCTACCTCCGCAACTACGGCGAAATCGTCTAATTGACTGTCCAATGAATACAATTACATCCTGGAAAGATATCCCCGCCTTCGAAAACGAAGCCGAAGAAGCTGCCTATTGGCACGATCACGAAATCGAATCCAAGCTCATGGTCAGCTCCACTCACAAGCCTGACAGCCGGGAGTCCACCACCATCACCCTGAGATTTGACCCTCGCATGCTCTCGCGCATCAAACGTCTCGCCCGCTCACGCTTCCTCAACTACCAATCGATGATGAAGCAATGGCTCGCCGAGCGTATTGAAGAGGAAAAAAAGAATCTCCCCAACGGGTAACAGGTGCCGGGTGTCGAGCTACAGGTGTCGGGTAGGCAGAGGAAAACAGTCCTCAGATAAATTCTGCCCTCACTTTTAATTGAGATATACCTATCCTGCCTTGACGATAGCTGCGCTCTCTCATAGACACCTCCCCGCGCCTCTTCCCCAAGCGCAAACATTCTTATTATTTAAAGCGCCCTTAGCTCAGTTGGATAGAGCACCGGTTTTCTAAACCGTAGGTCACAGGTTCGAATCCTGTAGGGCGTA
>Ga0256845_1000907_pt1 | contig 25381 bp, 19 predicted proteins | sample RiftiametaG_FD_189101 | JGI IMG/M metagenome (GOLD analysis project Ga0256845, IMG submission 189101) | Tube worm associated microbial communities from hydrothermal vent at the East Pacific Rise, Pacific Ocean - Riftia | ecosystem: Host-associated > Annelida > Integument > Unclassified ... | reverse complement strand
CCAATTCCACCTTGAACGAATGCAACTTCAACCTTTTTTTCTGCCAGCAATTTTAAGTTTTCAACAGATCCAGTAGTCTCGAGAATTTGAAGATCAATGTTTTCTTCGAGAAAGTAGTTCCTGTATTTCTCTGCAAAAGCATAGTAGGCACCATCTGCTCCCGCGGTGGCAATAGTGAACGTTTTTGGCGGTGCTGGGGCTACAAATTGATAAGCTATCACAAGAATTATCAGACCTACAATAGCCCCGGCACCATAGATTTTGAGTACTTCTTTAGCTGTTTTACTTTTATTTACCATGGCTGTACGTTTAGTTTCCATTGTTGAATCTTGTTGACAAGGTTATCTTGCAAAGTGGTCATAAGTATGGATAATCCGTGGATTAGTATACATCTTAGACCATATAAAAGCCAGCCAAAGGTAGCGCGATCTATGTCCATAACTTCCTCTTTAGGCTACTTTGCAAAATTCCCTTTTCGCCCAACCCCAGCGTTGCATGAAAAATTTTATCCTCGGGATATCGCTCATATACTTGTGGTAAAAATTTTCAGCCGCCTTGGTTTTGAACAAAAATGCTAATTTTGCAAAGCACCCTTTAGTATGCATTTTATTTATGGACTTGCTGATCTTGGTGGAGTACGTCTTATTATTTGATTCTTTTAGTGCCTTACCTTTACTCAACTGGCTCAGTGTAGTAGCAAGGCACTTACTTACCGTTTACCGGTGTGAGGCAGATTCAATGTTAATTGTAGAGAGGTTTCCAGTGCATATTTCTCCATCGAAGAAAATAGTATTGTTGGCTGCGGGTATTCTGCTCGCCTCGCTTTCTTCCGTGATTGCTCAGCAAGAGAACAAGTCTGTAGATATTTCTGTTGTGGAGTATACCCTGTCGCAACCAGCAGATATTTCTCAAGCGTCGCTTTCGCCGGGTTTGGATGTTATTTATTATAAAAAATTCTTTAAACGTCATTTGCGTTACCTTCCGAAAGGGTCTTCGCAAAAATATCCGTCATTTAAAGGAAAACCCATCACCGAAATAAATCATCAGTTTGGCAAAGACAACGTTTTTGGCAGTGGGGAAAACCGGGGGGTCGGCTTGCGTATGACAGGATATCTGCATCTGGCTCAAGCTGGAGTTTACGAATTTCAGGCGCTTTCCAATGATGGTTTGATCGTAAAGATCGGTGAGCAGGTGGTCCTCAGTGATCCTGACCAGCACTCGGATAGACTTTCTAATATTGGCAGAGTTACTGTAAACAATGCGGGCTGGTATCCGGTTATTGTTGAATATTTTCAACGTAAAGGAACAGCAGCACTTAAACTTTTCTGGAAAGCTCCGGGAAGCGGTGAATTTTCGCCTGTTTCCTCAAAAGCATACGGTCATACGGAGTAAATATGTGTTCGCAAAAAAATCCTCCTAAAACATTTTGCCCCATGCCTGGTATAAATGCAGGAATGCTCAGCTTGGAAGATCTGGAACGAATTACTGATATCGTTCGCAGGTATGATATTCCCATGGTGAAGGTTACCGGGGCACAGCGTCTTTTTTTTCATGGACTGGAACCAGAGAAAATTGCGCACTTAAAGAGTGAATTACAGCTTCCTGATGGTCAGCCTCACTCCAGAAATCGTGTGCATTATGCGCAGGCCTGCCCCGGAAAAAACTGGTGCAGATATGGTCTGAAAGAAACAGAGAAAATGAGTAGGGCAATTATGGGCCTTGAACTGGCAGGGCCCCTGCCATACAAAGTCAAAGTAGGGATTTCCGCCTGTCGGATATGTTGCTGTGAATCATGGGTTCGAGATATTGGCCTTGTCGCAGAAAAAGCTGGCTGGCGCTTGATTTTTGGCGGGAATGCGGCAGGAAAACCGAGGATTGGAGATGTGGTAGCTGATGGATTGAATGATGATGAGGTTTTGCAGCTCATAGAGAAAACACTTAACTATTATTTGACAACCGCAAAGTATAAAACCAGAAGTGCTCTTTTCATGGAACGGACAGGTATCGATGAGCTGAAAAGAAATGTGCTGTGAAATAAATATGTTTGCAAAAAACTGGAGATTGTAGGCAATGAAAGCACTGGTTGTGGGTATGGGCTTACAGGGCAAGGCGGTTGTTCATGATCTGGAGTCGAGTAGTTTGATTACAGAGATTTTTGCCGCTGATCTTTTCATTGCAAAAAGTGATCTTGCAAATGCTGAGGATTATCTGGCTCAAAAAGGATACGTAAAAACTACGGCCATTCGGTTGGATGTTTCCAAAGAAAAGGATTTGGCTGGAGAGTTTTCCGGGAAAAAGATAGATGTTGTTATCTGTATGTTGCCTATCCAACTGGCTCTGACTGTGGCAAGAGCTGCTCTTGAGACGGGCATCCCTTTTGTCAGCTCAAACTACACCTACGATCTTAGTGTATTGCATAATGTTGCAAAGGAAAAAGGCGGGATTATATTGCCGGAAATGGGGCTTGATCCCGGTATTGACTTGGTTTTGGGGCGCCTGGCCATGGATGAATTGGATGAAGTCCACGGCATTAAATCCTATGGCGGAGGTATCCCGGCTCCAGAGTGCGCAGATGACAGCCCTATACGATATAAAATTTCCTGGATTTTTGATCGGGTTCTTGATGTTTATGTCCGTGAAGCGCGGTGTATCAAAAACGCTCAGCTTCATATAGTACCGGGGGAAGAACTTTTCAAAGATGAGAATATTCACGAAATTGAGTTTGCAGATTCGGGTATTGGCACTGTGGAAGCATACCTCAACGGGGATTCAGAGAGGTATGTGAAAATCTTCGGATTGGGTGAAGAACTGATGGAAATGAGCCGCTATGCCTTGAGATGGCCGGGGCATTCAAAGTTCTGGCGAACCATGGTAGGTCTGGGATTACTTGACGATAAGCCAATTACTATTAACGAAACAGACATCTCTCCCCGCGCTTTCCTTGCCCGGTGTTTAGCTCCCAAGTTACAATACAGTGACGATGAGAGAGATATCGCTTTACTCAGAGTTGAGGCATGGGGGATAAAAGATAATACAAAAGTGAAGGTTACCTACGACCTGATAGATTACAGGGATCTTGAAAGCGGGCTTTTTGCCATGAACCGTACCGTTGGATTTACCGCTAGCATAGCCGCACTTATGATTCTGTCTGGTAAAATCACTCAAACCGGTGTCTTGTCACCGGTTCGTGATGTTCCTCCTCATGAATTTATTGATGAGGTTAAAGCCAGAGGGATGCGCATTGATTATAAAATCGAAGCAATAGATTGAGAGCTGAATTATAAACCCGGGCTAATCGTAGGTCGCCCATAGCTGCACTCTTTTTTTAACAAAATTAACGGAAAAGGTTGTGCTGTTACGGGTTAAATCTTTGCAGAGATGGGGTGGATCATCTTCATTAAAACCGTTAGGCCGAAGTGTACGGCATTGCAGGGAACCAAATTCTGCTTCAAATTCTTTACCGAAATCGTAACAGGCCGCAATAATGTGATCTTCTGAGACATCTTTTTTGGCACCAATGATTCCAAGAAACATAAGTGTTCCCTCGACAAGCCCACATTGGGCTCTGTAGCCACCTGCTCCGTGCATACCAATGGCTGCATTCAGTATTTGTTCGTCAAGTTTGACATCAAAATATTCTGCCAATATCAAAAGATCGGTCCGCACACAGTTGTAGTCATTGATCTGGAAATATGTTGTCACCCGCCTTTCCACAAACTTTTTCATATTGTTTCAAAGGTAATTTACATTTTAGATTTGTATTAATTTGTTGATAATGCCATAAAGGAATAACTGTTAAATGTTACGAAGGTTATACCTATCAAACTACACAACAATGAGTTAAGCAACATGATAAAAACTATCGGTATTCGCAGAGAAGATAAGAATGAGTGGGAAAGAAGGGTGCCTCTGGTGCCTGCTGACGTGAAAGAGTTGCATGAAAAATACGGCATACGAATTCTTATCCAGCCATCAAAAATTCGTGTTTTTACAGATGAAGAATATTTGAAGGCTGGTGCTGAAGTAAGGGAAGACCTGCAGGAAGCCGATATTATTTTTGCGGTAAAGGAAATCCCGCTGCATCTGCTGGAGAAGAATAAAACATACGTATTTTTTTCCCATACAATAAAAGGTCAACCGTACAATATGGATCTGTTAAGGCGGTTGATGGAGTTTGAATGTAATCTCATTGATTATGAGCTTATTGCCGATGCAGATGATAAACGATTGATAACCTTTAGCGGGTACGCTGGTCTTGCCGGAGTAATCGAGACTCTTCATGCCTTTGGCCGAAAAATGGAGCTGAATGGATATTCCACACCATTTGCAGACCTATTGCAGGCTTATCAATATACTTCACTGGAAGATGCTAAGGCTCATATTCGAAAAATTGGAGAAATGATTGCTGAAAATGGATTGCCGGAAGAGCTGGTTCCCCTGACTGTAGGATTTTTGGGGTATGGCAATGTATCAAAAGGTGCACAGGAAATGTTTGATCTGCTGCCTTTTACAACCATCGAGCCCGGTCAATTGGAAGCGTTGACAGCAATTGGAAAAAATGAAGTGGACAACCACTGTTTGTATAAAATCGTGTTCAAAGAAGAAGATATTGTTAAACCTCTGAATGGAGAGTTTAATCTCGACGAGTATTTCAACTATCCGGAAAGATTTGAGTCTATTTTTCATAACTATCTTCCTTACCTGCAGGTGCTGGTAAACTGTGTATACTGGACAGAAGATTATCCACGATTTGTCACAAAGGAAAACCTCAAAAAAGATAATTCTGGAACCGAAAGGTCAGGATTAAAAGTTATTGGCGATATCACCTGCGATATTGACGGTTCTATTGAGATAACGAGAGAATCGACAAAACCTAATAAAGCCTGTTATACTTATTACGCAGAAAACGATAATTTTGTTGATGGTATACAAGATTCAGGCGTTACAGTCATGGCAATTGATAACCTTCCTTGTGAATTCCCGCGTGAAGCATCTGAAGAATTTTCAAGGGAATTAAAAATGCTGGTGAATGGTATAGCTAACGCAGATTATGCTGCTGATTTTGCTGCAATCAACCTTCCGCCTGAGGTGAAAAAGGCGACGATTCTTTACAAAGGGTGTTTGACTGAAAAACTTAACTATCTGAAGAAATTTATATAGGTTACGTTAATCACGTACTGCAACAGTGAGAGGGGATTATGGTATTAAAATACAGTTTTAACAACCAATAATAATGCCTGTTTATGAATATCGAGCCCTGGATAAAAAGGGAAAGAAAAACAAAGGAATAATCGATGCCGAAAGCGAGGTTCAGGCTCGGTTGAAGCTTCGATCTAGCGGACAATTTCCCGTGTCCATCAGCGAGAGTCGTGGCCGGTCTGTTGCTGATCGGCGGGGGAGTTCGATACATCTTTTTAGTCGTGTAAAACCTGAAGATGTCAGCGTGATGACTCGACAACTTGCGACATTGATGGGGGCTGGTATTCCACTTGTTCAGGCTCTTACTTCTCTGGTGGATCAAACCGGTAATGTGCTCTTTAAAAAGATTATTGCCGAGATTAAGGAGCAGGTAAATGAGGGAAGTTCGCTGACCAATGCTCTGGAAGAGCATCCCAAGCTATTTTCGTCCATTTATATCAATATGGTTCGGGCCGGAGAAGCATCTGGCTCATTGGATGTTGTGCTTGATAAGTTGGCGGATTTTAGTGAAAAGCAGGAAGCTCTCAGGGGGAAATTACGAGCAGCACTGGTTTATCCTATTTTTATGGCATTTATTGGTACGGGGATTCTCTTTGTTCTTATTACCTATATTGTGCCCAATATTACACAGGTTTTTGATGAAATGGACAAGGTTTTGCCCTTGCCCACACTCTTTTTGATTGGTTTGAGTGACTTTCTTAAAAATTACTGGTGGCTTGCCTGTATTGTACTTTGTTTGATTGTTTTCGGCGTAAAACGATTTGTCGAGACATCGTATGGTCACCGGCTGCTTGATTTTATGAAGCTTAAAGCACCGGTGCTTGGGCCGGTGGCACAGAAAATCATTTTTGCACGATTTGCGTCCACTTTGGCGAGCCTGCTTGGCAGTGGAGTGGAGCTTATTGCGGCAATGACAATTATGCGGGCAATCGTCAATAATGTGCATATCGCCGAAGTTATTGATGAAGCGATGTTGCAGATTCGCAAAGGGAAAAATATGTCTGATTCCCTTGCTTTGTCCCCCTGGTTTCCTCCAATGTTTGTGCAGATGATCGCCATTGGTGAGCAGAGTGGTGAACTCGAGGGAATGCTGGGTAAGGTTGCCAAGGCTTACGAAAGAGAGGTGGAGACGGCGGTAATGGGTATGACCTCGTTGATCGAGCCGATTATGATAGTGGCAATGGGCGCGGCTGTCGGTTTTGTCGTTTTGTCCATTTTACTCCCCATATTTGAAATGAATCAAATGGTTGGCTGACAAGCATAAGGCAAAGTCCTTCCTATTGGAAAGGGATTGTCTGGAGCAGAATTTTCAAACCAATACCTATCAGTACGACGCCGCCAACTATTTCAACCCTTTCGCCCCATATAGAGCCGATCCTTTGTCCGAGAAGCATGCCGGCAACGGTTAGTACGGCGGTAATAAGACCGATGATTACTGCTGGAAACCATATGGCAACACCAAGCAGAGAGAGTGAGAACCCAACGGCAAGAGCATCAATGGCGGTGGCAATGGAAAGCATGACCATGGTTAATCCCTTGGTCGGATCCTGACGTTTGCCGTCTTCGTCATTGTGCGTAAGCGCTTCGTGGATCATTTTGCCGCCGACGAAGGTGAGCAGGGCAAAAGCGATCCAGGGGGCGTAGGTCGTTACCAACTGTTTCATGCCAACACCTGCAAGCCAGCCAATGATCGGCATCATGCCCTGAAAAAGGCCAAAGTGAAAACCCAGCCGAAAAAGCTGCCGTCCCGTGACGGGGTGAAGTATGACACCTGCGCTCAAAGCTACGGCAAAGGCATCCATGGCCAATGCCACGGCAATTCCGGTTATTGTGAGAAAATCCATTCGCTGGTTCGTGATTAAAATATGTCAGGATGGACGGTTCAGCGAATCAGAAAACGTACGATTTCGACCCGCTTTTTTCGCATGGTACAGAGCTTGGTCAGCTTTCTTGTAGATAGTATCAACAGTTATGCCTGGAATTGGTGCAACAGAAAGTAGGCCGAATGAGGCTGTAATAACATTGGCAGCACTGTTCCATTGATGTTCCATACCAAGTTTTTCAATAGCTGTTCTGATAGTTTCTGTAAACGCATAACTGTGTTCTATGGATAAGTCTGAGAACAGGATGCCAAATTCTTCGCCACCCAGACGAAAACAGAAGTCACTGCTTCTACATAAAGTGTGTTGCAAGACTTGCCCGATGGCGCTGAGTACCTCATCGCCCTTTTGATGCCCGTAATGATCATTGTATTGTTTAAAAAAATCAACATCGAGCATGGCAAACGCGAGCATCTTTTTATCACGTATTGCCCGGCGCAGCTCTTTTTTTATCGTTTCATCGAAAAAACGTCTGTTGTATAAACCAGTGAGAGCATCAGTGATTGAGAGTTTTTCTATACGTTTTTTGTCAGTGATATCCTGGTAAATTGCGGTGTAGCCCTGAAGTGTATTCTGGTCGTTGAGCTTTGGAAAAACTGTAGCGTCCAGCCAGTAAGAGTGGCCGTCTTTACTCTGGTTATGGAACTCACCAAGCCAGATATGGCCGGCCTGGACAGTCTTCCATACTTCTAGTTTAACATCATTTTTTGTACCAGGATGCTGAAACATGCGGGGCTTTTTCCCGATGACGTTATCTTTGCTGAATCCCGATATCCGGCAGAATGCTGTGCTGATTTCAGTAATAATGCCGTCTGTATCTGTAGTCGCCGTTATAATATTATTGTCAATAAGATCAACATATTTCTGTAGGGTTGTGTTTTGGCCGGCGATTTTCTGGTTCAACTTTGCTGGAACTCTTGAAATTAAAATAGACAACGGAATAGTAAGGAGCAAAATAGTGGCGATGATCAGCAACATCGCCTTTTTTCGTTCATGTTTCATCACCTGGATATATCGGTCTTTTGGGATTAATATCAGATGGGCCTGATCTTTTGTGAGCAGATTGTCCAGAGGTGCTGCATACAGAGTTTTTATGGAAATTAAGTCTTGTTGCTGGTTGTCGCGGAGAATCGTTGCAATCAGATCAGGATAATCATCGGCCAGGGTGTGGCCGGTATCAAGGTATCGTGACCAGGAGAGTTTGTCCTTAAAATGCATAAGGTAATGGCCATCATGGTCAACCAGCACCACATTGAAAAACGGGCTTTCTTTGAATCTTTCAAGAAAATTTTTAGCGTGTACGTTAATAATAACAATGCCCATGAACTGTTGATCCACATAGACCGGTGATGCTACCCGAAGGACTGGTTTGTAGGGGATTTCAATCTTTTTATGTTCAATATTCAGATCAAGTCTCGAGTACCAGAAACTGTTTGCCGGAGCCTGTGACGCTTCAATAAAATAGTAACGCTGGCTTTTGTCCTGGAGGTCTTTTGATTGAATGATTTCGGGCCATTGTTGTGTGGTTTCCCAGTCGATCCGAATTTTTTCCATTCCATGTGTATCAAGGAATCGTAGCTGCATGAGGGCTGGGTTGGTACTGCTGATTGTATAGAAAAGTTGTTGGGCAATGCTCAGACTTGCTTCATCTGGATGCCTGATATAATTTTGCAGAGCCGAACTGTTACGCAATGAGGCTACATACCGCTCAAGGCGTTCTGTAAATTGAGACAGTTCCCCATATTTACGGAGACGTTCAACGTTGGCCTTTTTATCGAGCTCTAACTGAATGTTTTGCACGTCAAAATTGTAATTGATGAGGGATGTTAAAAGGGCAATGACGATGCCAAAAACAAGAAAAAGGAATATAAAGTAGAAGCGGTAAGACATTTTTGATGTGAGAATGGTCATAGTGAGAAGAACCTCTTAATCTTCGTCTAACATCCCACAAAGGGGGTACTGAAAAGGACCGCAAACCAAAGCTCGCTGTACGCCGGGTGCCAGATGGTAAAGTCCCTTAAGGAGTTGTTCCCTTCCTGTTAATACATCGACGATTTGTCTTGAATATTTCTCTGTACTTTTCCGGTTCATGCCCATCATCGGCCAGCCCCATAACGATGAAATAGTTACTTCGTCACGGATGAAAAACGGGTCTGTCAGAAAAGAAGCACTGCGTACCGCCTGTACAGCGCTGCGATTTGTTTCGCTGCCACTGACAAGATCTATGATTACCGAGCCTGCGGGGATGATGTTTTTGGTGTGATTGTTGGTTATCAGATATGTTTTGCCCCTGAGTTCAGGGGGCAGCTCTGCACCATTTATTATAAGGTCAACATCTTTCAGCCAGTGATCAATTCTTTTTTTACTTGTCTGGGTGGGGCCTAAAACATGGATGTTTTTTACGCCTTGCTCAGAGATTTCATGCATGGCTCCACGGGCAACATTGCCGTATCCGAGTACAGTAACATTGGCATCGGCAATGGATAATGACGGTTTATTTTTTTTCAACAGTGTGATGCCGTATCGTGCACCTGCCCTTCCTGTTTCATGGAGGCACTGAATACGTCGCAGGCCAAATTCGAAGGGCGGATGTGATATTTTGTATAAGGCAATTGCCTCTATTCCCTTTTCTCTTTCAAATGTCTGTAGGTCGAAAAGGTGGGAAGCATGTTTTTTGAGTTCGCCCAGGAGAGCGCCTGCGGAATTCAAATGGTGACTGTCATAAAAATAGAGTGTTTGGGGGCCGGTTTCGTCTAATTCTGTAAACCGGACATTGTTATGTATAATTTGAAGTGAATACGGGTTTCGGTTTCCGGCCCGCCTGACGGCTCCGGCCAGTTTGTCATTATAGCCAATGACAAATACTTTTAGTGTCCCTATTGACCCATTATCAAGAAACTGCTGTAAGGCCTCCGCCATTGCCACACGGGCAAGTATCTGTTCGTCGGTCTGGATTTTTGGAGACTCGAGTATCTCCTCCATGGCGATCACATTAATCCGGTGATCTTTCAGTAGCTGTGCTCTGTCGGGGAAAGAATCGAAGTGGGCCATACACAAAAGGGTACAGCCTTTTCTCATCAGAGGGATGGATTGAAGGGCAGGCCCTTTAAATTTAATGATAAGATCTTTGTCTGCATAGATATCGTTTTCACTTTCTATTGCAGCTCCATTTGCAATGTAGTCTGCATCGGAAAAGCCGACACCTTCGCCGGCGCCGGATTCGACCGATACCGTAACACCGATGGAACAGAGTTGTCCCACGTCAGTGGGTGTTAATGCCACACGCTTGTCAAGGCCAGCCGGGTTTTCCGGAGATTCAATCTCTTTGACCAGGGCAATATGTTTAAATGGATATGTTGTCTTCATGGAGTCAGGCATTGATGATAACCTCGTAAAAAGCTGATTTGGAGTTCCAGACGGTTAGGTCAAATAAGCACCATGAAAATCCGGGCATAAACTCCGACTTCGGTACTCTTTAAAAATATTCCATAATAATTCAGTTGGTGTGATTCGTCAGATCGACTTTGACATCCTCCGTATATCTAACCTATAATATTTATGACAGATACACAGGTGCAGTACCAGGAAAATTTGAAGGCTACTTTGCAAATATGCCTGTGGTAAAATTTTCCAGACGCCTCGGTTTTGAGCGAAAAGGCAATTTTTCAAAGTACCTTTGAAGAGAAAAATAAAACACATATTTTCTCGGAGTCGGAGTTTATGCCCGGTTTTTCATGGTGCGTACCTGTCTTTTACAGCTTTTATAGAGTAAGGCACTAAAGGGGTGGGGTATTGGCTGACATACTCATTATTGATGATGATCTAATTCTCTCTGATATGCTCGTTGATCAGATGATGCGTGTAGGGCATAAGGCTGAAACGGCTAACACGCTTGCCGATGGTTTGGAGAAAAGTGGAGGTGGTGCCTTTGATGTGGTGTTACTCGATGTGCAGTTACCCGATGGAAATGGTTTGGAGTATCTCCGTCAATTTAAAAACACATCATCATGCCCGGAGGTTATAATAATAACCGGCCAGGGAGAGGCGGATGGAGCTGAAAAAGCAGTTCTCAGTGGTGCCTGGAGCTATATTGAAAAACCGCATGTTATCAGAGAACTAAATCTGCAACTAACAAGGGCACTGCAATACAGGCAGGAAAAGCTGAAGGTGAACGAAGTTCCGGTTGCTTTAAAACGAAAGAATATCATTGGTTCAAGCCTGGCGATAAATAAATGTCTTGATCAGGTTGCACAGGCAGCCTCCAGCGATGTTGCAGTTCTTATTACGGGGGCAACGGGAACCGGCAAAGAACTCTTTGCTAAAGCTATTCACGAAAACAGTTCTCGCTGCCATAAAAATTTTGTCGTTGTCGATTGTGCAGCATTACCTGAAAACCTTATCGAAAGTACACTCTTTGGCCATGTAAAAGGGGCTTTTACTGGAGCTGACAGAGAGCAGACCGGACTGGTTAAACACGCCAATGGCGGGACACTTTTCCTTGATGAAGTGGGAGAGTTGCCTCTGAATATCCAAAAGAAGTTTTTGCGTCTTTTGCAGGAACATGAATACAGGCCTGTGGGTTCTTCCAATCAGCAGTACAGCGATTTTCGGCTGGTTGCTGCAACGAATCGGAATTTAGAGGAATGTGTTTGCAGACGTGAGTTCAGAGATGATCTTCTGTTCAGATTGCAGGCAGTGACTATTGAACTTCCTCCCTTGAAGGAGAGGCGTGAAGATATCAAGCTGCTTTCTACATATTTTATAAATAGACTCTGCGAGCGTTATGGGCTTGATACAAAAGGGATAGCACCGGAATTTTTTGAGTCTTTGCAGGGGTATGATTGGCCCGGAAATGTTCGGGAACTGTATCAAACCATGGAGCAGGTATTTACAGCTTCTTTTCTTGGTTCGACCTGTTTCGCTATCCATTTGCCAGAGAAAATTCGGGTTAGACAGGCTCGTGCCGAATTTGAATCCCAGCAACAGTTTGAAGAAAAAACTCGGGAGCTGTCTTCTTGGCGAAAGCATAAAAATATGTGTGAAAGAAGTTATATACAGAAACTCAAACTTGCATCTGAAAATAATGTTTCAAAGGGATGCAGAATCTCTGGTTTGTCCAGAACCCGTCTTTACCAACTTCTTCAGAAATATGACGTGAAATTCTCATGAGTACAGCTCAGAATGATCGCTTGATATCGTAATGGCTGTTTTCAGCTTTTCCTCTCACCTTGCTAGTATCTCCTGTTTCATACCATATCAAAAACCGGTAAACGGTTAGTAAGGTTAAGGTACTAAATTATCGACGTTGCCCCTTGTGAGAGGGGCACTGTACACTTTATTTGTCCACAAAAATTGGAGGTGTACACTTTTGTGGGCAAATGAATTGGTGTGTCAGGAGTAGGGTGATTGCGTGTTGGTAAAATCCTGAGCTGAAACAGTAGCTTATTGGTTTGTTCAGCAAAAAGGCCACTTGGCATGGTTAGTGCTGTACAAGTTTTAGCTTGAAAGTGGAAGGCATTTTAACTGTACATTACCTGAGAGTATTGCCGAGTGCGTATGAACATCTACTTTTATCCAGTGAAAGATTCTGAGTGCACTGCACATTGTCACTATTTGACCTGTGTTAAAAGATGTGTGTCGATTTTTCAATCAATCTCAGGGTTGCAGAAAATGATTGTTCTTCCTGGCGGGTCCGGGTTGAAAAGCCGGGAAAGTATGCAGTTGCGCAGTGGTGATCTTCTTATTTTATATGCCGGAGACTGGCAGGATTTTAAAGAGCTTATTGCAATCAGAGAACTCTTTGAAACGTTCAGAATAATTCTGATAGTGGGAGCAGAGAGTCTTGTCGATCATGAGAAATGCCATCTGCTCAAACCACGATATATAACTGCTATAGGTCAGAATATTGTTGAACTGGAATCTGTTGTAAACAGGATGTGTAACGTAACATATCAATAATTACGAACATCGGAAATATGATATAAATCTAACATGTTATACAGTCAATGGAGAGGTAGTGATTATGGCGGAACACCTTTTTGCATCATTTCTTCTGGATCGGGAACAGGGACTGGAAATAGCTATTGCTGCTGAAAGTGTAACAGAGGCAACACCCCTCACTGATAAAATTCAACCTCTGCCAGCCAGCGTCTCCTTTCTTGAAGGTATTATGCACCTTCGCGACGCAGTAATTCCTGTAATTAATCTGAAAAAACGAATGGGTCTCGAAGGATCCGTGGAATATGGTAAAGATGCCAAGATTGCGGTGGTATTACTGGCAAATCAAAAATTTGGGCTGCTTTTTGATGACATTAAAGAAGTACTTCGTATAGATGATGCCCATATTCTTCCCATTCAGCCAGCAGTACAATCGGAAGATTATATCATTTCCGACCTGATCACTCTGCACAATCAACATCGTACTCTTGAAGTACTCGACCTGAGCAGACTTTTTCGAGATTCAAACTTGCTCACGGATCCAGGTGGCACTTCTTTATCTTTGGTGCAGGCAGCAGAAAAGTGGACGTATTCCAGATATACTATTTTTTCTTCAGGGGGGAGGGAATACGGTGTTCCGGTAGAGAATGCGCGGGAGCTCACTTTCATCACTGATATTGATGATATGTTTAAAACCGGTTCCCTTGAAGGCGCTTTGCAATTACGTGGTCGTACAATTCCGGTAATGAAAGCAACTGCTCTTCTTAATGGTGGCGAGCCCGAAGAGGGATTTATAGAGTCAAGCCGTATTCTGGTAATAGCCACAAATGCCTTAATTTTTGGCATGATCATCGATGAGATTCAGGAAATACTCACAGTAACCAATGAAAAGATCCTTCCTATGCCATCTGACGGAGATCGGTCAGTCGCTGGTATATACGAACCAGTACCAGGTCGTAATATAATGCTTCTTGATGTTGATAAACTCGTCGCCTCACAGATGGATTTATTGGAATCAATGGCAAGAATGAAGAGTGAAGGTGACGAGCAGGAAGAGGTTTTGGTGGCAGAATCCAGACATTTGATAACAGAGAATTGCTATTTAATATTTTCCATTGGAAAATATTTTGCAATTGAACTCAAAGATGTACAGGAGATTATTGAGCAGGATGCCTTATTACCTATTCCTGGAGCGAATGGTTTTGATGCCTCGGTTTTCAATTTACGCGGGCAGGTCATTCCTGTGATTAATCTGCGCAGGTTCTATGGATACCCGGATCAGGGTGATGAAGAAAACAATAGTAAATTAATTATATGCCGTAATGGTAATCATGTGATTGGATTGCAGGTTGATGCGATTGTAACCATCTATAAACAGGAACAATTTCACGCAACACCATCGCTCAATCCCCAACTGCAGCCAAGAAAAGATACGTTGGATCGGCTTATTGAGTTTGTTGGTGAAAAAGAAATTAAAGAACATCTTTTGATAATCAATATCCATAATCTGATCAATAATCATTTGCGGCAGGACTTGGCGGCCGCGACTCACTCACCCGACTATCACACTATTGAAGAAGGAACAACCCTGTTATCAGACACCGTAAAAAGGAGGTAGTTCATATGGTTACTGCTGCAGCGCAACACACGCAAATTGATGAGTCCTATTTGTCTTTGCTGATGGATCCAAGTTATATCGTTAATGACGAAATGATTATTACCTGGGCAAATGAAGCATATCTAAAAGAATTCAATGTTAAGAAAACTGATATTCTTGGTAAGCTCACCTGTGAAGAGACGTGTCCTTCACAGCTTTGTGGAACAAAAAATTGCCCCATAAAGAAGGCTAAACGTCTGAAGAAAGGTGTGGAAGTAGAGGTGTTGCATGCAAATAATGGTAGTGACGTCAGTTGGTTTACTTCCCGGGCTAATCCATTGCCTGGAAACGATGGAACCTTAGTGAGTTTAAATGATATTACAAAAGAAAAAGAACTGCACTCCCGTCTGCAACAGATGGAGACGGATCTTAATGTGATTCCAACACCTATTATGGAGATCGATGACAAATTTAATATCACTTTCATGAATCCGGCCGGCGCTGCAGTAGCCGGGAAAAATCCGGATGAAGTCATCGGTACAAAATGTTACGATTTGTTTAAAACGCCCCATTGTAAAACAGAAAAATGTGCCTGCACCCGAGCCATGAAAACCGATTCTGTTATCTCGGATCAGACTATCGCAAGGCCCGCAGATGGAGTGATTATCCCCATTAAATATACCGGTGCACCAATAAAAGATGCCAAGGGAAACATTAAAGGTGCTCTGGAGTATATCATCGATGTAACAGAAGAAGCCCAACAAAAACAGGCAGCAGAAGAAAAGATAAACAACCTCAATACAATCCCGACGCCCATCATGTCGATTGACACGGACTACAATGTGACTTTCATGAATCCGGCAGGAGCAGCAGTAGCTGGTATGACACCGGATGAGGTCGTGGGTAAGAAGTGTTTTGATCTCTTTAAGACACCCCATTGCAAAACAGAAAAATGTGCCTGCGCAAGAGCTATGAAGACGGATGCGGTTGTTACTGACCAGACTATTGCTCGTCCGGCAGAAGGCGTAATTATACCGATTAAATATACCGGTTCTCCGATCAAGGATGCTAAGGGAAATATAAAAGGTGCTCTGGAATATATCCTCGACGTAACAGAAGAAGCTCAACAGAAACAGGCAGCTGAAGAAAAGATAAACAACCTCAATACAATCCCAACGCCTATCATGTCAATTGACACTGATTACAATGTGACGTTTATGAATCCTGCTGGAGCCGGAATTGCCGGCATGACGCCAGATGAGGTTGTGGGTAAGAAGTGTTTTGATCTCTTTAAGACACCCCACTGCAAAACAGAAAAATGTGCCTGCGCAAGAGCTATGAAGACGGATGCGGTTGTTACCGACCAGACTATTGCTCGTCCGGCAGAAGGTGTGATTATTCCAATTAAATACACCGGTTCTCCAATCAAGGATGCCAAAGGGAACATAAAAGGTGCTCTGGAGTATATCCTCGATATTACAGAAGAGGCGAAACAGAAACAGGATGCTGATGAAAAAATTGAAAATCTGAACGCTATTCCTACACCTATTATGTCGATTGATACCGGTTTCAATGTAACTTTTATGAATCCGGCTGGAGCAGGACTCGTCGGGTCTACTCCCGATGAAGTTATTGGCAAAAAATGTTACGAGCTTTTTAAAACTGCACATTGCCAGACAGAAAAATGTGCAGTTGGTCGTGCCATGCGGGAAGATCGAATTATCAATGAAGAAACCATTGCCCGTCCACAGGATGGTGTAATCGTTCCGATCAAATACACCGGTGCTCCAATCAAAGATGCCAAGGGTAACATTAAAGGAGGTTTGGAATTCGTCCTTGATATTACTGATGAGGCAAAACAGCGGCAGGAGGCCAATGAAAAAATCGAAAACCTCAATGTTATCCCCAACCCAATTCATTCTGTAGATTTGAACTATACAATTACGTATATCAATCCTGCTGGTGCTGCCATTGCGGGAATGACAGTTGAAGAGGCTATGGGTAAAAAATGTTCAGATCTTTTTGGAACTGATCTCTGTAATACAGAGCATTGCCTGGTTCAGCGAGCTATTGGCGGCAATACTACAATCACGGAACAGACCACTGCTCATATCGGTGGCAGAGATATCCCGGTTAAAGTTACCAGTGTCTCCATAAAAGATGCCAAAGGTAATATTAAAGGTGGTCTGGAATATATGGTTGATGTGACTTCGGAGGCAAGGGTTACGCAAATGATTAATTCGGCGTCTTCTGAAGTGGAGACTCTGGTTTCTGATTCTCTTACAAAAATGGATGAAGCAACCAGCAACATGGAAGCCATGAGTAAGCTGATTGACAAAGAAGTTGGGCTGCTCGACGATTCCTCCACGACTCTGGACAATATGCTTGGATTCACAAAAGAAATGGTAGATCTTACAACCAAATCCAGTGAAATGGCTGCTGGCGTAGCAAAAGATGCAGAGCAGGGCAAGAAGGCCGGTGCTGATGCGGAGAAGAAGATGGTTGCCATTAATACGTCCATGGAAGGCTCTAACAAAATGGTAGGTAATCTGGTGAACCAACTTGAAAAAATAGGCGGATTCGTTGACATTATTAAGGAAATTGCGTCACAGACAAATCTTCTGGCCTTTAATGCGGCTATTGAAGCAGCCCGGGCGGGTGATGCAGGGCGCGGGTTTGCAGTGGTTGCTGATGAGATCCGTAAACTGGCGGAAAATTCATCAAAATCGGCAGTGGATATTGCCAATATCGTCAAAAAAGTCGAACATGAATCCAAAGAAACCATTGTCGCCATGAAGGATGGCATGAAAATGCTGGGTGATGGAAGCGAGGTTATCGAGACTGCTCTCGAGGCTATGGAAAAAATCTCAACCGGCATTGTCACTATCTCAAACTCTGTTGAAGAGCTGGATAAAAAAGCGGATATCCTCAGTACTAATGGACAAAATGTGAAAACGCAACTTAGCAGTGTGGTGAATTCTTCCCAGGAAAATCAGGAGTCCACCAAAGCGGTTAATTTTTCCATAGACGGAACCATTGAGGCACTGAACAAGCTCGCTTCCTCCAGCAAGGAACTTAATACAGCAGTCAGCTCAATGTAGATGAATCACCATGCCGGATTCTCTCGAATGTCGGCATGGTAAGCAGGGGATGAAATGAGTTTTTTTGGAGATAAACTTTTTACCCGCAGGTTGATTTTATCAAAAATCCGGGAAGATGATCTTCAGACTATAGTTATCTGGAGTCGATCAGAAGTAGCTTGCGGGCCGTATTTGAATCCTGAAAATTATGATATTGAACAGATGCGAATGCAGATCAAATCCGGTGTTTTCTGGAGTGAGCTGGAAAGAATGTTTCTCGTTTCTCTAAAAGAAAGTGAGTTGCCAATTGGTACAGTTCATTATTGGCGTCAGCCTGCGGCCAGCCAAAATACTATCACCATGGCCTTAAAAGTAGCTCTTCCTGAAGAGCGTGGTAAGGGCTATGGTACTGAAATCCAAAAATTCCTCATTATGCATGTCTTTGATCGTCTTTCGGTTGAGGCTATCGAAATGTATACCGATATAGACAACACAGCCCAGCAGCGTTGTTTGCAAAAACTGGGTTTTGAGCTTATTGAATCTCTGGCCTATGATGATCAGCAGGAAAAAAGAACGGGCCATCTCTTCAGGTTGACCTCTAAGCAGTATCATTTGCATCCCATCTATCAATATCATTATGAATAAACTTGGTCTGGTTTTTGACAACAGATATTTACACCATTCTATCTCCGCCTCTTCATCTGAGAACCCGGACAGAGTTCGCAGCCTTTATCTGCAATTGCAGCAGTGTTGCAATACTTCCATTGTTCATATTCAGCCACGGGAGGCGACCAGTGCTGAAATAGGTATGCTTCATTCACCATTTTATATGGAACAGCTTCGGGAGCATGCAGTAAAAAACGATCCTTTTTCCTACGATCGTGATACCTACCTCATGGAGGAATCTGTCCCCACGGCTCAATTGGCGGCGGGAGGTTGTTTCAGCCTTGCGGATCAAATCATGGCGGGAGATATAGACTACGGTTTTGCCCTGGTTCGTCCACCGGGCCATCATGCCATGGGGGGGAGGGGCATGGGCTTTTGTATTTTTAATAACGTTGCCCTGACGGCAGAATATCTTCGTAGACAGTATGGGCTTAAGCGCATTCTTATCCTGGATTTTGATATCCACCATGCCAATGGCACCCAAGAAATATTTTATGATACAAATGAAGTTTTGCTCTGTTCTATTCATCAAAAAGATATATTTCCATTCAGCGGTCTTGCGAAAGAAACAGGGAGTGGAGAAGGAATTGGATATACAATAAATATCCCGATCCACCCTCAATTTGGTGATCAGGAATATACCTGTCTGCTTGGCCAATTGCTTCAGGGAGTGGTGGAACAGTATCTTCCCCAGTTTATTCTGGTTTCAGCAGGTTTTGATGCTCATGTTGATGACACTATAGGTGGAACGTGTTTGAGTACGGAGTGGTTTGGTTTGATCACACATATCCTGCGACGGCATGCTACAGAGAGCTGCGAAAATCGTTTGCTCTATGTTCTCGAAGGCGGGTACAACCCTGTTTCTTTGAAATCTTCTGTGCTTGCAACTATTGATGCTATGACGAAAAGTGAAATTATCAAACCGGGGATTCTTTCTGTGCCGCGGGCGGAAAAGATTCTTGATGGTCATCCCCTTCACCGACATTGGACGATTTGACGGTTATATTATAGTAATTACACGTAATTATGGGAAAGATAGATCTCGATGATGTTGCGCTTAAAACCATTTTGCAGGAATGCCGTCAGTGTGGCACCTGTTGTAAAAAATACAAAAAAGTTCTGCTTCAGGGAGATGAAGTGGAATATATTAAAAAAATGGGTGGGCATGTTGGTGTTGATGCTACTTTGAAAGAACTTCGTGAGAAGCCCCTTGCTAAACTCATTGAAGAAAACAAAGAAACGGGCAGGGTATATATGATTCACCCTGATGAAAATGGTTGTATATTTCTGGAAAAACGAAACAATCTATATTTTTGTAAGATTTACCATTATCGGCCTCTCTCCTGCCAAGGGTTTCGCTGCAATCTGGCTGATGAGAGTTTTCTGTCTCTTTTCGGGGATAATTCTATGTACCTTCTAGGGCAGGACACATTCGGTCTGCCTTTGAAATAATATGGTTCGAGGGTAAGACATGGATAGAAGGCAAACAGTTTCCATACTTGCAGAAAAAAATCAGACTAATTTTCATATGCCAGAGAAATCAGGTAAAAGCGATGATTTCTTTCGATCCATGTCTTTGTCGGCGCCTGTGGGTATAGGGTTTGTCGTGAATCGGATGCTCCTCTGGATCAATGAAAAAATGTCTGAGATTACTGGATATTCAAGGGATGAATTAGAAGGGCAAAGCGCCTGTATTTTGTATCCAGGAAAAGATGAATTTGATCGGGTATGTTTGGAAAAATATGAACAGATAAAAGCAAGAGGCACAGGTTCTATAGATACGCAATTCAAGCGGAAGGATGGGGCTATTGTTGATATTCATCTGAGTTTTACCCCCATTGACCAGGAAAACTGGTCTGCCGGGGTAACTTTTATCGCTCAGGATGTAACTGAGCGTAAAAAGATGGAACGAGAACTGAAAAGAAGTAAAAAAGAATGGGAACGGACCTTTGATGCAATGCCGGATATTGTTACTATTCAGGATAAAAATCTTACGATAATTCGGGCGAATGAGGCAGCCTCAAGTACTTTGGGCAAATCATGGAAAAAGATTGTCGGCCACCATTGTTTTTCACTGTTTCGTAATGACGATACACCCTGCCGGGATTGCCCGCTTGTTGATACAAAAGATCATTATTTCCCTTGCAGTGGAGAAATATATCATGAAAAAATTGGCAAAACATTTCTGGTCTCGGCAGCACCGATTTTTGATGAACAAAACAGGCTTGAGTATATTATCCACGTAGCTAAAGATATAAGTGATTTAAAAAAATCAGAAGTAGGGCGGTTGCGACTGGCAGCGGCGATTGAACAGGTATCTGAGATAATAATGGTGAGTGATCGCGAGGGAAATATCCAGTATGTCAATCCTGCTTTTGAAAAGACGACCGGTTTCACCTGCGAGGAAGCCATTGGGCAAAATTGTTGTTTTCTTAGCCGTGACGATCAAAATACGACGAGTTTTGATAAAATGTGCATGGCACTTCATGGGGGTGAAACGTGGAGTGGTTCCCTTATTAACACCAAAAAAGATGGTTCCTTGTTTGAAGAAGAGGCCACTTTTACTCCAGTTAAGGATGATGAGGGTAGGATAACGAACTTTGTTGCGGTCAAGCGTGATGTGAGTCACGAGAAATCACTTGAGAAACAGCTGAGACAGGCAGTGAAAATGGAGGCGATTGGCACTCTTGCCGGTGGTATTGCCCATGATTTCAACAATATCCTTTCAGCTATTCTCGGCTATAGCGAAATGGCAAGAGCGCAGTTGACTGCTGATGATCCTGTGGGCAAAGACCTGGATAGGGTTATACAATCAGGCTACAGGGCGACAGATCTTGTAAAACAGATTTTGACGTTCAGCCGTCAGGAAGAGGGCGATCTTAAACCATTCAAGGTTCATTTCATTGTTGGAGAAGTTCTCAAACTGTTACGATCGACTTTGCCGACAACCATCGAACTTAAAGAAAACGTTGCAACGGATTGTCGACCGATCCTTGCAGATTCCACTCAACTGCATCAGGTGTTAATGAACCTCTGTACCAATGCGAAGCATGCAATCGGTCCGCATACCGGGAATATACATGTCTCACTTTCTGAAATAGAAGTTACGGATGACAACGGTATCGTTGATTGCCCCCAGATAGAAACGGGTATGTATCTGGATATTGAAGTCAGTGATACCGGTTGTGGTATGGATGAATTGACCTTGTCAAAGATATTTGATCCGTTTTTTACTACCAAGGAAAAAGGAAAGGGAACCGGGTTGGGCCTGGCAGTCGTTCATGGGATTATAAAACAGCATAAAGGTGAAATTACCGTTTCGAGTGAACCGGGGGTGGGAACTATTTTCCATATATATCTTCCCATAATAAATGAAGAATATATTCAACCCGTACAGCTTGTGAATGAAGATATTCCAACGGGAAATGAGCGACTGCTGATAGTTGATGATGAACGGGTTCTCGGCCAGCTGATGCAGCGTATGCTGAAGAGTCTTGGCTACTCGATAACTTTTTTCACCAGTAGCGTTGAAGCGTGGGAGGCTTACAGAAGTAATCCAGATGAGTTTGATCTGGTCATTACAGATATGACCATGCCGGAAATGACGGGAATAGATTTGACCGGGAAGTTGCTTGATCTGCGACCGGATTTGCCTGTTATTTTGTGTACAGGATTTAGTGAAGCAATTAATGAGGCAACGGCTAGGTCGTTTGGTATTTGTGAATATGTCACGAAACCGGTTGATAAAAATACTTTGGCGAGAGCGATCCGGAAAGCGTTGGCAGGAGGTTTGAAATAACCTCGCTGTTATTGGTGCAATCCTTTATCCAATACTTCACGAATCTTTTGAGAAAAATCTTTCATGATTATCGGTTTTAAGAGAAAACCCGTAATTCCGAGAGAGGCTGATTTTTCTTCGGTCATGGTTTCACTGAATCCTGTACAGAGTAATATTGGGATATCGGGGCGAATTTTGGTCAATTCAATAGAGAGTTTATCTCCAGACATGGCGGGCATAGCCATATCGGTAATGACTAGGTCAAACTCATTCGGACAGTCTCGAAAAGATTGAAGGGCCTCAATGCTGTTAAGCCGGGTGGTAACGTGGTACCCAAGGAGTTCCAGCATTGTTTTTGTCATTGTAATAATAGGCTCCTCATCATCGACAAGCAGAATTCGCTCGGTTCCACCAGGGGTCTCTTCCTGGGCGTGATTTTGCTTTTCTGTAAAAGGTTTTTTTTCTGTGGGGAAATAGAGTTTGAATTCAGATCCCTTTTCAGGCTCACTGTAAACCTGGATGGAGCCTCCCATGCTTTTAACGATGCCGTATACAACCGACAATCCCATTCCTGTACCTTTGCCTTTCTTTTTGGTAGTGAAAAAAGGCTCAAAAATTTTCCGTGATATGTCTTTATCCATTCCTATACCTGTGTCAGCGATGGATAAACAGGCATAGGTTCCGGGCTGCATGTCGGGGTAGGGTAGGTCATGTTTGCCCAATTGTATCTCTTTGAAACGCACTCGTATCTCTCCGCCGGTCTCCTCCATGGCATGATACGCATTTGTGGTGAGATTCATTATGATTTGATGTACTTGGGTAGGGTCGGCTTTGACCACACTACACGCACTTTGAAGATCTTGTGAAATCTGAATGGTTGTTGGGATTGTCGAGCGAATAAGTTTTAATGCTTCACAGATCACCGGTTCCAGTTTCATTGGTTCTAATTTGTCACTTGCGTGGCTGGAGAATGCAAGGATTTGTTTAACCAATTCACTTGCTCTCACCGCTCCTGCTAAAATTTGTTTGAGGCTGGCTCGAAAAGAGTCTTCTATCGTAGGGTTAGCTAGTAAAATTTCTGTATGGCCTACAATGGGAGACAGTATATTGTTGAAATCATGTGCAATGCCTCCAGCAAGTGTTCCGATTGTTTCCATCTTCTGGCTTTGTTTCAATCGGGATTCCAATTTTTTAAAAACTGTTAAGTCTGTAAAAATAGTTAAAATTAGAGGCTCATCTGCAATATTAATAAGTTTCGCAAACATAAGTGCATTGAGTATTGATCCGTTTTTTGCCCGAAAATCCATCTCAAGCCCCTGAACTTCACCGGATTTTTCGAGTTCTGCCAGAAATTTGTCTCTATCTGGATCAGAATAAAAGCCAAGTTCGGTGACAGTTGATGAAGTAAGCTCGTGTTTACTGTAGCCGGTCAGGGCGGAAAACTTTTTATTGACATTAACAAGCTTTCCCGTCCGAATGTTTGTAAGAGCGATGGATTGGGGTGAAAGATCATAAAGAATCCGAAATTTTTCTTCGGATTCATGCAGTTCTTTTTCTTTTCGTTTGAGATCACTGACATCCATAATGGATGTCGCACGAACCAATTGATTGTCTGTGTAGCGTATTGTTTTTGATTGTATTTTTATGGGAAAATGTGTGCCATCTCTCTTCATTCCAACAGCTTCATAAGGATCAGTCAAATTTTTCAACATGTGCTTTTTGACAATCTCATGGCTTTGTGGGGCGATGATCTCTGTACCAAATCTGCCAATAAATTCTTCCGGGGCATTGTAGCCAAACATATCTGCTGCGGCCTGGTTTGATTCCAGGCCTATTCCGTTTTTGGTGAAAAATATCGCTTCCATTGAAGCGTCAGAGAGAAAACGATACCTTTTTTCACTTTTTGATAATTCATTCCTGGTCTTTTTGAAATAGATCAGCAGTAAACCTAATGCGACGATAATTTCAAGTATTGCTCCCAGTAGATATCCCCAGGGTGCGAACCAGAGAAGAGGTCTTAAAAAAGGGTAATCCGCCTTATGAATGCCCCAGATAATAAAAATGAAACCGGTAATTGATCTTTCTTTTGTTTCTGTTGAGTTTGATTTTAGAAAGAGTACTCCTGTCCAGATGTATATAATTGCGAGAAAAATGAATGTCGGAAGCGTTGTTGACAGGAAGGTTAGTTTGAATAAAATACTGTAAATAATCCAGCTTATACCAATGAGCGTGGTGTAGAGCCAAATGACGGGAAACTTTTTATCGATAAACTCATAGGTTCCCCATAGAAGAAAAAAACCACTTATGAGACTGCATATCTGGTTACCGATGAGTAAAAATGAATTTTCCCGGGCAGTAACCATTCCAAGCATAAATATGAATCTGACAAAATAAATAGACCAGCCGATGGCCCATATACCCAGATATTTCTTACGATCCTGTAGATATAAATAATAATAGATGAATGCCAGAATAGCGGTGTCTGCCATTGTAGCAATCACTGCCGTCGCTAACCAGGTCATAACTGTCCTTTATTCTCAATTTTTCACAATATCTTACAATTAGAATTGTAGCAGTATTATCGCTAATTCAGTTTTAAATAACAATAGAATAACAAGAATTATCGCAATGAAGATACAGGGTAAGGCGGGGATGATAGGTAATAACGTCGGGATAGGTTGTAGGCGCTGTTAATTAATGAGAATAATCCGCAGATCCATCACATTGGTGTTGGTTGGGCCAGTCTTATAGAGGTCGGACAGTTTTTCAAAAAAATGATAGGAATCGTTGTTATTGAGATATTCCTGCAGGTCGAGACCGAGTGATTGAGCCCTGTCAACAGTTGTTTCATCGCAGAACGCTCCTGCAGCATCGGTGGGGCCGTCTGTGCCATCGGTTCCAGCGCTTAATACGACAATATTGTCCATGTCTGATGCTTTGATCGCCGCTGCAAGAACAAACTCTTGATTTCTGCCACCTTTTCCTGTGCCCTTGATATGAACTGTAGTTTCACCCCCGGAGAGAATACAGGCCGGTTTTTCCAGCGGATATCCATGGAGCTGAATTTCCCTGGCGATTGCAATGTGATTTGCAGCAACATCACGTGTTATGCCTTCCAGCATTGAAGAAAGCAGAATGGTATTGTATCCCAATTCTTCCGCTTTATCTTTGGCGTGGAGAAGTGCATCGAAATTGCGACCAATGATGACGTTTTGGGTTTTTTTGAAAAAATCCTGCCCCACTT
>Ga0256845_1000906_pt1 | contig 25385 bp, 21 predicted proteins | sample RiftiametaG_FD_189101 | JGI IMG/M metagenome (GOLD analysis project Ga0256845, IMG submission 189101) | Tube worm associated microbial communities from hydrothermal vent at the East Pacific Rise, Pacific Ocean - Riftia | ecosystem: Host-associated > Annelida > Integument > Unclassified ... | reverse complement strand
GCCATGCGGTCCCGGTGATTGGGATCCATGTTCGCCTGGATCTTGAAGACAAAACCAGAGAACCGCGATTCATCGGCCAGCACTTCGCGCGTGGTGGTATCTTCACCTGGTTTGGGTGGTTCGACCGCGGCCTTGCCGGTGACGGCGGTACGGCTTTGGGGCGGGGGTGCGAGCCGGACAAAACTTTCAAGGAGTTCGCGAACTCCGAAATTGTTCATCGCGCTCCCGAAAAACAGCGGCGTCTGTTTTCCGGCGAGAAAGGCGGCCAGATCGAAGGCCGGCGCCGCGCCTTCAATGAGTTCGATGTCTTCACGTAGGTTATGGGCTTCGTCGCCACACAGCGTGTCGATCTGCGGGTCCTCGGGACCCGAGACCGCGAGACCCTTTGTCACCGTGTTGCCGGAGGACCGAAAGGTGTGGAGTCGCTTGGGGCGGATTTCGTAGGTGCCGCGAAAATTTTTCCCCATGCCGATCGGCCAAGAAAAGGGCACACAGGGCATGCCAAGTTTGGCCTCGATCTCATCCATGAGCTCAAGGGGCGAGAGGCATTCACGGTCAAATTTGTTCACGAAGGTGATCACCGGGGTGTCACGCATACGGCAGATTTCGATGAGTTTTTGCGTGCGCGACTCGACCCCCTTCGCGCCATCGATGACCATCAGCGCGGCGTCTACGGCCGTCAAGACACGGTAGGTGTCCTCGCCGAAGTCGGCATGGCCGGGGGTGTCGAGCAGGTTAATTTCGGCCATCGCATCCTCGGCGACGTCGGGGATAGGGAACTGAAAGCTCATGACCGAGGTGGTCACCGAGATGCCGCGCTCTTGCTCCATTTTCATCCAGTCGGACACGGCATGGCGCGACGATTTTCGCGCGCGAATCGCCCCCGCCATTTGGATCGCCCCGCCGAAGAGCAGCAGCTTCTCGGTGAGGGTTGTTTTCCCTGCGTCAGGATGACTGATGATGGCGAAGGTGCGCCGTCGACTGACCTGTTCGGTGATCGTGGGGTCTTTGCGAGAGCTCACAGCAGGGATGCGAATAGCAAAGGCCGACTCTCAGGTCGATAGAATGCATGAGCCCTGTGGCGAGGGCTCGCTGGGGCCATCGGGGGCTCGAAGCTCGGGGCCGGACCTGTGCGCAACGGGCGGGGGGAGCGATGGCGCGAGTGACGTTGTGGTCGGGAGCGGCCGTCAACGCGGCTGGCTGCGCAGGCGCAGTTGTTCGAAGAGGGCCACGGCCCCCACGATCGCCAAGCCGATGACGATCCACGAAGGTGTCGAGACAAAGGTGTTTCGGATCTGGATGAGCAACGGAAAGACGATCGCCCCCGCCGCCGCGATCCGTACAGGGGTCGCCTTCCAGCGGTCGAGCCAACCGACCAGAAGTCCGGTGATGCCCATGAAAGCGACGACCGCGAATCGGCCATAATTATAGAAGGCCTCGGCGATCGGTGAAAATCCAATGGGTCCGACCCGCTGCATAACCAGGACGTTCATGATTCGCATGTCATCCTCGGCATCGAGGCGAGTGGAGCCTGGAATCAGGTGGTAGAGCGCTCGGTCGAGCGGAGCCCAATAGGTCGCGCCGTTCATGTAGGGGTCTCCGGAGTCGAGCCACTCGATCACCCGTACTGTGGGGAGCAGTGAGCTTCCCAGTTCGAGCAGAGCATCGGTGGGTTGGAGCTCAAGGAAGGCCTCGCCAACTCCGGAAATACCGAATTGACGCAGCTGGCGAAGGAAGTCGATCATCACGAGCGCGAGCGCGACGCCGACCAGAGCCTTGAACCCTGACATTGGCTGCTTGTGCTTGGCCATGAGCGCAGCGGCGCCCGCGAGTGGGAAGAGCACCTCGCCGCGCAGCCCCAAGGGAAGCGCGATGATTGCCCATAAACCGAAACATACGAAGCCCGCGCGCATCCAGCCGCGTTGTGGACTGGCGACCAGAAGGGACATGCCGATGCCCAAAAGAAAGTAGCTCAGGCTGATATTTTCGTATTTCGTTGCCCGGAGAAATTCATTGTAGGCCGCGAGCAGGAGCGAGGGGCCACCTGCGTGTATGGCGGAATAGAACCACCAGGCCAGGGCGAAGACGACGATGAGGAATCCCGCGGGGCCTGCTGCGGTGCCGAGCCGATCGGCTCGAGATGCCGGCAAGGGGGGGGCGCGTCGCCACCGAAGCTGGCTGCAGCCGTAGAAGCTGGCCATCCCGGCCAGCGCCACAGCGATCGCCAGCGGGACATCGGGGGAATAGAACCACTTCGATGTGTTGAAATTTGTCAGGGCCGAATCGCCAGCGAGTGTAAAACTATAGACAACGCCAAAATGAAACAGGCTAAACACCGATAGATAGATCGAGCTAAGAGACCAAAAACCTTGGGGCGTGCTTCGAGCCGCGAGCACCAAGATCAGCAAACTTACGATGGATGCGTAGACGCAGAGGGACCAAAGATCGACCTGCGCCCGGAACCATTCGCTTATGGGAAATAGACCTAGGGCGATGGGCACGAACCAGGCCGCCGCGCGGGCGAAGGCACCGACGCGGAGCTCCCGTTCCTCATTGCCCACAAAATCCATCGAAATCTCGGGGCATGTATACACCCTCCATTCGACGGGAGGCGCCCTTGGCGCAAATTGGATGTCCTGGAGTCTTCAATTTGCAGACTTTTTGCCCACCTAGGCTATTCTCCGCGGGTATGTCCGCAGCTACGAGGCGCACGATCGCGGCGCAGAGGGGTCCATGCCGCCCCGCGAATCGGCGAGGAACTCATGGCGTGCATGAGCGTGGCGTGGCGCCGGCTCGTCCGCGGTTCGGCGCGAGGGGTCGCCTCCGTGGATAAACTGATCCGTCAGAGCTCCGAACTGCTGATGGATGTGATCGTCCTGGCGACGGCCTTTCTTGTGGCGGTCGCTCTACGCTACGAGGGAGACATCCCGACGGACATGTTGCGCCGCACCGTTACAGTTCTTCCTTATGTGGTCACCTTTCAGTATGTGGGTCTGTTGGTTTTTGCGGTTCCGCGATTTTCGTGGCGCTATGTCGGACTGCGCGAGGTGACGCGAATCGCAATGGCCCTGGGGGTGACCAGCTCCGCCTTGTTGGCCGCTCGTTTCGCCTCGCGGCCCTTTCTCTTGGAATTTCCGCGGCTCCGCTACGTGTGGTTCCCCGTCGGTGTGATCTTGATCGACTTGGTCTTGGTGCTTGTGGGTCTTGCGGGTGTGCGAGCGCTACGTCGGCTCCACGGCGAGCGCCAAGATGCTTTGAGCCATCGCCGGCCCGACTCCCGGGTTGCGACGATGTTGGTGGGTGCGGGCGAAGCCGGCGTCGCCGTAGCGAAAGAGATCGCTCGGCGCCCGGACCTGGCCATGGTTCCGGTCGGCTTTCTCGATGATGACCGGCGCAAGGTTGGCAGCATGGTCCATGGTGTGCCGGTTCTGGGATCGATCGACGAGATGATCACTCTGTGTCGAAAAACGGGAGCCCGCGAGGTGTTGATCACGATCGCCCGGGCCTCTGGCCCATTGATTCGGAGGATCAAGGAACTGTGTGAACGGGCCGAGTTGCCTGTGAAGATTATTCCTGGTCTGGCGGAGTTGGTGGGCAGCGGTGTGCCGCTCAGCCGGATACGCAGCGTTGCGATTGAAGATCTTCTGCGCAGAGACCCGGTTCAGCTCGACCCGTCCTCGATCGTCAAGACGGTAGGCCAGCGATGTGTGCTTGTGACCGGCGCGGGGGGGAGCATTGGTGCTGAACTTTGTCGACAGATCTGTGGGTTCTCGCCGTCCATCATTTTGCTAGTTGAGTTGAGCGAGAACAACCTCTTTCACGTGCATGGCGAGCTTGAGCGCGAATATCCCGAGGTCCAGGTCATCCCCTGCCTGGTGGATGTTTGTGACCATGAGCGGATGCGGCGTGTATTTGTTCGATACAGCCCCGACCTAGTTTTTCATGCGGCGGCATACAAACACGTACCGATGATGGAGTGGTCACCCGAGCAAGCCGTTCGCAACAACGTCGTGGGCACGAAAATCGTTGTGGAGTTGGCGGCCCAGCCGAGCCACGGGGTCGAAGCCTTTGTGTTGATCTCGACGGACAAGGCGGTTCAGCCGAGCTCCGTGATGGGCGCAACCAAGCGAGTCGCCGAGCAGATCGTTCAGGCGTACGCGCACAACGAGGGTGAGCATTCCGGTACCCGATTTGTCGCGGTTCGCTTCGGCAACGTGCTCGGATCTGCGGGCAGTGTGGTCCCCATGTTTCGCGAGCAGATTGCACGGGGGGGACCGGTGACGGTGACCCATCCCGAGATGACCCGGTATTTCATGACGATCCCGGAGGCCTGTCAGCTCGTATTGCAAGCGAGCACAATGGGCGAGGGTGGAGAAATATTTATTCTCGATATGGGAGAACCCGTCAAGATCGTCGATCTCGCTCGCGACCTGATCCGTCTGTCCGGCTTGCGAGAGCCCGAGGACATTGCCATTGAATATGTGGGGATTCGCGACGGCGAGAAACTGGCAGAAGAACTCTCAAGCGCCGATGCCCTCGAGACCACGGCTCACCCGAAGATCATGGTGGAACGGACACAAAATGAGTCTTGGCGAAGTACGGACAGGCTCGTGAAGGTGCTTATCGAGCGCTGCAACTCTGGGAAACCGAGCGTCGAAGTCCGAGCCGCGCTGCGCGATCTGGTTGTCGACTTTGTCCCGCAGCCGGTGGCGGCGATTCTTGATCTCCATGAAGATACGACGAGTTCCGCGTCGAGCAATGGGGAGGATGTCGATGATCGACCTTCACTCTGACGAAGAAATCGTTCGCCCGGCTCGTCCTGGGGATGCGGAAGACATTTGTGAGATCTACCGCGCCTGCGTGCCTGATACCTTGGTTGGGTGGACAGCACTGGGGAGCACTGGGGGCCCGGCTTGGGTCGCGGCGACGATCTGCGAGTCCGAGCGGTGGAGTGTCTCTAGATTTTTTGTTCTGCAACGAGGTGAGCGCTGTTTGGCCTTTGCTGAGTTCCGGCGATCGGTGAGCGGTCCGCTGATGCTCAACAACATCCATGTTTGCGAGCAGGCCCAAGGGGGCGGGCGAGGGCGCAGGCTGTTGATCGAGGCCTTGGCGCGGGTGGTCGACCGAGGTGCTGCTCGTGGGTTCGCGCCGTTCTGGCTCGAACTGGATGTGTTTGCCGACAATCGGCGAGCAGGAGACTGGTACACACGGTTGGGGTTTGTCGAGCAAAGTGTGCGCGGATGGTGGCAGCTGGGGATGGGGTTGGAGCGGTGGACAGGCTCCGCCGGCGCGGTCGATCGATCGAATTTTTTTTGTTCTGGGATGGCCTCGGGCGATTTGCATCAACGTCAATTTGGCTTCTCGTCATTTACCGTGCAGACGGCCCATGGGAGTCATCAGATCGGTCGCATGGGGTCTGATTGGTTTCGACTCTACGACCCGCGGGCACTCGAAGACCCGGCGATTCTTCCCTCGTTGGCAGCGATCGATCCTGACCGTGGGATCTTTGTGATCGCACAGAGCAAGCCCGCAACGGGTTTTCGACGGGTCTTTGAGAGCCGGCGAATGGCGGCGGACCTGGGGCAGGCGCGGACGCGGCTGGAGCTTCGATTGCGGGCGGGAAACGCGAAGAAGTAAGACTTTCAATGCTGTTCAACTCGTTGCAGTTTTTCGTCTTTCTTCCGGTGGTGGTCGCTGTCTATCTAGCGATGCGGGCCGCACTCTGGCGAAAGATGTGGTTGCTTGTGGCGAGCTACGCATTCTACATGGTCTTCTCGATCCCGCTTGTGGGCTTGTTGATCGCGTCGAGCTGCATCGACTATGGCGTCGCCCGGCGGCTTGACGCCAGCGCGAGCCCCGGGGCGCGGCGGCGGTGGTTGTTTGCAAGCCTAGCGAGCAATCTTGGGCTTCTATTCACCTTCAAATATTTCAATTTTTTCGCGTGGTCGCTGGCGAGTGTCGTGGGTGTCGATGGACAGACGTGGACCTTGTCCTCGCTCGTCTTGCCGATGGGCATCTCCTTTTATACCTTTCAGACACTCAGCTATACGATCGATGTCTATCGTCGTTCGATTCCGGCGAGCCGATCTCTGCTCGACGTCGCACTGTTCGTGGCTTTCTTCCCTCAGCTGGTTGCGGGCCCGATCGTTCGTGGTCGCGACTTCATGCCGCAGATCGCCGCGGTTCCGCGTCAGGGTCCTGCGCCGAGTGAACGGTTGCGCAGCGGCGCCTTGTTGGTGATGTGGGGGTTGCTCAAGAAGAGCCTGATCGCAGATCCGATGGGACGGATCGCAGATCAGGTCTATGGGCCGGCAGTTGCCCCGTGGGCGGATGTGGCCCAGGGGGGGGCGGTCACCGAAGCGTCTGTGCATAGCGGCGCGGCGGTTGTTCTGGCGACCTACGCCTTCGCCATTCAAATCTACTGCGATTTTTCGGGCTACTCGGACATCGCCATCGGCTCGGCACGAATGTTTGGGTTTCGTCTGCCTCAAAACTTCAATGCGCCCTACCTCGCGAGGTCGTTTCAGGAATTTTGGAGGCGCTGGCATATCTCGCTTTCGAGCTGGCTGCGCGACTACGTATACATTCCGTTGGGCGGCAACCGCAGCGGACGTATACGCACGACGATCCACCTGTCGTTGACCATGCTGCTCGGGGGACTCTGGCACGGTGCGAACTGGACCTTTGTCGTGTGGGGGGCTCTGCATGCGCTGTACCTTGGCGTCGAGCGAGCGCTCGCGGGTCGCCACGAGGCGCGGACGGCATTGGGGCGCGCGCTACGGGCTCTGCTCGTCTTCCATTTTGTGTGTCTGGCATGGATCTTCTTTCGTGCGGCGTCGATCGAGCAGGCGATCGACCTTCTCGGCGCCGTTGTGACCCTGCGGGAGGGTGCAGGGGGCGCGTGGCGGGTGATACCCGTGCTGGCGGTGCTCGGGATCTATCAGGGGGTCGTGAAACCCCGAGGAACGGTGATCGCTCTGCTTGGGCGTATTCCGTGGATCGCTCGCTGGTCTTGCTATCTCGCGGTCGCGGTCTTGACGATGCTCTACGCAGGCTCGCCGCCTTCGGACTTTATTTATTTTCAGTTTTAGGCAGGAACCATTTTTCGATGACTGAAGCGAAAGAGCCCAAGGCACAACGGTCGGCACCCATAAGGCGCGGGTTCTGGCGCGGGATTTTGCGCACGTTGGCGGTTGATCTGGTCATCGCGCTTGGAGTCTTGGCCTCGCTTGAGTCGGTGGGACGTTTGGGGGAAGGACGGGTATTTGCCCCGCTGCATGCCCCTGAGGATCACTTGCGTGAGGATGGACTTCGTGGCGAAGAACGCCCGGTGGGCGCCGAAAGGCGTGGGGTGGTGGTGCTCGGGGACTCGACCGCCTTCGGGACAGGCGTCACGTGGGAGGAGGCTCTTCCAGCGGCCCTCGAACGTCGTCTGAAACGCCGCGGTACGACCTTGGCGGTCGTGAACGCGGGTGGAAAGGGGTCGGGGGTTTCGGGGGCGCTGGAATTCATGAAGTCGAATTTCGAACGATTCTCCCCTCGGGTTGTGGTGATGGCACTCTCTCCGGCGATGGTCGCGGTCGCGCACCGCCACGCGGGGGATGTCCAGGGTTCCAAGACGAGTTCAAAAGCTGTCACAAGATTTCCAGAGCTTTCGAGGTTGCCCCTGTTGGCCCACGTTTGGGCCTACAATCACACGAGAGCGTACCCGCTTGTGAATCGCTATTTGCGAATGGGCTTCTTTCGCCTTGGGCTTATGCGAGAAAACTTGTCGGGAAGGGACGGGGCTATCTATGCCTACGCTTTTGAGGACGCGGGTGTTGACGAGACGCGGATTCACGAGACCGAGGCCGCCTATTTGAAAATCGAGCAAGAGATCGCCCTGCTGCGTGCCTGGCTGGAGGCCCGGAGTGCTTCTTTACTGATTGTTGCGTTGCCTTCGCGTTTCATGATTAGCGATGATGTGCGAGATAATCAGCGTGGCGTACAAAAATCGAAGATCCGCATGGATCCGTGTGAACGGTTCGCCGGTATGGCCGCCCGCCAGAGGATTGGCTACGGAGACCTCTGCGGCGCGCTGAGCCAAGCTCGGCGGGCGATGAGATTGACTGAGGCATCGATCTGGGACCCGCTCTATGTGGTGGATGACTTTACCCATCTCGATGCCCGTGGAAACGAGATCGCGGCAGAAGTCTTGGCGCCGATGCTGGAGCATGAACTGACGCGGCAGCTCTCTGTGGGCCTCAGCACGCACACTTCGACAATTTTGAGCGATTGAACACGTGGTCAAGGATCGATTCAAGCGCGAGGTCTCTCGTGGACGCTTACTCTCTTGGACCAAAGGCCGTAGGCTTAGGGCTGTGACGACCCCAGAGGATTGTGATCGAGGCGAGTCTGGGGGCTTGTCTTCCGCGGCGAAAACCCGCGTCTACAGCTTGAGTGAGTCCGCGGCTTGGAGCGAGGCCTTGGCCGATCTGAACATGCACGATGTGTATTACAGGCCTGGCTACCTGCGGAGTCTAGAGGAGCGGGGTGAAGGCGAGGCGCTGCTGTTTCGCTATGAACAGCAAGAATGCCGGGGCGCCCATGTGATTCTTAGACGATCACTTCGTAATTTGGACTTTCGGCACCCGCAGGTAGGGGCCTTCGACGCGACCAGCCCCTATGGCTACAGCGGTCCGGTTATCAGCGATGCGAGTTTCGCATCGGCGATGTGGGCGTCATGGCGCAGAGAGGCGAGGCGGCTCGGTTTGGTGACGGAATTCATTCGGTTCAATCCAATGAAGGCCAATCACCGCGCTTTTGAGGCGACGATCGACGTTGAAGAAGTGGGCGAGACGATCTGGATCGATCTGCATGGCGACATTTTTTCGGGACTCTCGAAGTCGACTCGGTCGATCGTGAGGCTTGCCCGCCGTGACGGCGTGGTTATCGAGCAGCTTGGCGTGGATGCGGTGGCCCGGTTCGGTTCGATGTATCGAGAGACAATGAGAAAGGTAAAGAGCAGCGCCTACTACCTGTTCTCCGATGGCTACTTTCTGGGTCTCATGAAAGGACTGGGCGAAGATGCCTGGCTCATGCGGGCGCGTGTGAACGGTGAAGATGTCGCCTACGCCCTTTGCCTTCGTCATGGCGATATTCTCCACTATCATCTGGGCTGCAGTCGGGTGAAGGGAAAAGACTTTCAACCGACTCGTTTGTTGCTCTATGAGACCGCGGTGCTCGCCCAAAAGCGACACTGCACGAAATTTCATCTGGGTGGGGGGAAGTCCGGAGAGGATTCACTCTTCAAATTTAAGGCCCGCTTTTCGGACCAACGCTCAAAATTTGCCGTCGGTCGAGTGGTCCACGATGTCGAGGCCTACGAAACCCTGGAAAAGTTGGCGTATGAACGGACCGGCTCGGAAGCGCACGTGGGATTTTTTCCGAGTTATCGAGGTCAACTTTAAGCGCGATGTTCTTCGTCTGTCGGTCATGTTCGAGCGTCGAACTCGGCGAACGTGAGGTGTTCGGGCGAAAGATGTGAAAAAATCAGACAGATCGCGTGAAAAAGGAGTGACCTTTGGCACCTAAATGGGGTGTAAAGAATCATGCAGAGATTCATTTCCGTCGGTATGCCCTCGATTTTGGTTTTGGGTCTAGGCCTGTCGCTTGGGACGTCGGCCTCGGCCGAAGAGCCCCATCCCGGGGTGCAACCAGAGGCCGCTGCCGCATCCAACATCAAGGGAAAATTTCGCGTACACATCGATGGGCGCGTGCTTGGCTACGGGCGTCGCCAAGAGTGGCGTGAAGATGAGTTCGATGCCACCGATGATAGCCACGAGTGGGTGGATCACGAGGTCGGTATGGGCGTCGGCACTCACAAGGTCGGCATTGGTTTTGGTTTTGGGATCACGGATGGTCTGATTGTCGGAGGAAAGCTGGCGATGGGAATGGCGCGGGTCAAGGGTGTAGACAAGGACCGAGGCGAGGACGAGCCCGACGGCATTTACGGATTCACGAGCTACTTGCTGCTTCCTTATGTTGAGTACGCGTTTATTCCGGGGGGGCGGGTGCGGCCTTTTGTCCTAGGGGCGCTGGGTCTCAGTGGCAACCGGGAGACGGCGTCCGACACCGACGACGTGCAGAAGGTTGTAGTGCACCGTGTCTCGCCGGTGGTGGCGGTGGCCGGCGGAGTGCATCTGTTTGTGATTCCTCAAGCCTCGATCGACATCATGGGAGAGTTCCAACAGAGTTGGAACAAGATTAAGGTTGTCCGGGAGATTGACGGAGCTCCGAATCCGGCGGATCCCGACCCCGAATACCTTCGCGAAGATCTGGTGACGGAGCTTGGGGTGAACGCAGGAATTTCAATTTGGTTCTAGCGGGGTGGGCGAGGATCCGGTGAAGGTGCGCGGAGGCTGTAATCCTCGATCGAGATCCTGGTGTTGCCCAAGGTTCGGACCATGGGCGCAGCCGTGGAGGGATGCCCAGGTTCGTTGTATCCGAATGCTAGATAGCGGGCTGAGGTACCGACCTCGTTGACAACCGCGTCGACGGGGACCCAGCGCCCAAGCCACAGCTCGGCCCATGCATGGTATCCGGCGAGAAAGGTTCCTTCTTCGTCGGCGACAAGCACGATACCGTCGACTTGGCGTGCGGGGATTTTTGCTGCTCGCGCGAGGGCGACCACCAGCACGGCGTGTTCCGAGCAATCGCCGGAGCGGGTGAGCAGAGCTTCTGTCGCCGTGGCGCGGCCACGGATTCCCGCTTGTTTTTCAAGATTGTGATGCACCCAAGCGACGATGCTTTCGGCGACAGTTCTCGAGTCGATTTCATCGCTCCTGAGTTTGTCAGCAAGGGCCCGGATAGGGGGCGCATCAGACTGCGCTTGGGCGGTGGGCGTCTGATAGACGAGGACGTCCGTCGGGATCGCAACGAAGGGCAAGGCCGGAGCGCGGAAAGTGGTTTGCAGCGCTGTTGAGGACAGATCGAGTCGATAGAGCGAGGGCCCTCGCTCGGTCTTGTGGTAGCGGTTGTTGCTGAAGATCGCCGGTCGCGTGAGGTCGTCGTCATTCTCAATATGGAGCATGAGCCGCAGGGTGTTCAGCCGGGTCCACTGGCGAATTTTGGGTCCGCGCACAGGGATCTGGCTGGAGAGCGTCAGGCCAGGAACAGGCCTGGGTCCCTGCGTGTTTGTGACCCAAACAAGCTCGAATCCACCTTCGAAGACTTGGTGCATGGGCATACCGAGATCGTCCAAAATCACCGACGACACCGCGCCCTCGTCTGTGGTCGCGCGGACCTTCCAGCCCGAAATTTCGCGACCGTCATGGTCGAAGGTGACGGGTCCTTCGAGCTTCATCGTGTGGCTTTCAAAACGCCGACGTGTGCCACTAAACTCTGAAAAGTGGATGCTCGGGCCGGGGTTTCCGGGTGCTCCGCCGCGGGTTTTGAACTCTTGCAGAAGCTCTGCAAAGACTGAGATGCGGGTGCGGAAGTCGGTGGGCAGCGGAAAACTTTTGTGCTCGTCGAGCGCTGGACCCTGCCAATCGCCCCTCAATGCGTTGCCCTGGACCTGAATGCGCTGCTGCTCCTCGATGCCCGCTTCGCGCTGAAGGCTGGTCTCGAAGTCGAGGGACAGATCGTCGTTGTAGCGGGTGTGTGTGCTCTCTCGGATGTGAAAGGTGTCCGAGGTCCCCTGGATCTTGCGCACAAGAACAAGGTCCATGGTGTCGTGAATCTCGCGTGATCCATCGTTGTGGACGGTCTGGCGAGACTGTGCGAATCCCGCGAGCTGCGGACCTCGACGAATCTCGAAACTCCGCTCGACGGTCGTCGCGGATTCGATTTCGAGGGTCGAGGGCGAGAGGATGACGCTCTGCGAACTTCCACAGGCCTGCGAGAGAACCACGAGTGCGCAGAAGACCGTTCGCGTGAATCGGGCCATCGCCGACACGATGCCAAGGTCGAGGTCTGATTGCCATGGCGAAGCGCCGGTGGATCTGTGATTGAAGGTCCATTGTGCAATCAAAATTGCGAAACTTTCACTTTCGTATCGTGTGGTGGCGCGGATAGACTTGTGAGCGCCGGCATTGGCTGTAAGATTCGCCAGATTCGAACGTTTGTGTTCGAGTGGCTACGGTGTAGAATTTTGATGGCCACAACAAGAAAGAAGGTCGTGGATCGGGGTGCTGGGGCATTTTTTGCGTCGTTGTTGTTGGTTGGCGCCTGTGTGGTGACAAACGAAAATGCCATTGATGATGCTCCAGGGGTTCGATCAGAATCGGACACCGTGGCTTTTCAAGCCGATCTTCCAAGCGATGGAGACGGAGATGGAGATGGAGATGGAGATGGAGATGGAGATGGAGATGGAGATGGAGATGAGCTCTGCCCAAGTTCCCATTCCTGCGTAGCGGCGCCGCCCGCGGGTTGGATGGGGCCGGTCGCTGTCTACCTCGGCGAGGGGCCGGCGAGTTGTGCGGGCGAATATCCGGAGCCCTTTGTGCGGGGCGGAAAAGATTTACGATTTTCCGCCGCGGAGTGTGATTGCGGGTGCGGAAGTGTGGAGGGCGTGGCATGCGGATCCGCTCGGCTTCGGTATCTAGAGGAGTGCGAGGGCAACGGTCTTGTAACGGCATTTCAGACGCTTGAGGTCGCGGGCACCTGCTACCCACAAGAGACCCTCGATGTCGGCTGGATGATCGCTTCTGTCTCCGCAGAGACCTCTCGCGCTGCGTGTCAACCGAGCGCATCCGTTGAGCTGAGGGCCGCGACATGGACGCTCTTTCAGGCATGCTCTGGGAGCATGATGCCCGGCTGCGAGGCCACAGAGGTGTGCGCTCCCGCGCCTCCGGCGGGTGCCGAAGAAGATCTGTGTATCGTTCGGCGTGGCGACTTTCCATGTCCCACCCATTATTCGGAAGGGCGCCTGCTGCATGAAAAGTTTGTCGACGAGCGCGGTTGTGACGACTGCCGCTGCAGCGATCCCTCGGGCATTTCGTGTACCCGTCAAGTGGCGACCTACGCCAGCAGCGACTGCGAGGGGGGAGGGCTCTTGATCGGTCTGGATGCTTGCGTCCCGCGGATACGAGAATGGATTTCGGCGACTGAGCCTTCCGTGACAGGCGGCTGCGAGCCCAATTCACCGTCGAGCCAGGGCTCGGTCGTTCTGCAAGATCCCATTACAGTCTGCTGCATGACGTAGCCAAGAATGCTTGACACTGTGTGGGCTCCCGCGGGACAAGCGGTCCATGGATAAGATCCGTATGCTGTCGCTCGGCGCCCTATGTGTGCTGGGCTGTACCCCAGACGTCGGCGAGATCGAACGTAATCTCGATGTTGATGCCTTGATCGATGTTAATGCGAGCTCCGCAACGGCCGAGCAAAAGATTGTCCCCGGAGACTACGAGGGCACGCTTTCTGCCTGGTATTTCGGACACGCAAACTGAGCGGTCTGCCGTGCCCAGTTTGGGTACCTCGATCAGATGCAGCAGGAGTTTTCTACCCAGTATCCCGACTTGGACATTCAGATCCTTGGAGTGAACTTTGCCGGTCTGGAGGCCAAGAACGAACAGATTTGCGACGGACGGGATATCCCCTGGCTGCAGGACACCGAGTCGGCGAACTGGTGGGGGCGCTGGCAGGCCGAGTGGCGCGACTTGATCGTCGTCGATGGAGCAGGTGAAGCGACCGGAGACCTTGTGAATCTCACCCACCATGACCTCGCGAACGAGGACGAATATGTGGCGGTCAAGACCATGTTGCTCGATGCCGCGAAGGCGCAGTAGGGTTAGTCCAGGGTGATGGCCTCGATCTGACCGGCGGTCATGACAATCGACATCATCAAGGCCGCCCCGTCTTTCGTCTGACTGACGTCCATCGATGAGAGCATTGTCGCCGCCGCGCTTTTGTCATCGAATTCATTTTCCTGGGCCTGCGCACCTTCAAGAAAGGTCCTCGCGAGGTTCACCAGCAATCGGCCCTTAAGAGGATTCGCGGTGGGCAAGCGGATAAACAGTCCGACATAGTCATAGATCACCGCGCTGATCAGCAGGCCTTGTGGTTTGGGAAGCAGCACACGGAGTGCCCCGACGGAGTGGAGAGCCTTGGTCATCACGGCTGCGGTGGTGACGGCAAAAAATACGCTATCGACGGGAACTTGCTCGATGAGATCGACAAGTTCGGTATCGAGACCCTGAGCGACCCTTGACTTCGATCGCGCCAAGATGCCGGGCATCTGGGCTTCGGGGGCCAGTACAATTTCATTGTGATCGAGACGCGCGATTTTTATTTTTTCGCCTTCATATTGTGCCCCCATAAGAGTGTAGAGACGGGGGATGTCGACGTCTTCTACGACGAGTCGACGCTCCTCAATGGCGCGGCTCAGTTTCGACTCGAGATTGTCGATCTCGATCACCGCCATGGAGACCCGTCCATCGAGGTGATTTTGACCGCCAAGGACGCGTAGAAAATTACGGGAGTCGGCCACACCTAGGGCGGCCGCGACCTGGCAGAGACCTGCGAGATAGATCGGATCGATGGGCTTATCGATGCCGTTGTTGTCCTTGTCCTTGTCCTTGTCCTTGTCCTTGTCCTTGTCCTTGTCCTTGTCCTTGACTTGGATTTTGACTTGGATTTTGACTTGGGGTCCTTGCTGCTCTGCGCGACGTTTTTGTCGTTCAACCTGGCGGCGTCTGGCTTTTTCAGTGAGCACACGTCGGTGCTCTTCATCGCAGGTAAAGACCAAATCTTGGCTATCGCGGCTAAGTGATTTTCGTGTGCGCGAGTTCATGAATCGCCCCATGTCCACCATGTGAATTATAGTGAGGTCGGGGCTCAAGTATCGGGAGGAATAGGGGATCAGGCCTGCGCTACCGCTCTTGGTTCCGAGTTCCCAAAAATCGCGCAACAGTAGCGTTGCGCGCTGGTTCTCCCCCGTGTCGCGGTAGAGCGCGACCAGTCGAAAAATCGTATCGCCGATAAGCTCACGTTGGTCAGGATCGAGCTTGATCAACTGCTCAAAGTAGTTGATCGCGCAGTCTTTGCGCTCAAGCACATCCATGCAGTTCACACCGTGGCGGTAGAGTGCGGCGGCCTGACTCTCGCGCCTGGTCTGGGGGGAATCCCGTGCGTCGCTAGGATCATCGCGTGACTCCCAGACTGGGCCGCGTCCGGAGCATCCTGAAGCTGCCAGCATGCCAGGCAGGACCGGTAATATGAGCAACAGGTGTGACAGCAAATATTTGTGAAGACGTGACCTGCGAAGAACGGTCAAGGGGGTCATTCTAAGCGGTGGGTGCATGTCTTGGCCGATCGAAAAGACTTCTAGCACGGGATTCGAGAAGCAACGGGATCGGGATGACATTTCGAGGTGAGGGGGGTATCAAATCGGAACCTGGGTGTGTGATGTGCGGTGACAGGATCGTTCGACTCTCGAATCATCGCGTGACCCGAGCCTTGGGGCAGGGTAGGGTCTCGACCATGCGATACGCATCCATCTGTTTCTCGATCCTGTTTGTTGGACTCACGGGGTGCAAGAAAGTTGATGAGCTCCAGGCGGCTCTCGATAAGGCGAACAGTGAGCTCACGGATACCCACAAGGTTTTGAGCGACACCCAGGGGGCGCTTTCGGCCGAGCAGGGGACCAACGGCGAGCTGCGGGCTGAGCAGGTTGAGTTCAAGAAGGTGATCGCCAACCTCAGGCGTGAGATCAAGCAGTTGACCGACCAGATCAACGACCTTGCGCACGAGGCGGGAGTCACCGCGGCTGAGCTGGCGGACCTGCGAAGAGAGAAGGCAAAGCGGGAAGCCGAGCTTCAAGTCTACCGAGATCTTTTTGCCAGCCTAAAAGCCATGGTGGATGCGGGAACGATTAAGGTCGTGTTTCGCAAGGGACGAATGGTGGTTAAGCTCGACAACAGCATTTTGTTCGACTCGGGGAAGACACGACTCAAAGAAGAAGGCGAGACGGCCTTGGCGGAGCTCACCAAGGCGCTCAATTCGGTTAAAGACCGCGATTGGCTCGTGGCTGGCAACACCGACAACATCCCGATCAAGACCAAGCGCTTCGCTAGCAATTGGGACCTCTCGACCGCACGAGCGGTTAATGTCGTTACCTTTATGATCGAACAGGGAATGAACCCCTCCCATGTGGGGGCCGCTGGTTATGGCGAGTACGACCCGGTGGCGGACAACACCAGTCCCGATGGACGGGCAGAAAATCGAAGAATTGAAGTCATCTTGATGCCGAGCCTCGGGGCGATCCCCGGCATGAAGGCGATGCTCACCGGAAAATAGTGTTGCCGTAACGTCGGACCGGGGCCGCAGCCGGTCCGACGCTCTAGAGGCTGGAGATGGCCTCGGCCACGAGCCAGAAGATGGCTATCTTGATCAGCCATACGACAAAAATCTTGGGCATGATTACGCGCGCGACAAGTTGCAGGCCCTGCCAGGGTGTCAGGGTGTTGGTTGCCTGTGCATGGCTCGGGCGCGCTTTCATGGCTTTCAGCCAGCGAGAGAGCTGGGGGCGCTCGTCGGTCCACCAACTTGCGTAGCCAAGGTGTTCGAGTCGGCCGAACACCGCCGTCCAGCTCAGATCTGCGAGGGAGTAGTGGTCTCCTGCAAGGAAGTCGTGGTCCACCAGACTGCGATCCATGGCATCGAGCGCGTTTTGAATTTGCAGTTGAATCTTGGCGATGCCGTCGTCGTCTTCGACGGCTTCACGCCAGCGAGCGAGATCCGCAAGTTTTTGATCGTAGACGGCAGCGTGGTTTGGGTTTCGTTTTCGTTGCTTGAGAAGGCGTTTTCTTCGCAATCCTAGCGAATAGCGAAGTGCCACACCTGTGAGTCCTGGCTGTCGGGCATAGGAAAATTCTCGGAGTCGCAGTTGATCTTGTCGGTCCAGCCAGCTGTGCATGCGGTGACGGGAGAGGTCGTCTTGGGGGACGAGCGAGGGACCTGAAAAATCTGCGTCGATCGCTTGAAGAATCGACGCAGAGTCGGTGAGCACGCGCTGGGGGATGGTGTGTTCAACGATCGTTAGCGTAGGAACAACCATTCGCGGGTTGAGCTGCACATACCACGGCTCGTATTGCTCAAAGGCGGGTCCGATATTGACAAATACGCTCGTCCAGAGGACGCCCTTTTCAACCAGGGCCATACGGACCTTTTGGGAGCACAGCGACGTGGGGAAATGATAGAGGGTAACTTTGGGCTCGTGAGATCCCGCGACGGGTGGTGGCGGTTGGTTTGTGGAAACCGTTTTAGGCGAGTGACCCTGGCAGGAATCTGCAGCTTGTATCGCCGGCATCTCGGTTCAGTGTACTCGTTGTTCAGGGGGAAGCCAGGGGTCCCGAGCGGGCAGCCTGCGGCTTCGGGCAAGTGCCTGCAGGCCGCCCGCGAAGATGGCGATTAGAGCTCAAGCAAGAGCCGACGAGGGTCTTCGATGGCTTCTTTGATGCGCACCAAGAACTGCACGGCCTCGCGCCCGTCGATGATCCGATGATCGTAGGAGAGCGCGAGGTACATGATCGGGCGGATCTCCACCTTGCCGTCGATGGCGACTGGGCGCTGGACGATGTTGTGCAAGCCCAAGATGCCGGTCTGGGGATGGTTGAGGATGGGGGTCGACAGCATCGAGCCGTAGACTCCACCGTTGCTGATCGTGAAGCTTCCGTCGGTAAGATCTGAAATCTGTAGCTTGTTGGTACGGGCGAGATTGGCGAGTCGACCGATTTCTTTTTCGACGGCGGCGAAGCTAAGTTGGTCTGCGTTGCGGACGATCGGGACCACGAGCCCTTTGCCACCTCCGACCGCCACGCCAATGTCGAAGTAGTTCTTGAAGACGATCTCCTCGCCGTGAATCTCGGCGTTGACCGCGGGGAACTCCCGTAGCGCCTCGACCGTCGCCTTGACGAAGAAGGACATGAAACCGAGCTTGACCTCGTGTTTGTCGAGGAACTTCTGCTTGTATTGGCTACGAAAGGCCATAACCGCCGACATGTCGACCTCGTTGAAGGTTGTAAGGATCGCAGCCTCGGCTTGGGCCTGGACCAGCCGTTGGGCGATGCGCTTGCGCAGCGAGGTCATGGGTACCCGAGTGGTTCGGGGCCCGACGGGTCCTGGGGTGGCTGCTGGGCTGGCCGCGGGTGTCGAAGAGGCGGGGACTGCGGGACTCGCTGCGGCGCGCTGAACGTCCTCTCGTTGAACGCGACCCTTGCGTCCGGTGCCCTCGACGGTATCCAGCTCCACCCCGAGTCGTCGGGCATCGGCGCGGGTCGTGGGAGCGGCGGGGACCTGGCCGTCTCCACTGGCCTTTGCCTTTGTGGGGGCAGAAGCTGCGGTCGCACCTTCGTCCAGTTCGGCGACCATGTCACCCACCTGGACGGTGTCGCCTTCTTCGGCGAGCTGTTTCTTGAGGACGCCTGCGACCGGTGCTGGGAGCTCGACAGTGATCTTGTCGGTCTCGAGCTCGACGATCGGTTCATCGGCGGCGACGGCCTCGCCTTCTTGCTTGAGCCATTTAGCGACAATCGCTTCGGTAATGGATTCGCCAAGCGCGGGAACGGGGATGGATTTGCTCATGATGTAGATCTCCGGGAAGAAAACGCGGTCGGTGCTTAGCGCACGCAGGAAAATGGTGAGAACGCCTCGGCGAGGATCATCTCGCGCTCGAGTTGGTGGGCGTCGGGGGAGCCGGTTGCGGGAGATGCGCTCGGCTCGCGGCCGACGAATTTCACCTCCGGGTCAATTAGCTTGTTGATACGGGGCTGCATGTAGCTCCATGGCCCCATATTCATCGGTTCTTCTTGGACCCAACGAATATCGGTGACCTTCGTATACCCCGCCAGCTGTTCGCTAAGATCATCGCTGGGGAAGGGGTGGAGCTGTTCAAGCCGTAGCAGGGCGACATCGCTGCGTTTTAGACGCGCGCGCTCGTCGAGCAGTTCGTAATAGATCTTGCCGGAGCACAACAAGACTCGGGTGACCTCCTCGGGCTTTGGAGCGACTGGATCTGCCAGCACGCGTTGAAATCGGCCACTCGCAAGCTCTTCGATCGGCGAGAAGCAGGGTCGATAGCGCAGCAAAAATTTCGGTGTCATGACCACCAAGGGCTTGCGCCACCGCCGAAGCGCCTGACGTCGCAGCAGGTGGAAATATTGGGCTGGCGTGGTGGGATAACAGACCTGCATGTTGTCCTCGGCGCACAGCTGCAAGAAACGTTCGAGGCGAGCGCTTGAGTGCTCTGGTCCTTGGCCCTCGTAGCCGTGGGGAAGCAACATGACCAGCCCGCTGATGCGGTTCCATTTGTCTTCGGAGGACGAGAGAAATTGGTCGATGATCACCTGGGCGCCGTTGGCGAAATCGCCGAATTGCGCCTCCCAAATGATCAGGCTCTCGGGAGCTGCCAAGGTGTAGCCAAATTCGAAACCGAGCACCGAGAACTCGCTGAGAGGGCTGTTGTAGACCTCGAATTTCGCGTTTCCGGTAGCGAGGGCGCGCAGGGGCGAGTGGACCTCACTCGTTCGAGGATCGGTCAGGGTCGCGTGCCGGTGGCTAAACGTGCCGCGGCAGACATCTTGGCCGGTGAAACGCACGAAGATGCCTTCGTTCAAGAGGCTGCCAAAGGCGGCCAACTCGGCCGCCGCCCAGTTGAGGGGGTCTTCGCCCGCCCACATTTTTTGGCGTTCACCCAGCAGGCGTTTCATCTTGCGGTGAACCTGAAACGACTCGGGGATGGCGACCATTCGCTCGCCCAGTTCATGAAGTTTTGTGGCGACGACGCCGGTCTCAGGATCGTCGGCCCCAGACTCAAGCCCACCTTTGTAACGCTCCCAGATTCCGTGCATGGGGGCGTAAGCCTGACGCGGAGCACCTCGTTCGGCCTCTTTGAGCGCGTCGTCAAATTGGGCGATGAGATCGCGCTTCATCGCCTCGTCACGGGCATCGTCGATGGTACCTCGCTCACGCAGACGTTCGAAGTAGATCGATCGTACCGACGCGTGCCCCTTGATCGTCTCGTACATTTGAGGCTGGGTGTAGCTAGGATCGTCGCCCTCGTTGTGGCCGAAACGACGGTAACAATTGAGGTCGATAATCGCGTCACAGTGGAAACGTTGTCTCCATTCGAGGGCGACACGCGCGACATAGGCTGCGGCTTCGGGGTCGTCGCCGTTGACGTGAAAGATGGGGACACCAATTCCGTGCGCAATGTCTGTGCAATAAATTGTGCTTCGGGAGTCACGCGGGTTTGTTGTGAAACCGATTTGGTTGTTGATCACCACGCGGATCATCCCTCCGACCTCGTAGCCCTTCAGCTGGGACATGTTCAGGGTCTCGGAGACAACACCTTGACCCGCGAAGGCTGCATCACCATGCAGCGTCACCCCCATGCTGCCGCCGTAGCTTCCGTCGGGCTCCATATCTTGCTTCGCACGGATTCGGCCTTGCAGCACCGGCGTGATCGCTTCGAGATGGCTGGGGTTGAAGGCGAGCGCCAAGTAGAGCTTCTTGCCGTTGTGCGTGGTGTGGTAACGGTGATAGCCAAGGTGATACTTGACGTCTCCACCCCCGAGATACGACTCGGCGTCGAGGCTTTTGAACTCCGAAAAGACCTCGTAGGGGCTCTTCCCAAGGATATTCATCAGGACGTTGAGACGGCCGCGGTGCGCCATGGCAAACACGATCTCATCAAGACCCGAATCTCCGGCCTCCTCGACGAGCCACTCAAGGAGGCTGATGACGCTCTCGGCCCCCGAAATAGAGAAACGTTTTGCGCCCAGGAACTTCGAGTGCAGATAGGCGTCGACGGCCTCGACATGGGTCAGCGACCGCAGCAGGCGGATCTGTTCTTCACGTTCTGGAACCTGCTCATTCTCACAAGATTCCATACGCTGGCGTAGCCACGCGCGCTGCTCTTCGTTGCTGATGTGCCAGTACTCAACACCGATGTGTCGGCAGTAGGTACGACGCAGCCGTTTTAGAATTGCTCGCAAGCTCGCCTTGCCTGCGAGCAGGCCGGCGCTGTGGAATTCTCGATCGAGATGGGAGTCGTCGAGGTCGTAGCGCGAGAGCTCGAAGAGCGCGCGCTCGGTATCACGCGGTCGCTTGAGCGGATCGATCTCTGCGATCAAGTGACCGTGCAGACGGTAGGCACCGATGAGGTGGTTGACTCGACTCTGGAGAGCCGCTTGCTCGCCGCCTGCGCTCGAAGCGAGCGTCTTTGCGAGAGGGGGCCGGGCGCTTGGCGGCGCCGTGGCATCGTTGGAGTCGAAGTAGGGGAGCCACTGCGGATCGACGGAACTCGGGTCCCGGCGGTAGGCCTCCTGCAACTCCTCCACGAAGGCGAGGTTGTGCACGGTGAACGCGGATTCGTGATCCATGGTTGAGTTGAATATCGTACAGCTTAAGGAGCGCTTGAGCAGCATTCCTGACTTTCCTTTGCGGAACGGCTCGCGCCGGTCGCTGGCGTGCTAGGTTTCGCGCTGTGACGAGCGAAGATCGTAGTGCCCTATCTGGACGGGTCGCAGATTGCATTCTCGGCTCCAAAGAATCCTGGATTCGTCGGATGTTTGAGCTGGCGGCGACGATGCGACAAGACGGAGGAGGCCCAGTTTATGACCTCTCCCTCGGCAACCCGAGCCTCGAGCCTCCAGCGCTTTGGCGGCGGAGTGTGGCCGCGCTGGTGATGAACGAAAATCCGCCAGGAAGGCATCGTTACATGACGAATTCAGGATTTCCTGAAGTTCGCGCGTTTATCGCAAAGCGAGAGGCGACGCGCTACGGGCTGGCGATTGAGGCCCAAGATGTGACGATGACCGTAGGCGCCGCGGGGGCGGTCAACGTCTTCATGAGCGCCGTGATCGACCGCGGAGAAGAGGTGATCACGCCGGCCCCGTTCTTTGCTGAATATGAGCACTATTGCGCCAACGCCGGGGCCGTATTGGTCCCCGTGCAGGCGGGTCCGGGTTTTGCGCTCAACGTGGACGCGGTTCTGGCCGTGGTGGGGCCAAAGACACGAATTGTCATGCTGAACTCCCCCAACAACCCGACGGGGGCAATTTATTCACGCGAGGCTCTAGAGCGGCTTGCGCAAGGGTTGAGGGCCGTCAATAAGGGCCGAGAGCGTCCCATTTACGTGCTCGAAGACTCGCCTTATCGCAACCTGGTGTACGACGGGGGTCACGTCCCGTCGATGCTGGAGTGTTACGACCAGACCGTTTTTGCGACCAGCCACTCCAAGGACCTGGGCCTGGCCGGGGAGCGGATCGGCTACTTGGTGGCGTCGCCACGTGTGCAGGGTCGTGATCTGCTGGGGCGTGCGCTCAGCTTTTGCAACCGCACCATGGGCTTCGTCAACGCGCCCGCCCTCATGCAGAGAGCGCTGCCCCTCGTTCTGGGTCACGACGGAGGCCGCGTCGATGTCTCCGTCTATAAGGCCAATACCCTGCGTATGTCTGCGGTCCTGCGCGAGCTTGGTTTTGAGCTAGAGACCCCAAGAGCGGGATTTTTTCTCTTTCCGAGGCTGCCCAAAGCTCGACGGCGTCCCGGGGATGGAGACGAACCAGATGAGGCCGGTGATATCGCAATGACTGATCTTTTGCGTGAGCACCGGGTTGTCGTTGTTCCCGGGACAGCGTTTGGGGTTCCAGGTTATCTGCGCTTGGCGATGTGTGTCGAGCCGAGTGTGGTCGATGGTGCGATTGCGGCCGTTCGCGCGGCATGTTCCTGAGCGTGGCGGCGGGGCTCGTGGGTGGCCTGCTCGTGGGTGCTTGTATCGCGGCTCCGGCTCCAGTTCCAGTTCCGGCCGCAGGAGTAGTGCCTACGGCTCCTCCGCGGGTGAAATCGCCCCGGGCTCGAAACTACATCGATCCGAGCGTTCCCGCGGGTCTGCGTGAAATCGTCGAGGGCCGGGCGCCAGCCGGGCCGCGATGGCTGGGTCCTTTGCAAGCAAACGGCGGGCGCCCTGTGTTGATCTACATCGCCGCCGGTGCTTCCTCCGGCGCGGCCGTTCGCGAGGTCTTTCATTTTCATGGCACCTACGCGGAGCACATCGAGATTCGACGCGAAGGGCTTGCCAAACGCTTGTGGGTCGGCGCGGATCGCCTTACGCAAACGATGGAGGCCATCGACGAACTGCAGACGACAACCGAGGATACGGTGGTGCTGGTCTATCCCTTGAGCGCAGGCAAACGTCGGGATTCTGGGCTCCGGGGCTGGACGAACCAGGCCTATGACCGACGATGGATGGATGCGGAGATCGAGCCCTTTGACCAGCTGCGTGCTGCGGTTCTAAAAATCCTTCGTGAAGAATTAGGAGTTCACTCACAGGAGCATGCGCACACCGTGATCGCCGAGGCCCATAGCGCAGGTGGCATCGCCCTGCGGAATATTGCCCAGGGCGGCAGCAGTCAGGTGGATCACTACCTCTTTCTGGACGCAAGTTTTCAAGGCTGGGCGGACGGGTGTCGGGAGGCGACGAGAGCATCCAAAGATCCAGCGCAGGTGGTTCTTGTGGTCACGCGAGGAGGAATCGCGGACCCCCTGCAGGGGCGAGACCCCTGGTGTGCTGTGCTTGAGCACGATCACCGTATCTGGGAAGGGCGGGCGGACTGGTGTGTGGGCCGTGCCCACCGTCGACCGCCGGGAAGCGAGCGAGATTGTCGGTCCCTCGAAGAAAATGCTCAGCAGTGGTCCAAATACGATCTTTGGTGCCAATCGCTGGGGGATGGCATGCAGGCCGACCCAGGGGTCACCTTGATCTGGACACAAGTTGTTCACGCCCAGCATCCCCGTCGTTTTGCGGGGGGGCTGGGCCTTGAGTCTCTCGGTTTCGAGCATCAAAATGAGGGCGCCAAGACCCTTGAGACGAGCCCTTAGCGCAAGATGTCTTCAAGCTTCGCGGCGACGAGATCATCGATCTCGGGCTCCCTCGTTGTGCGGTTGTGGAATCCGGGCGCTCTCGTGTATGAACGTTGCATGTCTGAGCTCGGCCTCATGATCGACCACATCACTCTATCGGTAGAGAACCTTGAGAGGGCGAAGATATTCTACGCCAAGGTGCTTGCAGCGATAGGGATGAAAATTGTCGGAGAGGTGTCCGCGGAACAAAGCAGAACGGTGGCTTTTGTTGGGTTTGGTGTTGGTCGCAAGGGCTCTCTTTGGGTTGCCGAGAAGGGTCGGCAGACACCGACGACCCATCTTTGCTTTCGTGCTCCCACACGCGCCGCAGTACGAGAATTTCATAGTGCGGCGCTGGAGGCGGGTGCACGCGACCATGGGGCGCCGGGGATACGTCCCGAGTATCATCCCGCCTACTATGCGGCGTTTGTGCTGTGCCCCGAAGAGCACAATATTGAGGCTGTTTGTTTTGAGGAAGAGCCGTGAATAGCGTTGACGAAAATGAGCCGCAGGCCGGTGAGTTATCGGTCGAAGAGCTGAAGAGAGAGGACCCGACGGACGTGGTCGGAGGCTCGTGGACCTTCGATCGTGAGCAGGCCGAGCGTGTTTTGGGTCGTGCGGCGGCGCTTCAACTGGCGGCTTCGGACACTCGAATGAGCCTCACGGATCTTAGTGAAGCCGCAGAGGAGGCCGGGATCGATGCTGTCTTGCTCCGCCAAGCCGCGCGCGAGTTTGCTCCACGGCTGGCGACGATGCCCAGTCGGATGGGCATTCCTACCCAGATTGTGCATCGTCGCTGGTTAAAACCAAAACTTGGACGTGCTGAGTTTGAACGTATTTTAGCCCGTCTCGATGCCTTTTTTGGTGCGCTCGGGAAACGGTCGGTAGGGGAGCACGCGGCATCATGGACTGCGCGACATATTCACGTCACGCTCGAACACAGCGATGGCGGCACCGCGGTTCAGATCAGTGAACGCTTTGTCCAGACGACCCAAACTTTGAACGCCCTTGGGGGGATGATAGGTGGGATAATAGGTACAGTTGCTGGGGCCATCGGCGCGCAGGGGCTCGGACTGGGCTCAGCGGGAGTCGTGCTCGTGGTGCCGATGGTGGCGATTTCAAGTGCGCTCGGGCTGTGGGTGGCTCGTCGACATCTTGTACGTATCACCGAGAAGGCTCGCCGTGATTTCGAAGCGGCATTGAACTCGATTCAAAATGTGGCAGACGAGTTTTCGAGAGCGTTGGCTGCTGCGGAGGATGACTCCACGTCGGTATCCGATGCATGCTCGACAGCACCGGAAGAAGTGCATGGGGAGGTTAAGCGGGTCGTGATCTCTAAAGATTAAGTAATCTCTTAGCAATGGTTTACCTGCGTGGGTCCTGAGCTCGAGTTCGGCGTAAACGCTCGAAACTACAAACATTTTCAAGTTTGGCGACGGAGGGGAATTTTCATTGTCGCACAGAGTTCTTGCATGCGATGCCAAAACGGACGCCGAAAAGCAACT
>Ga0256845_1000905_pt1 | contig 25386 bp, 22 predicted proteins | sample RiftiametaG_FD_189101 | JGI IMG/M metagenome (GOLD analysis project Ga0256845, IMG submission 189101) | Tube worm associated microbial communities from hydrothermal vent at the East Pacific Rise, Pacific Ocean - Riftia | ecosystem: Host-associated > Annelida > Integument > Unclassified ... | reverse complement strand
AAAATCTATATTCGTTTCAGTGTTACTTTCAATAAAGTAATCTTTAGCTTCATCTGGAATGTATTGCTTCAATCGCTCTCTCCATTCTATTAAATTTTCATCTTCAATATCATTCTTCAACATTTTCCGCCAATTGGTTTTATCGCCAACATAATTTTTTAAAGCAACCTCAGTAATTCCTGCTAAATACCTATTTGGCACTTCTACAATTTCAATAGCTTCATGTGCACCCTGATCTATCCAACGCGTTGGTACTTGATTTTTTCTGGTAACACCAACTTTCACATTACTAGAGTTTGCCAAATACACAATATGTGGTTGCAATTGCACTTTCTTTTCGTATTCTAAATTGCGGTCTTCTTTATTTAAATGTGCTGTACTTAATTCTGGTCGCATAATCCAATCGGCAGCTTGTGGGATTTCAAAAAAGCAACTTTTACAAAAACCTTGTCGGTAAATTGGTTTATCTAAACCACAATTTAAACATTGATATTTAACAAATTGAATGGTTAGTGTCTTGTTTAATAACTGATTCATATTCAAAAAATCATTCTTAAACACTAAATAATATTGAATGGGTTGAGAAAACTCAGTTTCCATTTTTGTTAAAACACCTTGGTAGGTCATGAAAAAAAGTATTATTTTTAGAACTTAAAGATAAAACAAATATGCCAATCCCTTTAGTAAATTCTGTTGCTTCTTGGTTCTTGAAAAAGCGTTTTCATCAAATTGAATTGTTTTTAAAATACCCAAATGAAGTACAAAATGAACTGCTATTAAACCTAATAGACATTGCTAAAGACACAGAAATTGGTAAGCAATATGATTTTGCTTCAATAAAAAATTACAGGACTTTTGCTGAACGGATTCCTATTAAAAATTACGAAGGTTGGCACGATGTTATTGAACGTTCTAGAAAAGGTGAAAACAATATTTTTTGGCCAACACCAATAAAATGGTTTGCAAAATCTAGCGGAACAACTAGCTCAAAAAGTAAATTTATTCCCGTTAGTGATGAGTCGTTAGAAGACTGCCACTATGCAGCAGGAAAAGATTTGTTATGTATGTATCTTAACAATAATGAAGATTCACAAATGTTTACTGGTAAAAGTTTACGACTTGGAGGCAGTAAAGAATTATATAAAGAAAACGGAACTGTTTTTGGTGATTTGTCGGCTATTTTAATTGATAATATGCCTTTTTGGGCAGAATTTAGTAGCACACCAAGTAGCAAAGTGTCATTAATGAGTGAGTGGGAACATAAAATGCAAGCTATTGTTGATGAAACTATTAATGAGAATGTAACGAGTTTAACTGGCGTACCATCTTGGATGCTAGTGTTGCTTAATACTGTTTTAGAAACTACAGGCAAGCAAAGTTTATTAGATATTTGGCCAAATTTAGAAGTCTATTTTCATGGTGGCGTAAGTTTTACTCCTTATAAAGACCAGTATAAAAAAATACTACCAAACAAAGATTTTAAGTATTATGAAATTTATAATGCATCGGAAGGTTTTTTTGCTATTCAAGACCAAAATAATTCTAGCGAACTTCTATTGATGTTAGACTATGGAATATTTTATGAATTTATCCCAATGGATATTTATGCCACTTCGGAAGAAAAAGCAATTCCTTTAAGCGAAGTAAAATTGCATCAAAATTATGCAGTAATAATTACTACTAACGCTGGTTTATGGCGTTATAAAATTGGTGATACAGTTCGTTTCACTTCAATAAATCCATATAGAATAAAAGTATCTGGAAGAACAAAACATCATATTAATGTATTTGGCGAAGAGCTTATTATTGAAAATGCTGAAAACGCGTTAAGAAAAGTTTGTAAACGCACTAAAGCTGAAATTGTTGACTTTACTGCTGCTCCAATTTTCATGAAAGGCAAAGAAAAAGGCGCACATGAATGGTTAATTGAATTTAAAACACCTCCTAAAGACATTAACTATTTTAATGAGTTATTTGACAATGCTTTAAAAGCTTTAAATTCTGATTATGAAGCGAAGCGTTATAATAATATCACACTTAACAAACCAACAATTCATATAGCTAGAGAGCGATTATTCTATGATTGGTTAAAGAAAAACAACAAACTTGGTGGGCAACATAAAATCCCTAGGCTTTCTAACACACGGGATTATATGGATGATTTATTGAGTTTAAATTCTTAAAACACATTCGTTACAGTATTGTATTTTTTGTCAGAAAATGCTCTAAAACAAATACTTAACGAATTAAACTGCGATTTATCTAAGAAATTTTTTAAAGATTAGCTCTACAATTATATTTATAGTCTAATTAATCCTAAAACCCTTAAAAGATGAAAATCAAACCCTCACTTTTCATTTTCCTTCTATCTAATATTTTAATTGCACAAGGTCCAGCAAACTTAATAGCTTCAACTGAAACATATTTTGATGCAACCAAAACTTCAATAGACATAATTGATGCTAACGGATTTGATTATCAAATATTAGATGCTGGTGGAATTAACTCTAAATACTCTGAATTTGGTTCTGCTTTTTTTAGAAATAAATTCATTTTAGTGTCTTCAAGAAAACTTGGTGGAATTGCAAAAATAGACCCTAATACAAATGAAGCTTATAAAGATTTGTTTTGTGTAGATATGAATGAGCATGGTTATTTAAGTATGCCTCTTCTTTTTTCTAGAATGATAAATACTAATAATAGTGAAGGCCAAGTAACATTTTCACCTGATGAACACACCATGTATTTTACACGAAGTAACAAGCAAAATTCTTTGATATACAAGTTATATAAAGCTACGCTTGAAGAAGGTTCAAACGGGAATTGGAAAGACGAACAATTATTAAATATCAATAAAGGCAACGTATCTATTGAAAACCCATTTATAAATCCAGCAGGCGATAAATTATACTTTTCTTCAAATATGGCAGGCACACATGGTGACTTTGATATTTTTGTTTCGGATATAAATTTAGATGGTACGCTTAGTGTTCCTAAAAATTTAGGAAGCAATATCAACACTAATGAAGATGAAAAATATCCATCACTTTCTAAAGATGGTAGATTTCTTTACTTTTCATCAAAAGGACACAGAAACATGGGTGGTTTTGATGTTTTTAGAAGTAAAATATTAAAAAATAGCTATAAAGCTCCAAGAAATTTAGGAAACACTATTAATAGTAGATATGATGAAGTAGCTTTTATTCTTGCTACAAAAAACAAAGGTTATGTATCAACTAACAAAAATGGATCATTCGATATTTTTAGATCAATAAATAGAAAAATCACACAATCTGTTGTTGGTAAAACGGTAGATTTAGAAACTAAAATAGCTTTACCAAATACACTTGTTGTTTTATTTGATGAAGAAGGTGAAGAATTATCAAGACAAACAACTGGCACAGATGCATCATATTCTTTTGATGTAGAACCTTTTGAAATTTATAACATTAAAACTTATAAAGATGGTTTTGTAGAACATTCGTTTGATTTTGTTTCAAATAGAAATTCGGATATTACTTACCGTAAAAATTTAGAATTAAACCCAACTGTCGCAGTATTTAAAAAGGTTAGAAATAACATACATATTAAAGTTGAAAATATATTTTTCGATTCAGCTAAATGGGATATTAAACCAGAATCGCAAGTTTCGTTAAATAAAATTTTAAAAGTGTTAAATGATTATCCTGATTTAAAAATTGCTATTAAAGCACATACCGATAGTAAAGGAAAAGCTTCCAATAACTTAATATTATCTGAAAAAAGAGCAGAATCAGCAGTTAATTATTTAATTAGTAAAGGTATTTCAGAAGACAGATTAATATCACATGGTTTTGGCGAAAGAATTCCTTTAATTGATTGTAAAGATAATTGTACCGAAGAAGAATTTCAAACTAACAGAAGAATTGAGTTTGTTGTTATTAATTAAAAGAATTATCGATTAAGTGTAAGCCAAAAAGTTTTTAAACGAGTTTTTCATCTTATCATCTAAAAGAAGAATAAAAACTTTGCAAGCAATCTTATTAAGTATACTTTTAAAAAACAAAATAAAGAATTTATCCATAATGTCCTTTATTAATTAACATCCATATAACAAAAAACCACTCTAAAATTAGGGTGGTTTTTTTATGCTTTAAATTTAACCTTTAACTACGAAACTGCTTTAAGTTTCTTTATAGTTGCTTTGGTTAATTTTTCTTCAGCGTATATCTTAGTAACATTCAGATTTTTCTCATTACTACTAGGTAATTCAAACATAGCATCTGTTAAAATCTCTTCACATAACGAACGTAATCCTCTTGCTCCTAATTTATATTCAATAGCTTTTCCAACTATAAAATTTAAAGCGCCATCTGTAATTGTGAATTTAATTTTATCCATTTCAAACAATTTTTTATATTGTTTAATAATGGCATTTTTAGGTTCTGTAAGTATAGCTCTTAATGTATCTGCATCTAACGGATTCATATGAGTTAATACTGGAAGCCTTCCTATTATTTCTGGAATTAAACCAAAATCTTTTAAATCCTTTGGAATAATATATTGCAATAAGTTATCTTGATCTACAACATCATCAGACATTGAAGCACTATAACCAACGGCTTGCATATTTAAGCGTTTAGAAATAACACGATCAATACCATCGAAAGCTCCACCTGCAATAAATAAAATATTTTCAGTATTTACTTCAATAAATTTTTGATCTGGATGTTTTCTTCCTCCTTTTGGCGGTACATTAACAACGGTACCTTCTAACAATTTCAATAAAGCTTGTTGTACGCCTTCACCAGAAACATCGCGCGTTATAGACGGATTATCACTTTTACGTGCAATCTTATCTATTTCATCTATAAACACAATCCCTTTTTCTGCTTTTTCTAAGTTGTAATCGGCAGCTTGTAATAAACGTGTTAAAATACTTTCTACATCTTCACCAACATAACCTGCTTCTGTTAAAACTGTTGCATCAACAATTGCTAAAGGCACATTTAACATTCTAGCAATAGTTTTTGCCATTAATGTTTTTCCTGTACCTGTTTCACCAACCATAATGATATTACTCTTTTGAATATCTACATCATCATTTGTTGGCTTTTGTAATAAACGTTTGTAATGATTATACACGGCTACTGACATGACTCTTTTTGTCATGGTTTGACCAATTATATATTCATCAAGAAATTCTTTAATCTGTACAGGTTTTCGAAGTTTTAATTCTGCAGATAAGTCACCACTATCACTTTGCTTAGATTCTTCAATTACAATACCATGAGCTTGCTCTATACACCTATCACAGATATGAGCATCTAATCCTGCTATTAATAAATTCGTCTCAGGTTTTTTACGTCCACAAAACGAACATTCTAGTTCTTCTTTTGCCATTAATCAGTATATTTAAAAGGAAAAATTATCACAAATCCCTCTATAACAATTCTATAAAATTACAATTTTTTATTTAATTACGAGCTAGTATCTCGTCAATCATACCATATTCCTTGGCCTTATCGGCTTTCATCCAATAATCTCTATCACTATCTTCATACACTTTGTCGTACTCTTGACCGGTATGCTTACTAATAATTTTATATAATTCTTCTTTTAGAATTAATATCTCTCTTGCTGTAATTTCAATATCGCTAGCCTGCCCTTGTGCTCCACCCATTGGTTGATGAATCATAACTCTAGAATGTGTTAATCCACTACGTTTTCCTTTAGTTCCTGCACATAATAGTACTGCTCCCATAGATGCTGCCATTCCTGTACAAATAGTTGCCACATCTGGCTTTATAAACTGCATTGTATCATAAATCCCTAAACCTGCATAGACACTTCCTCCTGGAGAATTAATATACATTTGTATATCCTTTGTAGCATCTACACTTTCTAAAAACAATAATTGAGCTTGAACAATATTTGCAATATTATCGTTAATTGCTGTTCCTAAAAAAAGAATACGATCCATCATTAAACGAGAAAAAACATCTAATTGAGAGATATTTAATTGACGTTCTTCAATAATGTATGGTGTCATATTTTCTGGATACATACTACTCACAATTTTATTATAGTATGTGCTACTAATACCTTGATCTTTTATCGCAAATTTTTCAAATTCTTTTCCGTAATCCATAGTTATTTTTTGTGATTTGATTGAAAATAAATAGGCATTGAATTGCTATAAATTCAACGCCTAAATATAATGAAATATTATTTATAAGTTAAAGACTTATTTATCACCATAAACTTCTTTTACAAAATTATCGTAACTTAATTCTTTCACCTTAATATTTGCTTTTTCTTTATATAAAACAAGTAATTTTTGACTAATTAATTGTTCTGAAATACGACGTGCTTCATCTTGATTTGATAAAATACGAGCTGCAATATCGTCTAATTCTTTATCAGATGGATTCATCTGACCAAATTGAGCCATTTGCGATTTAATCATATCTCTTGCATGATTTTTAATATCATCCATAGTTACTTGAATATCGTTATCAGTAATTAATTTACCTTCAATTAACTGGTAACGTAAGCTTTTTTCAGACTTTTCGTATTCTTCTTTAGCTTGGTCGCTATCTAAAGGTGTTTCTCCTGAAGTTTGCATCCATTTTTGTAAAAACTCTGCAGGTAAATCAAATTTTGTATTATCAACTAAATATTCAGTAACATCATTTAATAACTTTTGATCTGCTTGTTGTACAAATTGCTTTTCAGCATCATCCTTTATTTTAGCTTTTAGTTCTGTTGTTGTTGCAACTGTATCTTTTCCAAAAAGTTTATCAAATAAATCTTGGTCTAAATCTGCTAACTCACGTTTGTTTATTTCAGTAATTGTAAAATTTACTTCTATATTCAAACCATGTATATCATCGTGTTCCAATTTTAACGCATGCATTAAATCATGGTCATCTTCAAAAAGCCCTTTGGTTTTTAAAGCAATAACATCGCCCGGTTTTGCATCAATAAATTGTTTTGCAGTTGCTTTTCCTTTAAACTTATCTAAAGTTAAAGTTACTGTGTTATCAATTTCTTTTTCTTCATTTGTATAAGCTCCTGTAATTTCGCTATCTTTTTCAACCACATTTTGAGATACTAATTTCCCGTATTGTTTTTGAATACGTTCAATTTGCTCATCAATCATTTTTTTATCGGCAACAATATTGTATTGAGTAATTGATTTTTTACCTTTTAATTTAACATCAAATTCTGGTGCTAAACCTAATTCGAATTCAAAAGAAAACCCATCAGAATTCCAATCAATTTCATCTTGCGTTTTTGGTAATGGTTGTCCTAAAACATCCAATTTTTCTTCAGTAAGATATTTGTTTAATGCGTCTTGCAATAACTTATTTACCTCATCAACTAACACCGCTTTCCCATATTGTTTTTTAACCATACCCATTGGTACGTGTCCTTTTCTAAACCCAGGAATGTTTGCAGTTTTACGATAATCAATTAAGATTTTTTCAACTTTATCGCTGTAATCTTCTTTAGTGATATCAACTTTTACTACCGCATTTAATGCATCAACGTTTTCTCTTGTAATATTCATTTTAAAAATCTATTTTTAGTATAACTAAAATTGGGATGCAAAAATATAATATTTTTGCATCCCAACAAAGTTTTTAATTGCTTGATTTTGAAGCTATTTTTTATCCTTTTTTAAAAGTGAATGTAGTATAGATTGTAGTATAGAAAGCAATACACTAAACAACACCGCTATCCATATACTACTTACCGAAAAACCATCAATAAGTTGATCTGCCAGCAAAATAATTATAGCATTTATTATTAGTAAAAACAAACCTAATGTTAGAATAGTAATTGGCAACGTTAAAACAACCAAAATCGGCTTTACTAATAAGTTTAAAATTGATAGAACCAAGGCTACAACGATGGCTGTTGTGTATGTGTCTACATATACGCCTGTTAATACTTTTGACAGTATTACTACTGCTACGGCATTTAATAATAGTTTGATGATGAGTTTCATATTAATATGTTTTAACTATAGATTAGTATCTAAAAACTGCGTTTTGTTACATTGAAATTACAAAAAATATTGACTATTTAACAAATTGCATCACTGCTTCGAAAAAATCTTTTGGGTTTTCGGCATGTAACCAGTGTCCAGAATCTTTAATAGTTACAATTTTTGATTCTGGAAAGTGAGCTTTAATCAGAATTTCATCTTCCTTTTCAATATAACCTGAATTTTCACCACGTAAAAACAAGGTGCCTTTTTCAAATATTGAATTTTCGGGTAATGCTTCTCCTATTTCTGATACATTTTTGTTTAATGCTTCTAAATTCATTCTATAGGCAAGTTTTCCCTTTTCTTTCCAGTATAAATTTTTAAGTAAAAATTGTCGTGTACCAGCTTCAAAAACATAGTTACTTAAAACAGTATCTGCTTCACTTCTACTTTTAACCTCATCAAAATTTATAGCTTGCAATCCGTTTAAAATAGATTGGTGATGAATTTGATAAAAGCGCGGAGAAATATCAGCAATTAATAATTTTGAAATATATTCTGGAAATTGAGTTGCAAACAACATAGCCGTTTTTCCTCCCATAGAATGCCCGAGTAAAACAATATCTTTCAAACTATAAGTATCACAATAATGTTTTAAATCTTCAGCAAGAATATTATAGTTGAATTCTTCATCCCAAAAACTGCGTCCATGATTTCGTTGGTCTACTAAATGTACTTGAAAACCCTGTTTATTAAATTGTTTTGCTAGTGTTTTCCAATTATCACTCATTCCTAAGAATCCATGAAGAATAATAAATGGTTGTCCTTCGCCAATAATATTTGAATGTAACAGCATACTATAAATTACGGTTTTAGAACTAGGTCTCGACTGCGCTCGACCAGATATTTTATAAAAACTACTAACTGCAACTGCATACTGCCAACTTATTTAAGTTTATGAAGATACATCTGAATTACGTTTTCTACTCCTAAATATATACTTTCCGAAATTAACGCATGACCTATTGAAACTTCTAACAACTCTGGAATGTTCTCTTTAAAAAATTTAATGTTATCTAACGATAAATCGTGTCCAGCATTAATACCTAAACCCAAACTATTTGCAAATTCAGCGCTTTCTGTAAATGGTTTAATAGCGTCTTTATTTCCTAAGCCATATTGATGTGCAAAGGCTTCAGTATACAACTCAATCCTATCTGTTCCCGTTGCTTTTGCTCCTTCAATTTGTTCTAAAACAGGATCTACAAAAATAGAAGTTCTAATTCCGTTTCGTTTAAATTCTTTAACTACATCAACTAAAAAATCCTTATGTTTTATGGTGTCCCAACCCGCATTACTGGTTATTGCATCTTCTGCATCGGGCACCAAAGTTACTTGTGTTGGTTTTACATTTAAAACCAGTTCTAAAAAAGAATCTACAGGATTGCCTTCAATATTATATTCGGTATAAACTTCAGATTTCAAATCACGTGCATCTTGATATCGTATATGGCGTTCGTCTGGTCTAGGATGAACAGTTACTCCCTCTGCTCCAAAACGTTGTACATCTTTTGCAAACTGCACCACATTTGGTGTATTGCCACCTCTAGAGTTTCGCAACGTAGCTATCTTATTAATATTTACACTTAACTTTGTCATCAATCAATTTTAAAAGACAAAAATACAAAGTAGAACATGCTTATATACTATTTTTTTGATTAATTTGCATGATAATTAAGCTATACAATGAACCTTTCAGAATTTATTATAAACGATGTAAAACCATTAAATGGAGATAGCAAAATTAGCGATTTACAGTTGCTTTTTAATCAGCTAACATACTCTCACATTCCTTTTGAAGATGAAAATCAGACTTATTTAGGATGTTTTTCTGAAACTGATGCGCATTGTTTTGAAAGCGAAAAAACACTTAATGAATACAAATATTCTATTGAGAAATTTTTTGTTCGTGACACCACAATATGGTTAGATGTTTTAGAATCTTTTGCAAAAAATTCTACAAATATAATGCCTGTTTTAAGTGATAAAAATGTGTATTTGGGTTATTACGAGCTTAACGACATTATTGGTTTATTTGGCGATTCCCCCTTTTTTACTGAAGCTGGAGGTGTTTTAGTAGTTGAAAAAGGTTTAGTAGATTATTCATTTAGCGAAATAAGTCAGATAGTTGAATCTAACAACGGAAAACTATTAGGTGCATTTGTATCAAAAATGAAGAATGACATGGTGCAAATAACACTTAAAGTAGGCAATGCAAGTCTTAACGATATTATTCAAACTTTTAGACGTTATAGCTATAATATTATATCTGGGCACGAAGACGACAGTTATAATGAAAACCTAAAAGAACGGTCAGATTATTTGAATAAATACTTAAATATGTAAATTATGAAAGTTGCTATTTTTGGACGATTTTATAATAAAACAACTACAACCTCGGTTGAAACACTTTTTAATTATTTATTAAAAAAAGATGTTGATGCCTATATAGAAACTGAGTTTTTCAATCTTATTAAAAGTGAAGAAGGCGACAAAAAAGACTATACAACTTTTAAAATTTTTGATACTTTAGATACATCCTTCGATTTACTTGTAAGTATTGGTGGCGATGGCACAATTTTACGCGCCATTACTTTTGTTAAAGACATGAACATTCCTATAATTGGTATAAATACAGGACGATTAGGTTTTTTAGCAACCATACAAGTAGATGAAATTGAAAATGCTATTCAAAATATTATTGATGGCAAGTATAAAATTTCTGAACGCAGTTTACTAGAAATAGAAACCACACCTGAAAACAGCGATATTACATCACTTAATTTCGCTCTAAATGAAATCACAGTAAGTAGAAAAAACACCACATCTATGATTACTGTTGAAACACATTTAGATGGTGAATATTTAACATCGTACTGGAGTGATGGTTTAATTATTTCAACTCCAACAGGTTCTACAGGCTATTCCTTAAGTTGTGGTGGACCAGTAATAACACCAGGCACCAGTAGTTTTGTATTAACACCTATTGCACCACATAATTTAAGCGCACGCCCATTGGTAATTCCAGATTCTACCGAAATACAACTAAAAGTAGATGGTAGAGAAGAAAACCATTTAGTATCTCTTGACTCTCGAATTGCAACTTTAGATAATGGTACTTTAATCAAAATTAAAAAGGCGTCATTTAAAATAAAAATGATTGATTTATTAAATGAAAGCTTTTTAGATACACTTCGTAAAAAACTACTTTGGGGCGAAGACAAGCGTAATAAACAATAATTTCATATAAATACTGTTTTACACTAATACAATTTGGCTCAAATTATATTAGCCTAATCTTATTTATTATATTTGCAAACTTTTAAGTTTTTATGAAACATTTAACCATACTGATATTAAGCATTTTAAGCATTACATTTAGCCACTCTCAAATTAATGAAATTGGTGTTTTTGTTGGTGGAAGTAATTTTATTGGTGATGTTGGCGCAACTGATTATATTTCACCTAATCAATTAGCATTTGGAGGTTTATATAAATGGAATAGAAGTAGCAGACATTCTTATAGACTTTCTGTTATGTATAGTGAATTAGAAGGAAAAGATATAAATTCTGACGACCCAAGGCGTAAACAAAGAGGTTTAGAGTTTACCAATAAGATTTTAGAATTTTCAGCAGGATTAGAATTTACATTTCTAGATTTTAATTTACATTCGGGTAAAACCGTAACAACACCATATTTATATTCTGGGATAAGTGTTGCTCATCACGATAATCATTATTTTTTAAATGGCATACAAACTTCAGAAAACACATCAAGTTGGGCATACGGTATCCCTATGGCTTTAGGTGTGAAATCCAACTTTTTAGGTAATATTATTTTAGGCATAGAAATTGGTGCACGTTATACGTTTTCAGATGAAATTGATGGCAGTGTTCCTGATGATGCATTTAGACAACAATTTAGATTTGGAAATATAAATAATAATGATTGGTATATGTTTTCGGGAATTACCCTAACATATACTTTTGGATTAAACCCCTGTTATTGCGTAGAATAAAATGAACTTAAAAGAAAACATACTTAGTAAAACATTACCTAAACACATTGCCATTATTATGGATGGAAATGGGCGTTGGGCAAAACAACAAGGTATGTTACGTGCTTTTGGGCATGAAAACGGAACTAAATCTGTACGTGAAACCGTTGAAGCTTGCGCAGAAATTGGCATTGAATGCTTAACACTTTATGCATTTTCAACTGAAAATTGGAACAGACCAAAACTAGAGGTAAAAACTTTGATGCGCCTTTTAGTGTCTTCATTAAAAAAAGAAATAGATACACTTCAAAAAAACAACATAAAACTCTCAGCCATTGGTAATTTAAATACATTGCCAAAAAAGGTTTTTAAAGAATTAAATGAAGTTATTGAAAAAACAAAGAACAATAACAAAATGACTTTAACACTTGCTTTAAGCTATGGTTCGCGCGAAGAATTGCTAAACACTGTTAAAGAAATTAGTATTAAAGTTAAAAATAATATAATTTCGCCCGATAAAATTGATGAATCAATTATAAATGAGCATCTTTACACGCAAAATTTACCGGATGTAGATTTGCTTATTAGAACCAGTGGTGAACAACGAATAAGTAACTTTCTACTTTGGCAAATTGCATATGCCGAATTATACTTCACTAGTATACTTTGGCCAGATTTTACAAAGCAACATTTGTATGAAGCTATTATTGAATATCAAAAAAGAGAACGACGATTTGGGAAAACAAGTGAACAACTTAGCTAATATATTGCCTTTAACAACATATTTAAAATACTGTTTAGCAGTATTGCTTATTGCATGTAGTTTTAATTTACAAGCGCAAGAAACACCCTATAATACTGGTAAAAAATATACTTTAGGAGGTATTACTGTTTCTGGAAACACCAACTTTAGCGAACAAACTATAGTTACCTATTCTGGCTTAAGAAAAGGTAAGGAAATGAAAATTCCAGGTGAAGATATTAGTAATGCCATAAAAAAACTTTGGAATTCTAACCTATTTAGCGATATAGAAATATACATTACTAATATTGAAGATGATGTAGCCTATTTAGAGATTAGACTATCCGATTTACCACAACTTAACGAGTTAAAAATTAACGGTGTTAAAAAAAGCAAAATAGAAGGTATTACTAAAGAGAATAAACTAAATAAAGGCGTAAAAATAACCGAAAACCTAATTACAACCACAAAAAACTTTCTTACAAAAAAGTACAAAAAAGAAGGTTTTTACAACTCAAAAATCCTCATTAACACTATAGAAGTTAAAGATTCTATTAAATCTTCTAAAGTCAATATGGTATTGAATATAGATAAAGGAACTAAAGTTAAAGTTAAAGACATTACTTTTAGTGGCAATACTGTTTTAAGTAGCAAAAAGCTTCGAAAAAGCATGAAAAATACGAAACAAATAAATCGTCTTCGTGTTTTAAAACGCTCAAAATATATCGATTCAGCTTATCAAAAAGATTTAACAAAAATAATAGATAAATACAAAGAAAATGGTTATCGTGATGCTCGTATTTTATCTGATAGTTTAATTGTTAATGATGACAAAACCATTTCACTTCAAATAAATGTAAAAGAAGGCGAACAATATACTTTTGGAGATATTACATTTATTGGGAACACTGTTTATACTGACCAACAATTAAGTCGAATATTACGTATTAGAAAAGGCGACACCTATAATGGTATATTATTAGAAAAGCGAATTGCTGATAATTCTAAACCTGATGCAGATGATATTACAAATTACTATCAAAATTTCGGGTACTTATTCTCAACAATAAACCCTGTTGAAGTTAATGCAAGTGGAAATGTTATTGACATGGAAATTAGAATATCTGAAGGAAAACCAGCTTATTTTAATAATGTTTCAGTTGTTGGTAATGAGAAAACTAACGACCACGTAATATATAGAATGCTACGTACAAGACCAGGACAACTTTATAGTAAACAAAATGTTGTACGTTCAGTTAGAGAACTTGGGCAATTAGGCTTTTTTGATGCACAAGAAATTTCTCCAAACTTTAATAATCCTAATCCATCTGAAGGAACGATTGACATGGAATATTCTGTTAAGGAAACAGGATCAAGTCAAATAGAGTTGCAAGGTGGTTATGGTGGTGGTGGTTTCATAGGTACTTTAGGACTTTCATTTAATAACTTCTCTATAAAAGACATCTTTAAAAAAGACGCTTATAAGCCAATACCAATGGGAGACGGGCAAAAATTATCACTCCGTTTGCAAGCAAGTCGTTTTTATCAAACTTATAGTTTTTCATTTTCAGAACCTTGGTTAGGAGGTAAAAAACCAGTACAATTTTCAACATCTATATCACATACTAAACAGTTTTTATATAATTACCAAACTAGAAAGGCTGATAAAAGTAGAAGTTTTAATATCACTGGTATCACAATTGGTTTAGCAAAACAATTAACTGTGCCAGATGATTATTTTATTTTATCTCAAGCCATTAGTTTTCAGCACTATGATTTAAAAAACTATAATACAGGTTTATTCACCTTTGGTAATGGTAGTTCTAGAAATCTATCGTACACAGTTGGATTAAGTAGAAATAATACGCGTATAGATCCTATTTTTCCAACAGGAGGTTCTAGTTTTGGAATTACAGCAAAATTTTCTGCACCATATTCTTTATTTAATAATGTCGATTACAAAGCTCTTAAAGATGAAAGAGATGCTAAAGAGCTTATTAAAGCTGATGCAACTAATACATCCTTTGCAAAAACTCAAGCTTCAGATAGAATTAGTGAAATCGATCAAGAACGCTACAAATGGTTAGAATTCTACAAAGTAAACTTTAAAGGTGACTGGTACACAGAGGTTGTTAAAAATTTAGTTTTAAAACCAAGTATAGAATTCGGATTTTTAGGAGCTTATAATAACGATAGAGGTATTATTCCTTTTGAACGTTTCTTTGTTGGTGGTGATGGTTTAGGCAGCTACAGTTTAGATGGTAGAGAATCAATAGCTTTACGTGGTTACCCTAATCAATCGCTTTCAAATCAAGATGGCGGAACAATCTATAATAAATTCTCATTAGAGTTACGTTACCCAATTACATTAAAAGCTTCTGCAAAAATATATGCTTTAGGCTTTTTAGAAGGCGGTGCGTCTTATAACAGTTTTAAAGATTATAATCCGTTTAACTTAAAACGTTCTGCTGGTTTAGGTATTCGTATTTTTATGCCAGCATTTGGTTTATTAGGTATAGATTTTGGTCATGGATTTGATTCTTTACCAGGAGAATCTGTTAAACATGGTTGGGAAACTCACTTTATTATTGGGCAACAATTCTAACTTTGGCACGATATTTTCTAATAACATTTTGATGATTTGAACTAAGAATTGAAATTTTTAAGATTAAAATTCGTTAATTTTGAAAATACAATTCAAAAAATGACAAGATTCAAAAAAAAACAATCATTTGTCGATTTTAGAATTTATAAGTCAATAAATTATAAAAATATTAAACAGATGAAAATAAAAGTTCTTTTTTTACTGACATTAGTGTTTGCATTAAGCCTTTCCGCACAAGCCCAACGTGGCGTAAGAATTGGTTATATAGACACCGAATATATTTTAGAGAACGTTCCAGAATATCAAGAAGCAACATCTCAATTGAATGATAAAGCCAACAAATGGAAAAATGAAATTGAAGTTAAGTTAAGTGTTATTGAACAAAAGCGAAAAAATTTAAGCAATGAAAAAGCGCTTTTAACTAAAGAACTTATTGACGAACGCGAAGAAGATATAATTTTTGAAGAAAACGAAATTTTAGATTATCAACAAAAACGTTTTGGTCCAAATGGTGATTTAATGATTCAGAAAAAGCAATTAATGCAGCCCATACAAGATCAAATTTTTGCAGCAGTACAAGATATAGCGGCAAGTAGAAAGTATGATTTTATTTTTGATAAATCTGCCGATGTTGTTATGTTGTATTCAGCAAAACGATTCGATTTAAGCGAACAAATATTAAGAAGTATAACTAAAGCATCAAAACGTAAACAGGTACAAACAAAAGCAGAACGAAAAGCTGCGGAGGACGAGGAATTAGTTCCAGAAATTAATTACGAACTTGAAGAACGTCAAAAAATATTAGATGATAAAAAAGCTGCAAGAGAAAGTGCTATAGAGAAACGTAAACAAGAAGTTTTAGATGTACGCGAAGCTAAGAAAAAAGAAGCTGAAGCAAGACGTCAAAAAACAATAGAAGACCGCGAAAAAGCGAAGCAAGCAAAAATAGATGCTAGAAAAAAAGCAACTGGAACAGTAGAAAAAGGCACTAATGATGGAAAAACAAAAACCCAAGCACAATTAGTAGAAAAAAGAAGACAACAAAAATTAAAAGAAAGAGAAGTTAGAAAAAAAGCTTTAGAAAATAGGAAGAAACAAATTTTAGCAGACCGTCAAAAAAAGCAAGACAGTATAAACAACAATTAATAAATTATAACACACAAATACTATTTAAAAATGAAACAATTTAAAACTCTTTTATTAGCAACAGCATTATGTATAGGCGCTGTAAGTTTTACACAGGCGCAAAGTAAAGTTGCACATATAAATACGCAAGAATTAATTACTGCTATGCCAGAAATGAAAACTGCACAAGCAGATTTAGAAACTTTAAGTAAAACATACCAAACCGATATTCAAGCTATGGCTACTGAGTTTCAAAACCTAATAAAACAATATGACGCTGAAGCTTCTACAAAAACCGATGAAGAAAATGCAAAAAGGGGGCAAGAAGTTCAAGAAAGACAACAACGTATTCAGCAATTTCAAGCTGAAGCACAACAACACTTACAAAAAAAGGAACTTGAGTTATTGCAGCCTATAACTGAAAAAGCAAAAGCTGCTATTTTAAAAGTGGCTAAAGCACAAGGTTTTGATTACGTTTTAGACTCTGCCCAAGGCGTTATGATTATGTCTGAAGGTAAAAATCTACTTGATGATGTTAAAAAAGAATTAGGCATCTAAAAAATTACTTTAAATAAAATTATTATAAAGCTGCTTTTTACAAGGCAGCTTTTTTATTTTTGCAATACTTATGAGTAAACAACCTATTGGTATTTTTGATTCTGGTGTTGGAGGCACTTCTATTTGGAAAGAAATTCATAATCTTTTACCGAATGAAAATACTATATACTTAGCAGATAGCATTAATGCGCCTTATGGACCAAAAGGAAAAAAAACCGTTACGGATTTAAGTATTAAAAACACTGAATTGCTTCTTGAAAAAGGTTGTAAACTTATTATTGTGGCGTGTAATACGGCAACTACAAATTCTATAGATTACTTACGAAAAAATTATAAAGTACCATTTATTGGTATTGAACCTGCTATAAAACCTGCCGCATTACAAACTAAAACTAATGCTATTGGTATTCTGGCAACCAAAGGCACATTAAGTAGCACATTATTTTCTATAACTTCTGGATTATTTGCTAGCGATGTAACTGTTGTTGAGCAAATAGGTGAAGGCATTGTTCCTCTTATTGAAAAGGGTAAGTTATATTCTGATGAAATGAAAGGCTTACTTAAACTTCATTTAAAACCTATGATTGATGCCAATATTGATTATTTGGTTTTGGGATGTACGCATTACCCTTATCTAATACCTTTATTAGTTGATTTATTACCCAAAAATGTAAAAATTATAGATTCTGGTGAAGCTGTTGCACGACAAACTAAAACTGTTTTAGAACAACATGATTTACTTAATACAGAAACTTTACGTTCTAAAAAAGAGTTTTATACTAATGGAAATCCTAATGTTATGAAATCACTTTTAAATAGTGAATTTAATGTGAGTTATTTAGATTTTTAACTCTTGTCATTGCGAATCACGCTTTTTTTGCGTGATGTGGCAATCTGTTTCTCGATGATGAGATTATCACGTCGCTTCTCTACTCATAATGACAGTTTAAAAGATATAACGGAGAGTGCGACCAAAAGGTAACTCCCAAACACTATTCTTTAAACCAACCCGAATATTTTATGTAGTTATTAGCGATTCTGTCTATTTCGCCTGAAATTAATTCTTGACTTATATCTTTTACTTTTTTTGCTGGTACACCTGCGTAAATACTACCTGCTTCTACCCGAGTGTTTTGGGTAACCACTGCACCAGCGGCGATAATACTGTTACTTTCTATTACGCAATCGTCCATAATAATGCTACCCATACCAACCAAAACGTTGTCGTGAATGGTGCAACCGTGTACAATGGCGTTGTGCCCAATTGACACGTTATTGCCGATAGTTGTAGGTGATTTTTGGTAGGTGGCGTGAATTACCGCTCCGTCTTGAATATTTACCTTATTGCCCATTTTTATGTAATGTACATCGCCACGAATTACGGCACTAAACCAAACACTACATTGATTCCCCATAATGACATCGCCCACTATAGTTGCGTTTTCGGCTATATAACAATTGTCTGGTATTTGTGGTGATTTTCCGTTTACTGGTTTTATTATTGGCATAACTAATTCCTTTGAAAAAAAGGAATCTCTTTGTTATTTTAAGAGTATTCCTTATTATTAATGTTTATTGTTTTCTATGATGAGATTCCTGTCTTTGCAGGAATTTATTATTTAAAGTATGATAATAAGTCTGATTTTTTTGAAGCTGACACCATAATTTCTTTTCCGTTACTTAGTATTACGCTTCCTCCTTTTCCTTTCTGGTATTTTACAACTTCGTTTACGTTTACTAAATACGATTTATGTACGCGTGCAAAACTAGCATGGTTTAAGGCTTCTTCAAAATATTTAAGTGTTTTACTTACTAATTTCTTTTTGTTATTGTTAAGATATATTTCAGTGTAATTATCGTCTGCTTTACAATACAAAATATCGGATGTATTTAAAACCTCAAATCCGTTTTGTTGCGGAATGGTAATTTTACCGTTTACGATATTCGTTTTTGGTATTAAAATTTCGTCTTGAAGCGCGTCTTCTTTTGTTTTTATTTCGGCTACATAATCGACTGCTTTTATAAGCTCGTCTATAGAGATGGGTTTCATTAAATAATAAGACGCATGTGCATTTAGCGCATCTATTGCATAATGATTGTATGCGGTTACAAATACGGTTTCGAAATTAACATCACCAACTTTATCGAGTAAATCGAAGGCATTTCCATAGGGCATTTCTACATCTAAAAACACCAAATCTAAATCGTTATTTCGTATTAAAATCAATGCTTCATCTATATTTGAAGCTTCGCCTAAAATTATCACATTTGGACAGTATTTTTTGAGGTAGTTTTTTAAAATTTCTCTACTAGTTTCTTCGTCTTCAACTATTATTGAGGTTAGTTTCATTTAGTCCTTTTTAAGTGTTACAACTACTTTTGTTCCTGCATCTTCTTCATCTTGAAAATCGTCAATAAACACATCTACTTTATCTTTATACATATCGTTTAAAATAGATACACGTTTTTTTATATTACCCATTCCTTTTGAGTTCTGTTTTTGCTGATGTTCGGTTTTTAAAGCTTTAGACTTTTTTCTTCCAATACCGTCATCTGTAATGGTAATACTAATTTCATCTGCTTTAGTTTGTGTAATGGCAATTTCTAAATGTCCTTTTGACTTTTTATACCTTAATCCATGCCAAACCGCATTTTCAATATAGGGTTGCAATAACATTGGCGGAATTACAAATTCATTTATCTTAATATCATCATCAATAGTAATGTTATAATCGAATTTATCTTGAAACCTAAAATGCTCTAATTTGGTATATAATTGTATTAATTCAATTTCCTTTTCTAAAGGAATAGAATCTACTTCACTATTTTCTAAAACGGCTCGCATTAATAATGAAAAATCTGTAAGATATTTATTTGCAGCTCTTTCATCATTAGATGCAATAAAACTATTGACAGAATTTAAAGCATTAAAAATAAAATGTGGATTCATTTGGCTACGCAGACTTTTTAACGCCAACAAATTATTAGCTAAACGCTGTTGCTTGATATACTTAAACATTAAAAAAGCGACAATTAACAGTAATAAAACACCGCCAATTAGTGAATAAATAATTAATTTTTGGCGTCTTGCTTGCTCTGTATTAAGTTGATATTTACTTTCAGATAATTCTCTATCACTTTCTAGACTTAAAATCCTGTTTTGTTTGTTTGCAATGTCTTTTCTAAAACGTGCTGCTTGCGATATTTCCTGCTCTTTTTTAATGTATAATTTATCTACTAAATCTGTATACGCTTTATAGGTAGTTAGTGCTTTATTATAATCACCAATACTTTCATAAAGCTCAGAAAGTTTTCTAGTAGCGTCCTTTCCTACTATTAAATCTGCTTTAACATTCGCTTCCTCAATACTTTTTTCTAAATATGGTATCGCATTTTCAAAATCGTTTTGTAAAGCATATGCATTCCCAATTTTATAGTTCTGTTTTTGTGATGTTAACGAACTTTCATTATCAAAAACCGAGTCGCTTTCAATTTCATTTATATCGTCTAAAGCTTCTTTTCTTAATTCTATTTCAGCTTTATAATCATTTAAATTATTTCTAAAATTGGCTACTTTAATCTTTTCTTCAACACCTCGTTTTATATTTTGTGTGCTCGCAAGTTTTAATGATTGGTTAAAAAATATTTTTGCCTTTTGTGGTTCTCCTTTAGCTACATAGATTTGAGCTAATTTAGAGTTTAAGTCAATAATTTTAGGCGAGATTAAATGTTTTTGAGCAACTTTTAATCCTTCGTTATAGGCATTTATTGATGCATCAAACATATTGGTATTTAAATACACATCGCCCAAACCTTCATATAACGTTACCAATTGCCAATTGGATAATTCTTTTTCATTAATATTATTAAACGTTGATATACTTTCTTGATAATTTTTATTACTAAAATAAGCCTTTGCGAGTTTCAATTCAACTTCATTAGTTGAAATACTTTGACTACTAATTCTATAATTTGAAACTGCTAAATCGTACTGTTTCCAATACATATAAATATCGCCTAAAACCTCATAAGCTTCACTGTTTTCTTTAGTCGAATTACTTTCAGAAAGTGCATCTGTTATATATTGAATACTTTTTTTAGCATCTGTTTTTAAATGTGTTTCGGCCGAATCTATTAACGATTCAAATGCTTGTATATTTTGTTTTCTTTTATAAATCCTACTAGATTCTTCAGTTTCATTTGGTTGCACTTTAACTTTAATACGTTCATTATTTTTTATAATATAATATATGGTTTCAAAATCTGCATGCCTAATAATAAGCTCGTCACCTTTAACAACTTCAATTCTAAATTCCCCTAAAATATCTGTAGATGTATACGCACCACCGCTAATTTCAATATTTACATTGGGTATAGGTTTATTGGTGTCACTTTCAATAATTGACCCGCGAACTGTAAATTTGTTTTCTACTTTTAAAAAACTATTGTTTTCCTGCGCAAATAAAAAACTAACGTTTAAAACCATGCATAAAAACCCAATATATTTTACAACTGTATTCATGTATTACTTTATAATAGATAAACTTACGCACTTTACTTGGTTTATTAAAATGAAGGTTTTACAATTTGAGGCGTTTTACGTGTAATAAAGATGAGTTTACACATTCAAACGTATAGTTCACTCAATCAATCTATGGTTTTACTCATTCTGTTTTTTCTAAGAAATAAGTTGGTTCTAGTTTTACATCGAATCAAAAAAGCAAACAAAATATCATGAACATTCCAAAACATTTCTCATTCATTGTTCTTTTTATCACAGCAATTTCATTTTCTCAAAATGGTAATAAGAATTTTATCGACCAACCATACATTGAGGTAACAGGACAAATTGAAACTGAAATCATTCCTAATGAGATTTATTTAAATATTGTTATAAATGAAAAAGACAAAAAAGGAAAAATAAGTGTTGAAGCACAAGAAAATCAAATGATTACCATTTTAAAATCACTTAACATTGATTTAAACAAGAATTTTACTATTCTTGATTTTAATGGTTATTACCAAAGAAAATTCTTGTCTGGGAATGAAGTAACAAAGACTAAGCGTTATCAGCTTATTATAAACGATGGAGAAACACTTGGAAAAATTTATCAATCTTTAGATAGAATTGATATTTCAAATATTTCAATTGTAAAAACAAGTCATTCTGATATTGAAAAAATTACAAGAGAAACAAAACTTAAAGCTCTAAAAGTTGCCAAAGAAAAAGCTAACGATTATGCCACTGCAATTAATCAAACTATTGGAAAAGCTTTATTTGTTCAAGAACAGTTTCAAAATAATTTAAGCAGTTTATATGGAGTAGCTAACGAAATAACCGCTAGAGGTTATTCAAGTGTTTATGGCTCTAGAGCTAAACAAGAAAAAATTCAAAATCTAAACATTAAATCAATCACAATTACCGCTACTATTTCAGCAAAATTCATTTTAAATTAAAAAGAAAAAATTATGAAAACATCAATTAAAACAATCATTTTAGGCTTATCGCTAATTGCATTTATATCATGCAATGCAAACAATAAAAAGAAAAATATTAATTATGCACAATCCAAAATTGTAAATCACGAACCTGACAAACAATACATTAAAGTAGCACTTTTACTAGACACTAGTAATAGCATGGACGGTTTAATAGACCAAGCCAAAGCACAACTTTGGGATATTGTAAATGAATTATCTTACGCTAGATGCGACAACAGAAAACCCAATTTACAAATTGCTTTATATGAATATGGTAATGACCGATTAAATAGTGATGAAGGGTATATTAAACAGGTTTTAGCTTTTAGTAGCGATTTAGATGAAATCTCTAAAGAGTTATTTTCCTTAACCACAAATGGTGGCGAAGAGTATTGCGGACAAGTAATACAAACCTCATTAAATCAATTAAAATGGGGAAATAATCCAGACGATTTAAAACTTATTTTTATTGCAGGAAACGAACCTTTTACTCAAGGCAGAGTTAATTACAAAGATGCTTCAACAGATGCCAAAGAAAAAGATGTAACCATTAACACTATTTTTTGTGGCGATTTCAATCAAGGAATTTCTACCAATTGGAAAGATGGAGCAAGATTGACAAACGGAAATTATATGGCAATAAATCAAAACCGTACTACAGTTCATATTGTATCTCCTTATGATGATGATATTCTAATTTTAAATAGAAAATTAAATAAAACTTATGTGACTTACGGAAGTATTGGAAGACAAAAAATGGCACTCCAAGCGGAACAAGACGCCAATGCAGTAGGTTATAGTAAGGCTAATGCAGTAAGTAGAACGGTTAGTAAAAGCTCTCATTTATATAAAAACAAAACTTGGGATTTGGTTGATGCTGAAGAAGAAAAAGATTTTAGATATGATAATTTAAAAGAAAGTCAATTACCAGAAGAATTAAAAGGAAAATCAACTATCGAAATAAAAACTTATGTATCAAAAAAACGTAAAGAACGTGAAAACGTTCAAAAACAAATTCAAGAATTAAACGCTAAGCGTAAACAATACATTCTAGAACACAAAACAGAAAAGTCTAACGGCTTAGAAAATGCCATGACAAAAGCCATTAAAGAACAAGCAAAAAGGAAAAAATATACTTGGAATTAATCTAAAAAAAGAGGCTCGTAAAACAAGCCTCTTTTTTTAATTTACTGCAGGGCAGTTACATTCAAATTTCTTTCGTCTACACCCAAAATTAAATCCCAGTGTTAGTTGATGGAAACCACCATTTGTAAAAACAACTGAGTTTGATTGATGTGTATATGTGTATGCAAACATAAATTGGTTATAATCTACTCCTAAAATAGGTGTTATTTGTTGTAGCTTTTGGCTACTTATTCCGCCAGAACCATCTAAAAATTCAGCACCATCTAAACTTGTTCTATATGAAACACCTCCCCAAATTTTACCAAAGTCCATTTGCTTGTATGCTTTTGCATTAATATCAATTGAAGCTTCACCTGTGCCATCTTTATATTGAAACATTAAAGAAGGTTCGTAACTCCATTCACTTCCAAACTTGCTAAATACACCTCCAATAGAAAATAAATAGCGTCTTAAATTACTAGTTATTTCAATATCATTATTAACTCCTGCATTTTTCAATACATTTTTAACCGTTCCATGTGCATAATAATCTAGGAAATGATAAGAAAATCCGAAATCAATATTAAAATTAGTTTCATTCTGTACAATTCCATCAATTATTGGGTCAGGTCCATCAAACAAAAAAGTAGTTTCATCCAACTTATACTGAATAAATCCTACGCTCAAACCAAATGATAACATATTTAAATCCACTTCATTTCTAGAAAACAACAAATGATGTGCATAAGTTACATAAGCTCCTGTTTGCGAATGATATCCGTTTTTATCAGTATATAAAATACCACCTATTGCAGATTGTGTTTCTCCAATTCTTCCATTTAAACTTAAAGTTAAAAGTTTTGGTGCATCATCGTGACCAAACCATTGCTGACGTGCAGTCATTCTAACTTTAGAACAGTTAGCAATTCCAGCCATAGATGGATGAATTAAATAATAATTATCTGTTAAGTAATCTGTATATATTGGCAACCCTTCTTGCGAAGTTGCAATGCTAGTGAAGAACACCGCAATTGCTACCATAAAAATATTTTTCAATTTCATATTCTAATTTTATCTTTTTAAAGAAAAATGTGATTTAAATTCTTTTTGTGTACCATCATCAAATGGCTCATTGTATTTTACAACAAACCAATAATCACCAGTAGGAATTTTATTTCCATTAAATGTTCCGTCCCAACCTGTTCCATTTGCTTTTAATTGTTTTAGCAACTTCCCGTATCTATCAAATATATAAATTTCTGAATTTGGCTGTGTTGCTATTCCTTTAATATTCCAAGTATCATTTATTCCATCTCCATTAGGTGTGAAATACTTAGGATAGTCAATTATAATTTGTACTTCTGAAATTTCATTACAATTTAACAAATCACGTACATATACTGTATGCTCACCTCCCGTTAATCGTTCAAATACGTTTTCACTCTGCCAAAGACCAGAATCTAACCTGTACTCATATTCCCCAACACCTATAACTGTAACTTCTATAATATTATTGTTTGAAAATGATGTGCTTAATAATTCAACAGAAATACTTTCTGGTGGATATGAACCTACTAGTGATGTACTGGCAGGAATTCTACAACCTGTTGCAATATTAGTTGCAAATACTGTGTAATTTCCAACAACTGTTGGTGTATATACTGCATCAGTAGCATTTGTAATTATGTTTCCTACTGGGTCAGCATTTACTTCA
>Ga0256845_1000904_pt1 | contig 25413 bp, 16 predicted proteins | sample RiftiametaG_FD_189101 | JGI IMG/M metagenome (GOLD analysis project Ga0256845, IMG submission 189101) | Tube worm associated microbial communities from hydrothermal vent at the East Pacific Rise, Pacific Ocean - Riftia | ecosystem: Host-associated > Annelida > Integument > Unclassified ... | reverse complement strand
GGTGAAACCGGCCTCAAACCGTTCTCCGACAGCCTGACAGAAAGATGTCAGCAATTGTCCGCGCAATATCAGGAAAAAGGCGTCGCGCACATTGCGATCATTAATCCGGACGGGGAGTTTCTGGCCCATAGCGATTCTCAATATGTTGGACAGAATATCAGAAATATCAGGTCTTCCAGCGGCTCACTTTCCATGCATGATCTTGGCTGGAGAAAGATCGTAACCGCCCGCGATGCTGTAATGTATCACTATTTGATTCCTGCCGTCAGCGACGATGATAGATATTTCGCCACGATTGACATCGCATTTTTTCGTGTCCACCAGGATGCCCCGGTACAACAATTTTGGATGAAAGGACTCATCGCTCTTGGAAAAGGACTGCTCCTTCTGTTACCAGTGATCGCAGTGGTTCTGTATTATGTGATCGCCAGACCTGTCCGCTATTTGATTCGAATCGGCGAGCGGATGTCGCAAGGGCATACCATTAATTTTGTGCATTTGACGGCACGTAGCGATGAATTGGCGCGTTTAGGAACGGTCTTGGTGAACCTTTCGAAATACATTCAGGAGGTGACTGAACTTGCGACGCAAATCGCGAGTGGTCATTTGAAACAGCAGTCTGTGCAAAAGCGATCAGCACGTGACATTCTGGGGTATGCTTTGCAGGAAATGCTGGCCTATTTACAAACCTTAGCGATGGTCGCCACAAACATTTCCGAAGGTGATTTATCAATGACGATTCCCATACGTTCAGACATCGATGCCTTTGGCAAATCGCTGCACAAGATGATGACATATCTGCAGGAGATGGCGGATGTTGCTACCACAATTTCAACCGGTGATTTACGGAAACGCGCCCACCCTCGATCTGAACGGGATGTGCTGGGCGCCGCATTCTCCAACATGACAGGCTATCTTCGCCGCCTGTCGACGACTGCCACTGCCATTGCTGCCGGCGATCTTCAGCAAGAGGTCTGTCCGGCATCAGAGCACGACGTGCTTGGGAATGCGTTTCATTCCATGACGGTGCAATTGCGTGAAAATTTTGAAAAAATTCAACAGGAGGTTGCGGAACGTACCCGCGCACAAGAGGAGCTTCAACAACTCAATGAGGAGCTTGAACAGCGTGTCGAGGAACGCACCGCTGAGATCGCCCGGCAGAAATACATTCTCGATTCATTTATGGCTAATGTGCCGGACAGTATCTACTTCAAGGATCGTGATTGTCGGATTATTCAAGGGAATAAAGCGTATTCAGATTTGCTTAACGTTGATGAGCCAGATCAAATGATCGGAAAATCGGATTTTGATTTCTTCCCTGAAAAGCAAGCACAATCGAAATATGATCAGGAACAGCAGATTATCAGGACTGGCAAGCCACTATTAGACTTAGAAGAATCTGATGCCGGAGGTCGCTGGGTGCTCACGACAAAAATGCCATTGCGCGACGAACATGGCGAGATTATCGGCACGTTTGGGGTTTCCCGGGATATTACCGAGATGAAGAATGCCCAGCAGCAATTGGAGGAGGCGAATGCTGAGATTCAAATGCTGAACAAACGGCTTCAGACCGAAAATCTGCGCATGAAAACCGAACTGGATGTTGCCCAGCGTTTGCAGAAAATGGTCCTTCCCCCTGCTGAGGAGCTCCAGCAGATTGAAGGGCTTGAGGTGGTCGGATTTATGCGGCCGGCAGACGAAGTCGGTGGCGATTATTATGAGGTTCTGACAGACGAACGAGGGAAGCTTTGTCTTGGAATTGGTGATGTCACCGGGCACGGACTGGAAAGCGGAGTGCTGATGGTGATGGCGCAGGCAGCAGTCCGCACCCTGGTTGAGCGTGGAGAGCATGATCCTGTCGTGTTTCTGAATACGTTGAACCGGGTATTGCATCATAATATCGAGCGAATGCGGTCCGATAAGAGTATGACGCTGGCAATCATGAAATATGCTGACAATGGGTTAACACTGTTCGGTCAACATGAGGAGATATTAGTCGTTCGGCGTGATGGAGCGGTTGAACGGATCGATACGGCGGATTTGGGCTTCCCGCTTGGCCTGGAAGATGATATTACCCCCTGGATCAATGAGACCACGATCCGATTAGACGCAGGGGATGGAGTCGTGTTATATACCGATGGTATTACCGAGGCCGAGAATGCCGAGAATCAATTATATGGGATCGAGCGGCTATGCCGCGTTGTGAGCCAGAATTGGAGCCAGCCAGCGCTGTCCATTCAGCAACGTATCATTGACGATGTGATCCGCTACATCGGAGACCAGACGATCCACGATGATTTAACGCTTGTGGTTCTGAAACAACTGTAGCGATTTATGGATTAAGCCGCCAACCAACCGGCGAGCACGGAGGATTACGGAGAATTGTTGTCTGGCGGCTATTTGAGCACGAAAATACGGGGAATCGTAAAATCAGGGGGACAACCTTTGCGATTTTGCCATTATTCGGGTTGTTTTTGGGCAAATACGAACGTTTTGTCCTCCTGAGTTTTTTGACCGAATCATGTCTTACGTACTCCTGGAAATGTTACCACAGACGTAATTTGCCTTCGAGAATTTCGCCTTCCATTTCTTTGGTCTCTGTCGGTAACGAGCACCCGCCGCTCACCTTCACCACAAGTTCATCATCTTTGTTGTAACCGGCTTCACAGCGAATGCTGAAACTGGACTTATTCATCGTACGCGCGACGTTCTCGATGATTTTCGGTACCAGTTCATTGGCGGTTTCATAAATCATTTCCAGGACTTTTTCAGAATCCCCTTCTGCTTGAGACCTTTTCAATTTAATGGTTTCTTCTGCCATGATAACTCCTCTTCTCGGTGTTAGTAAACAAGAAAGATGTCCTTCCTTGGCGTGGCTGGGCATCGTTCTTGTCTGGTTACTTGTTCGACTTTTCCGTGGGATTGGGGGGATGAAGAATTCTAAGCCCTTTTTCGATGTAAGGGGTGGTCTTCTTTCTCGGTCCAGTCCCTGGAGTATTTCAAAAATTTTACAGAAAAACCTGTTGTTTTTTATAAGAGGTCTTTTAACAGGTCTTCGGCTTCTTTATCGTAATCGACTTCTTTTTGACCTCGTAAACCTTTACTCAATCCGACCATGCGTTGAGCGTATAATTTTGCAGTAATTTCAAGCGTTTCCACATCGCTGTAAGGACTATGCTTGATCACATCGTTCAAGGTTTCATTCTGATTAACAATTTTCAGAATCGTCGCTTCCTTTTCGTTAATCTCTTCCTGCCCCGTGACGGAAATCACATCAACAAAAACATTGAGGGACGGGAATTCGTCCATAAACTTGTTAAATTTTGCCAGAATATCGATCCCTTCCACAAAAATACTTTCAATATTCTTGTGAATATTCTGGCTCTCTGGCACAACGTCGGCAAAAAATTTACAATAGCCGCCTTTCCAGGTTAGAAGCCGGTAGACAGCGCCAAGTCCTTCCAGGCTCTCAACCGTCGCAAAGGTGATATTTCCCTGTTCGATATACACGTCCCCTTCTCTATCGTCCCAGGTTGCCGTCAAACGTCCGTTCCGATGGATTAAGACAAGGATTTGGACGAGTTCCCCAATGCTAAGGGTTTTCAGGCTTGTTTCGAGCGAGGCTTCCCCGGTGCTCTCTCCCGTGTATTCCGCGTCCTCCGTGACAATAGGAGCCGATGTTCCAGCACGGCTGATAATTTGTTTTGTGTATAACTGGGACACAATTTCTAATGTCAGGATGCGATTGTAGGGAGATTGTCGCAAAATTTCCCGTAATGACAACGGTTTATTAAGTAAACGCAGAATGCCCCGGGTTTCTTTGTCGTACTGGGCCTGATCGATCGTCACATTTGCCAGCAGACGATCGTTCAGTTGGGGACTTCGAAGTAAGAGGTATTTGTAACGATCTACCTGGCTTGAAAGGCCGATAAATAAGCTTTCTGAGCCGACCCGGATATTCTGATCGACCAATGTCAACGCCGGCTCATATTCAAAACTTCCACTATTCCTGACAGCTAAAGAATAGAGCGCATCTTCTCCACGTAATCCTCCGTCCTCAGCAGAGATCACATTCCCGTTTTTCAGGTAGATCGTCCCTCTTCTGCCTTCAGAGCTGATGATGAGTTTTCCGCTTTTTCCTATGAGAGCGAGCGCTTTCACGATATCGGCAATACCGATCTTTGCTAAATTCCCTTTCAAGACATGCTCCCTCCCTTCCCTGGCTCTGATAATCGCATAAGAGTGCTCATTTTCTCCTTTTCTTCAATGAAGTTTTCTACTTGCGTCATCCCTTGTAACCTGGTGTAAAGAAACTGGTCAAGGAAAAAGCTTGGATCCCTTGAAAATTTTTCCTGTTTGTAAGGGGAAGTGTCGTTGCCTGCGGTACACGAACTAATGTATCTCATGTTTTGTCAATGAACAAAACGACAAAATTCCCGCAAGAATATAACTGACTAAAATTGACGTGCCGCCATAGCTCACAAACGGCAGCGTGATTCCGGTCATCAGACTAAAATTGATGACCCCGCCGATATTGATCATCGCTTGAAAAAAGAGGATGAGTGTACAGCCCAACGCCAAACGAAGTCGAAACCAAGCCCATTCTTCGTTCCAGGTGACATCGTATTTTGTGGCGACGGCGATCCGAATCCCCTGCCAGCACAATAACACATAGTTTACAATGACTAACAGTCCTCCAGCGATACCGAGTTCATGGGTGATAAGGCTGAAAATAAAGTCGTGTTGCACTTCCGAGGCAAAGTATTCAGGATGGCCCGCCCCAAACCCCAACCCCCATAATCCGCCTGCTTTGATCGCCCAGAGCGACCGGACAATCTGTTCGCCTTTTGTATATAACCAGGGATTTTGCCAGATATTAATCCGATCAATAATAATCGAGGCATATTTCGGAACCAGCGCGTTGATATAGGGGAAAAATTGATTATAGGCAATAATCGTCGTCAGAAAAACCAGTACAATCACACCGACTTCCAGCAGGCGGGAGGTTCCAACAAAAAACATACTGACGATTAATAACGAATACAGCATGAGCGGACCGAAATCCCGTTGCAAGATATACCCGAAAAATGGGAGTGAAAGGGTAATCAAGGGCGGAATTAAGAATTCGATTCGGCTGAGAACTGGTTCGTCCCACGCTCCGATTTTGCGGCGATAGCGAGTCAAATGGTGGGTCAGATACACAACAAAGGTCACTTTGACAAATTCGCTGGGCTGGACTTGAATTGTCCCGAGACTCATCCGCATTCCAGCACCGAAAATGAGGGGAATTGCCAGCAGAATGAGGGTCAGTATCAGCCAGATATGATATGAAAGCTGGCGTTTTACGAAGAGAGCGTACACACCACGCCCGACCAGGACGTTCAACCTGGATTGTCCGGTCAGTTCAAGCCGGTCGCCGTGGATATTCAATAAGAAGACAAGTTTTAAGACCCAGACGAGACCAAACAGAAGTACCAGGCCCATTCCAGTGAAAATCAATTGCTTGGGAAACTCCTGAAGCACGATCCCGGAAGAAGAAAGGCTCAACCGGTACAACATCAGGAAACCGGTATTGCAAAGCATCAGAATGAGAGGAAACAGCGCCGTATTCCGCCCATTGACATACCTGGAATAGAAGAGTCCGACGACGACAAAGAGCACGAGAACAATGATTCCAGACTCCCGATCCTGGTGAAACCCGCCCAGTCCGTGATACCCAAGCGCAAACATCCCGCACACCGCTCCCAGGAGGAGAAAATAGGTGAGCATCGCTCCCCAGCGCGCTTTTTTTTGAGGAATTTTCCACAGAATCGTCATCAACGCCACGCCCAACGTTACGGCGTACAGCAACAGATAGATAATATGGAGTGGGTAGACGTTGAAGAATTTCATGCCGTGTTACACTTCATAACTGTCTGGAATGACGATTGAAGAACCTGGACCGCGATATTCAAGTTCTACCGGCCCAATAATAATCCGATCCCATCGCAGCAACATTTCCGACGGTAAGCTGTCTCGTGGAAGTTCTGGCCGCACCTGGGGTAAATCCGCCCGTAATAACCCGTCGGCCGACATAATAAAGGTTGAGTTACTCTGGCTGATATTTTTCACCGTCGCCACGCGTCCTTCGCCCAGTCCTAATATGACGTGACTGCCGGAAACGTGCAGATCCTCGGAAATCATGATGAAATTCTCATTCGGATCATCAGGCTCTATGCGGCCAAGTGCATAATGTTTACCACGTGAAATCCCCTGCAAAGGATGAACCGGACGTTTTGATTCCGCGCTCAGCGTGAGTCTGGCATAATAGGACGGCGGCAAATCTTTTCGGGCGACTTTCACCTGGACATCGCCCATTGTAAAAGAGTCTCCGGAAGCGAGAGGGTGCTTTTTCGTGATTCGTTGGTCCCCAATATACAACGGCGGCGTATCCTTTCCGCGTTCAACATACAACACTCCATCGGCAATTGAGAGCCGCATGGCGTTATGGGGCAGCGAGGGAATATCTAAAAACAGATAATCGGTAAAACCTGGACGTTTACTGAACCCGGAAATCACCAGGGTTTTCCGAAACAGAGGGTAGCGGCGAGGGCGTCGTCCAGGGGTTGAGACTTCCAATATTGCTAATGGAACATCCCGTCGTTTACTGAGTTTCTCATAAAAGAATTGGATATTCCCGATTTCTAATTTGTCATTATCCCCTGTCAGTTTAACCTCCACATCGTCTCCGAGTTCTTCGTCATTCACTTTCACAGGCAGCGGCATCATGGTATGCAGTTTCCGGAAATAGTATTCTCCGTCTTTATAGCTTAAACGCGCCGGGGTCCCGATATTTTTAATGCCAGGGAGCGGGATATACTGGGCATCTTTTAACCCGGTAATAATCGTGTCCTGCTCGGCAAAAAATACGGTCGGATAATGATAGCGTTTTTTGAGGGAATCCGGTCGCCGAATGATGTAATATCCGGTTTCGACCAGGCGGTAGCGCGAGGAATGTTCGCCGGCATCAGAGAGTTCTCGGGGCACCAGAAATTGAAAACGTTTGATCTGGTCGCCGGCACGGGCCACAATATAATTTTTATCCTGGAGCAGTTGGTACTGCCGACTGATCGGAATTTTTTCATTCTCACTTTGAAACAACTCCGTACTTGTGGATTTATCCTTCGCAATATGATAAAGAAAGAAATTTCCTCCTTGTACCGACAGACCAAAATGTTCGTCCGCTAAATCCGGGATATAGTAATCAGCCGACATTTCATCGCTGCCGACAATATATTCCTGCTGATGGTTCAGACATTCGAGTTCCGACCCCATGCTTTCCGGGCCAATTTCAACCAGACGTCCAATAACAAAGGCATCATCTGGTACGCGATCTTTTAACCTCAGGGAAAACTGGGTCGCTTTCAGTTTGAGAGAAGGCAGCAGGTTGACAATGAGCCCATCCTGATGATCGGCCATGTCAAATTCCGCATGTCCCTCAACGAGTTGCACATACTTATCATTGATCGCGCGGATGATGTCCTGAATACTTTTGTGGGTACGCCTGATTTTTTTGCTGAGTTCAATGCCCAGAAAGAGATCAACTTCGTTTGAGAGTCGATATAACACGGAATCCCGTGTTTCGTCTTCCTGCTGTTGCACCACAGCCACAGCCCGTTCCTGGAGAAAACGGTCTCTCATGCCCTTTTCCCACATCGCTAACCCGATTTCATACGAGCTTTTTGTCAGTTCACGAGAGTTGAGCTTAAAGACCGGCTCTCTGATGACCTGTTTCTTTTTCCCGAATAACATAAGACTTTTCCCCATTCTGATAACGACAACGACTGCTTCTGCTGACAGGCGGCATACATATCTCCCCCTTCCTCACCCTCCCCGGAAAGTAAGGGGCATGAGGGGGAAAAGCGCACATTATACCGTCTTTGCGAAGGCTAGAACTCTTATCTGATGACATGAAGACAGATATTTTGTCTGTTTATATTGTACCATGCCGAGTTCGTCAAGTAAAAACGTCTTTTTATGCCTATTTTTCATGGAAGAATACATGCGAAAAAACAAGAATCGTAAAAATCTGTAACAAATGGTTATTAAAGGATTTACAGCGTTTATTCTCCTCCGGGTTGTTTCGTCTTTTCTCAGGAAAACCGCACGATAGCAGAAAATCAGGCAAGAATTTACTTGTCAAAAAAAAATAAGAGGCATATACTTCTATTTACTCAAGTAGAAAAAGGGTTGCTACTCGGTTTTCCGGGATGGAATGTTGGCTGTGTCACGTCCTTGAACGGGAGTCTCCTGTTGGCAGAAGTGTACGAATGAGACGGCTTTGCTGAGGCGTGACTAAAGAAAAGACTTGAGGAGTTGTTGTATTTTGGACGAAGGGTATTCTTGAGGATAACGAGGAGGTGAAATATTATGTTGAAAACACGTGTATCTTACATGATGGTATCAATTGTCGCACTCACGTTGGTGTTGGTTCTTTTGTCGGGAGGGCAAACTGTTGCTCAGACGACACGGAATATTGTTCCGTCTCCCCGGGTCACGATTGAAGCAGTTGACCCGGCAACGGGGATGGCAAAAAGCTCTTTCTGCACAGGGCCAAACACGATTGATGTAAAAATTTCGAATAATTCCGGGTATGGACAATTCGTCTCGATTCTTAATCGTGATACCAGAGGGATTGAGAGGACATTGTTTAATGGACAACTGCCAAGCGGGACATCGTACCTGTCAAGGTTGTTGGGCACTCAACTCGCGCTGACCGGTCCTGCGGGAACTGAAATATTGCGGGTTGCCGTCAATGGGGCTTCTGGAGCCAGTAGCCAGGTCTCTTACTATGTGCAGGAGTGTGGAGGGTCTGTTCCTGGCGGCGGCTGGCCTGGTGGTTATGCTCAGGTATGGGCTCAGGTTGCTCCATATGCCATTGAGCAGGGCAGGAAGGGCAGAATCTACTTGCAGACAAGTGCCGGAGCGCAGCCAAATGCCATATACTATTTTGAGATTCTGAATAGTTGGGGGCAACTGTGGAAACGGATTCCGATTACGAAGCGGCCGCATGAACGGTACCAAGTGACGTTACCGGTTGGGGCAAAAACGAAGACAGGACGATTAACGTATACGGTAAACATCCTGATGGAACCTGTTTTGGGCGGACAATCGCAAAAAATTGGAAGCACCAGGTTCTCATTTATGGTTGTGACCCCTGGCTCTGGACAACCGCCATATAACCCTGGTTATCCTGCTCCCTATCAGGGCTATCAGTATCAGGGCTATCAGGGCGCAATGCCCTATGGCACCGCGCCGAACGCTGGAATGGGAATGCCCGGTTATGGGATGCCTCAACCCTACATGCCGTCCCCGTACAGTTCATTGCCATCTTATGGGGTCAGTCCAATGGGGGGGGCAGTAGGCGAGCGTCAAATCCAATAAGCGACGCTCACGCTTTCTTTGCTGAACGGGTGTCATCCTTTGATGTGGGTAAAAAAGATGACACCTGTCAGCTAATACCGCTCAAACTCTTGATCTAAGACATCCTCCTCACCGTTGGTCGTTGTCAAGCCGTTTTTTTCTTCCTTCTGCTCCTTGTCGCTCTTGTTCTCCCTGTGCGTTCCCTCTGCCTCGTGAGCCAGTTCTTTTGTTTTTGACGCTGCTTGGGTTACCGCTTCAATCGCTGTTAATATTTGGGCCTGTATCTTCTGGTCTGGCAGTGTTTGAAGGGTAGCAAGAAGTGCGTTCCATTCATCGTCCGGTCTCTGGGACGTGTCAGTCTCGTGAAAAAAGGCCGCAGTTTTTTGGAGGGCGTTGGCTTGTTGGGAGAGTTCCTCTGCTGTAGACGCAGTTTCCTCCGCAATTGCGGCATTGTGTTGAATCACGTGATCTAACTGTTGCACGGCCAGGTTGATTTGGTCTGCTCCAGCCTTTTGTTCATGGCTCGCTGCGCTGATTTCCTGGATTAACCTGGCGGTTTGTTCGATATTCGGAACCAGGTGAGCCAGCATGGCGCCAGCCGTTTCAGCAATCGTGACACTGACATTGGCTAACCGGTTGATCTCCTCGGCGGCGATTCGACTTCGATCCGCAAGGGAACGGACTTCGGAGGCTACCACCGAAAATCCTTTACCATGCTCCTGGGCCTTGGCGGCTTCGATGGTAGCATTTAGTGACAGCATGTGCGTCTGTCTGGCAATTTCTTCAATGACCTGAATTTTCCCCGCGATTTCTTTCATAGCTTTGACGGCTTGCGTGACAGCGTCACCACTTTTTTGAGCGTCTTCAGCAGATTTAGCCGCGATTTTTTCCGTTTGCGCAGCATTATCCGCATTTTGACGGATGTTCGCGGCAATTTGTTCCATCGTCGTAGAAACTTCCTCAGCAGTAGACGCCTGTCTGGAAGCTCCCTGGGACATCTGTTCAGCGCTCACGCTGAGATCGCGGCTGCCTGAAGCCACTTGATCGGCTGCCTGTCGAATCTCGAACGTAAACGTCCCAAGCGTTCGAATCATGACGTTAAGATCGTCTCGTATCGCTTTGAAATCTCCACTGTAGGCTTCGGTAATCTCAGGAGGAATATTCCCCCGGGCAATCCGGCGGAGTGATGTCGCAGTCATCGTAATCGGCACCAGAAAGGCGTCAATCACATCATTGATGCCAATGACAAGGTCACGCCAGGCTCCTGCAAAATGCTCTGCATGGCCGCGGGCGTCCAACTGACCGTCCTGAATAGCCTGAATCAGTCGGTTCATTTCTGCCAGAATGTCCTGAAGTTTCTTCTGCATGGCTTTCATTGCCGCAAAGACACCGGTTTCAACGCTCCGACCGGATTCGACATGTACCGCTAGTTTACCCTCGGAAATGTTTTGCGCGAGCGTTGCAATCGTGGAAGGCTCTCCTCCTAATTGCGTGGTGACTCCTCGGGCCAGAAGAAACCCAATCACGACTGCCGCCGCGAGAGAAACGATGTTTCCGATGAGCAGGGACCAGCGAATAGATGCGTGTAGCCTCAGACTTTGAATCCGGGAGTCGACAACCCGTTGTTTTGCCCTCTCGCCAAACACCTGACCGATTTTTTCAAGGACGGAAAATAATCCTCGCCCGTGCTCTCCGTCCAGAAGAGCCATGGCGTCCTCTTTCAGGAAATCGTTACTTAATCCGAGAATGTCTGCCGACAGTTTCTGTACCTCAGTAGCATGAAATTTGAGAATTGTGAACAGTTTTTCTGGCAATTCTTTACTGAAGTCTTTCTGGGAACGATCAATCCCTTCAGATATTTCTCGGCGAAACCTGATCATGTCCTTTTCTGATTCCTGAACGATGTCGTGTTGTTCAAGAAATACTGAAACCGTCTGGAACTCCTGGGCGATTTCATGCTCGATGTTCCCCTGTCTTTCAATATCCTCCACGGCGACATGTTGATATAAAAGCTCCTCGATGTTCCTTATTGACAATTGGAATTGATACCACGCGTCTAATGGCAGAACGGCGTCTTCATAGACTGTCTGAAAGTACGTTCCGATGGTTTCCAGACGGACTACCGCATAAATGGAAAGAATCAGAAATATGAGGACAATGATTCCAAAGCCACTCACAAGTTTGACAAAAAGAGAAACCTGTCTTTTCCGTGTGTACATGGGTCTCCTCCTTACTTTTATAGGATTATTCACCAGTGTTGGCCCAACCCTGACAGGGGTCACAGATGCGTCAACGCAATCGAACCATGCTGTACCTGATTTACTGAACGATTTTTATTATTTCTCTTACAAGAGCAAGATCGGCGGGGTCTTCCCAGCCGTAAATGTTTGCGGTTTTTGCCGCAGAGCTCCCATCTGACATTGCCTTCAGAGCGGACGCCACGTCGCGCGCCAGCGCGGCGTCGGTCTCTTTTGCTGCGCCGAACACCAAAGAGGGGAAAATCGGGCCATTGTGCTGGTAAGGATACTCATCCAATTCAGGTTCAATGACTTTAAAATCGGAGACCTTGCATTCCCCCTGACGTTCAAACCATTCAAGGAAACCTGTCCGTGCAAATCCCACGTCTGCTGTTCCGCTTTTGACCGCTTTCACAATAAGTTGAAGTTTGCCGGTAAACATCAATTCGAAATCCTTTCCAGGTGCTAAGCCCTTCTTTTTTAAGACGTAAATTGGAAGCTGATATCCCGCCAGGGAATTTCTTAAAGCGGCAGCCACTTTTGTTCCTTTCACATCAGATAGTGTGTGAATATTGCTGTCGGCTGCAGTAAAGATCACTGTGCCAAGTCCCCGCAACGGCTTCCCTTGAGATGTTTCTACCAATGAAGCCAGAGGCCTTATCCCGTATTGTTCCATCATCTGGGAAAAGAGGGAGGGATTGCAGAGGAGAAAGTCCATTTTTCCACTTTTGACGGCTGGTTCAACACTTTTGAATCGTAACGGTATTAAGCGAAACGTGTTTTCGGTGTGGTGTGACAGATACTTGACTGTCGGCTGCCATTCTCGTTTGATGGCAGCTGTGCCTTTCGGGCACGATACGCCCAGCGTATACACCTTTTGGGCAAAAGACGTCTGAGCAATGACCAACACCCAGACAGCGCACACGATAATTTCTATGAGTTTTTTCATGAGAACATTTCTCCCATATGCCTTACCCTGTCGCATCAACAGGGTTGAGTTGTGAAGTTTGCACTCCGTATTACTGACTCACCTTACGCAAGGTAGATTGCCTTCCTCTGTCGTAAAGGGGATTGAGGGGAGAACTTCCGCAAGGGGAAGCCTCCCCATTCGTTCTGTTAAATCCTTCTTGGCCCCCTCTATGGGCTACTCTTTTTCCCTCCCCCTGCCAAGAAAAAGATGTGTGTAAAGAGTAGCTCTATGGGGAGGGGACATTGTTGACTGGCGTACTTAATGTATTTTCATCGCAAGGTAACCTATCACGCCTTGTTCTCATTGTCAATATTTTTCATGAGTTTGACGGTTGATATGGTCTAAGCCCACTGTTTACGGACATTCTTTTTTGACGAGCGTTCTTTTTTTAACATGCACAATTTGTCACTACACGATCTCCCTCATTGGCGACATGTTGATACAAGGGGAGCCTGCGTAAGGTGAGTTATAATATGGAAAGAATTAGAAAGATGAGGGCAAACGATAGGGAGCAACCTGCCTTTTCCATGTGTGCATGGGTCGCCTCTTATAGGGTCCCCTGTAGGGGGATGAATCCTGATTGGGGGCAGATGTGGTGTCAACGCAACCGAATCATGCTGTACCTGGCTTACTGAATGGTTTTTACTATTTCTCTTACAAGAGCAAGATTGGCGGGGTCTTCCCAGCCGTAAATGTTTGCGGATTTTGCCGCAGGACCCTCGTCTGGCATTGCCTTCAAAGCGGCCGCCACATCGCGCGCCAGCGCGGCGTCGATCTCTTTTGCTGCGCCGAACATAAAAGAGGGAAGTATCGGGCCATTGTGCTGATAAGGATACTCATCCAATTCAGGTTCAATGACTTTAAAATCGGAGACCTTGCATTCCCCCTGACGTTCAAACCATTCAAGGAAACCTGTCCGTACAAATCCCGCGTCTACTGCTCCGCTTTTGACCGCTTTCACAGTAAGGGGAAGCTTGCCGGTAAATGTGACGTCGAAATCCTTTCCAGCTGCTAAGCCCTTCTTTTTTAAGACGTAGATTGGAAGCTGATACGCCATAAGCCCACCTCTTTGAGGGGCAGCTACTTTCTTCCCTTTCACATCAGCTAATGTCTGAATATCGCTGTCGGCTCCGGTAAAGATCACTGCGCCAAGTCCCCGCAGCGGCTTCCCTTGATACATTCCGACCAATGAAGCCAGGGGCGTTATCCCGTATTGTTCCATCATCTGAAAAAAGAAGGAGGGATGACAGAGGAGAAAGTCAATTTTCCCACTTTTGACAGCCGGTTCAGCGCTTTTGAATCGTAACGGTATTAAACGAAACGTATTTCCGGTGTGGTGTGACAGATACTCGATTGTCGGCTGCCATTCTTGTTTTGCGATATTGGTGCCTTTTGGAGCCAGTACGCCCAGCGTATATACTTCCTGGGCGAAAGACGCCTGAGCAATGGCTAACCCCCAGACAGCACACACGATAATTTCTACGAATTTTTTCATGAGAACATTTCTCCTAATATGTCTTACCCTGTCGCATCAACAGGGTTGGGTTATGAAGTTTGCACTCCGTATTACTGTGACTCACCTTACGCAAGGTAGATTGCCTTCCTCGATGGTGATTTTCCACAGGGGGAAGCCTCCCAATTCGTCCTGTTACCCCTCTATGAGGAGGTGAGATACTTAATGTATACTTCATCGGAAGGTATCCTATCATGCCTTGTTCTCATTGTCAAGATTTTTGTTTTATGTCCGGAAAAGGGAGAGGGAAACAAGTGATTCGCGAGGTCTGCTGAAGGGGACGGCATTGGGACATAGAGATTTTTAAGGAGTATTAAAGAACTCACCTCACCTTCTCGAAGTACTCAAGGCACTCGAAGTACTCAAGGATATTTGTCCCAACATTAAAATCGTGATGTAGTATTATCAAAAAGTTGACAAAATGTTACGTATTTTTCAAAAAAGACTCACATGAGATAGTGCTGCTTTGGAACGTAAATCTTCAGGAGCGCGGAAACGTAGCTTTCACAGTCAGAGCTCCACGCTGACATGCGGGTTTAAACTGACAGGTATGCTGCTCTCGCCCTGGATATGTCTGAAACCCTGTCAAGTCAAGGCTCAAACCGTCAATCATAACCTGGCAGGGCAGCACTGAGATTATTTATTGTTGTCATTTCAGCATGTGATTTTATCATAATGAAGAAGGAGAATGGCTTATGTCAGATCAAACAACGATACCTGTTGAAGAGTTTGAATATCAAGCGGAAATGAAGCAATTGCTTCACTTGATTGTTCATTCATTATACACGCATCGGGAAATTTTCCTGCGAGAATTAATTTCCAATGCGTCGGATGCCTTAAATGTGGTCCGGTTCCGGCAACTGACAGATGATACGATTGTCGATCGTGATGCTCCTCTGGAAATTCGAATCACTCTCGATAAAGACACCCGCAGATTTTCAATTGAGGATACGGGGGGTGGCATGACGAAAGACGAGCTTATCAATAACATCGGCACGATCGCTAAATCAGGGACCATGGAATTTCTCCAACGGATGAAAGAGGAAAAAGCCTCTCTTGACGGCGATTTAATCGGTCAGTTCGGAGTCGGATTCTACTCTGTGTTCATGGTGACGGATGAAGTGGTGATCGAAACGCGCCATGCGGATCAAGAGTCTCAGGGATACCGCTGGAAATCTCTGGGAGAAGGGAAATTTACCATTGAAGAGATCGACCGGACAGCGCGCGGCACAAAAATTTCTTTTACTCTCAAAGAGGATGCGAAAGAATTCTGTGAAGAGTTTCGCATCAAAAATATCATCAAAAAATATTCAAACTTTGTGGATTTTCCAGTGTATGTGGGGGATGAAAAAATTAATACGGTCAGTGCGCTCTGGCAGAAACGCAAAAATGACATCACCGAAGACGAGTTGACTGAATTTTACAAATATGTCGCCAATGACTATCAAGCTCCTCAGGGCCATTTACACGTTTCTCTGGAAGGCAGCGTGAATTTTAAAGCCTTACTCTTCATCCCTGCCACAGCCCCGCCGACACTTTTTCGGGACAGTGACATCAAAGGTTTATATCTGTATGCTCACCGGGTCATGATCCAGGATGATTGTAAAGACGTGCTCCCGGAATATCTGCGCTTTGTCAAAGGAGTCGTCGATACTGAGGACTTACCCCTGAATGTGTCGCGAGAGGTCACGCAATCAAGCCCGGTTATGGCTAAAATCAGCAAAGCATTGACCGGAAAACTTCTCTCGTTTCTTGGGGACTGGGCGAAGAACGAACCGGAAGAATATGAGAAATTTTATCGCAACTTCTCGTCCCTGTTAAAAACCGGTATCAATACGGATTTTGCTAATAAAGACAAGCTGATTGAATTGTTGCGTTTTGAATCATCGGCAACAGAGAAGGGAACCCTGGTATCACTTAAAGATTATGTGTCTCGCATGAAAGATGAGCAAAAAGAGGTCTATTATGTCACCGGAGAAATCCGGGAAGTGATCGAACGCAATCCGAACCTTGAGTATTTTCGGAAGCACGATATTGAAGTGCTGTACCTGATGGACCCGGTCGATATGTTCGTGGTGCCCTCGATTCATGAATATGACAAAAAATCGTTAAAGTCCATTGACAAGGCCGATATTGACGTCATGAAGGATGACGAGAAGCTGGATGGGGGGCTGAATGAATCCGTCGCCAAAACGCTTTTAACCACGTTTAAAGAGAACTTGATCGACAAAGTTGAAGACGTGATTGTTTCAAAGCGTCTGGTCGATTCAGCGGTCACGCTGGTCATCGGTAAAGAAGGGATGGATATTCAGACCGAGCGCATGATGAGAATGCTGGATAAAGACTATGCCGGCTCAAAAAAGATTATGGAGGTCAACTTATCGCACCCCTTAATCAAAAATCTCTGGGATATTCATCAGCAAGACAGCAAATCGCCGCTCCTGAAAATCTTTATTCTGCAATTGTACGAAGGGGCTTTATTGCTGGAAGGCAATCTGACATCCCCCACAGAATTTGTGGCGCGCATGACAGAGATCATGGAAAAAGCTGCTCATCTGTAGAGACCTTTCCTCCACTCTCGTAACGAAGCTGAAGCTTCGTTACGAGAGAACCGCCGGTAGCATCAAAATCTGAAAGGACTTTTGTCTTTCAGGTGTCTCAAGAGCGGGAACTGACGACTGATACCGTCCCTTCACCGTTGCTGATGGACTCATGACTGTATTTGAAATAATGCGTGTTGGAGGAGTAAGCGTACTCTGTCTCGCTATCGGTGTGTTTATCCTCCGGCTTATACGTTCATCACTACCTTTCAGAGCAATCGATCTGTTTTGGATTAGTGTCCTGTCCATGAGCCTTTTTGGGGCTACGTACTTCTCACCGGTCGATTATTCAGAGTTCGATCCTTTGGGGAACCTCTTAACCGCTCAAAGCCTCATACAACGCGGTACTACCCGTCTCGATGAGTATATTCCTCCATTCACCGGTGTCGTGGGCTGGCACCTTCGAAAAAAACAGGGCTATTCATGCTATCATTACCCTCTTGGTACTCCTGTTTATATTGTTCCTTTTGTGTGGATAGCAAACCGATTTGGGTTTGAGATGGCACAACGGAAGGATGATATCCACGTGCAACACCTCCTGTCATCGCTTTCTGTGGCCCTGGCCGGCATGTTTATTTATCTCATCTGCAGGCAGCAGTCTATGTCAGGAAGCTCCAGCTTTCTCTTAACAGGCATTTTTACCTTTGGCAGTTCAATAACAAGCACTATGGGAACGGCTCTTTGGAGCATAAATGGTGCGATGCTATTTATTTTATTGAGCGTACTGACATTGCTTTCCATCAATAGGATAGCCGTTCCAGAAAAAAATTTGCCGTATTTTCTTGGACTGTTCCTTTTTTCGGCCTATCTCTGCCGACCAACAACTGCAATATTCGTTATGCTGATCTTCGTGTATATGTTGCTCACGAAACAAGGGCTATTCTGGAAAGTCGTAATAACATGGACTGGGCTGTTGGGGTGCTTCATCCTGTTCTCTGTGCTAGAATATAAACAGATTCTGCCAGATTACTATCTTCCTGGCCAACTCGGGCATTCACATGAATTCTGGACGGCTGTTTACGGTCATCTTTTCAGCCCAGCCAGGGGACTTCTGGTCTATTCCCCTTATCTATTTCTCACTTTTATCGGAGTGTTGTACGGGCTTAAATTGTTCCACAACAAACTGCTCGTGGGACTTTTTCTTATCTGGATCATTCTTCATCTGATCCTGATCTCAAAAAACGAAATGTGGTGGGGTGGGGGCTGTTATGGAAGCCGGATGTTTGCCGATGTTTTACCAGGGTTCCTGCTCATTACACTTCAGGGGTGGCAGGTATTCAATCAAAACTCTTCCCGCCTTCAACGGCGAATTGTTGTGAGTTTTTTCATCCTATCAGGTGGTATGGGGATATGTATTAATACCTGCCAAGGGTTGTACAATCCCAACACTATAGATTGGGGAGGCGAACGTCGGCACATCTTCGACTGGCAATATCCCCAGTTCCTTGCCAATCATGAAAATTTAGGGAAACGCGAGATACGCGACCAGGAAAACACTCTTGAACCGTATTGTTTGGGTGAAACGATTTATCCGGACAGCCACACCGCCATATTTACGAATTGGTATTGGAGCGAAGGAACACCTCCGCATTTGTTCAGGTGGTCACGAGGGACTTCCTCTCAAATTCTTTTCAATCTCTTATCTCCTGTGCGCGAGGAGCATGAATCGTTTGTAGTAGAAGTGCAGATTGGTTCCTTTGGGGAGCAGCCAGTACATGTCCGGCTTAATACACAGCATGTCGGAGATATTATTGTACATCCTGATAATATGTTAACGACGTACACATTTCCTGTTCCAGCTTCTTTTCTGATGTTTTCTCCCGACGTTCCTTATCAGATCCTTGAGTTTTTGATACCTCATGCCGTAGATGCTGCCCACATGTTTGGCAAAGGGTGGGTTCGTGCCATCGGGATCAGGCTATATCAGATACGGTTACGGCCAGTTTCAATTCCTTCGGAAAAGACGATCGTGCCAAAATGACACACTTTTTGAGGGAAGACAGGTCGTCTTTTCCCTTGTCCCGCTTGGTTTGACCCAACGAGTACAAAATTTTTTCCAGAGAGCAATTTTTTCTTGACAAAGATAGCAGCATTAGCATTAACGTTAACATGAACGTTCATGTTAACGTTAATGCTTCAAAAAAAGGGAGTCCGAAGGTTTGAGATATGTACGACTAAAAGATATTGCGGAAAAGGCAGAGGTTTCGATTAATACTGTCAGCCGGGCCTTGAAAGACAAGGACGACATCAGTAAAGAGACCACGAAAAAAATTCAACAGATTGCCCGTGAACTCGGGTATGTGCCTCATGCGGCCGCGGCGAGTCTCCGCTCCAAAGCCACGAAAACGATCGGAGTGATTGTCACTTATCAGGACAACCCGTTTTACGCCAGAATTCTGAAAGGCGTGAACGATGCGCTCGCTGAGTACGGCTACACCGCGATGATCTGGGAAAATGGGGAAGACATTGGGAAAGAACGCCATATTTTGAAGCTGCTGGCGGCCAATCGGGTGGCCGGAGTGCTGATTGTTCCGGCGAGTAACCTTGAAAACGATTTCGACTATGACAGACTCAAAACTCATCATCTCACGATTGTTCGAAAAGGCACGCTGAATACACAAAACTATTTTATCCTGAATTCCCTGAAAAGCGGACAGATCGTGGCTGATTGTTTTACCCGGGCCGGGCGCAAAAAGCCAGCCTATCTCGGTCTCGGTCTTCCAATTTCCTGCGATCAGGAGCGGTTTTGCGGGTATAAGGAACGGCTGGAACAAGGCGGGGTGGTCTTACCTAACACGCACATTCGTAAAAGTTTTCCCTCCTCCCGCGAAGCGTATCGAGCAATCACAGCATGGATGGACGAGAAACCTGATTTCGATTCGCTCTTTATTTATAACGATCAACTCGCGTTTGGAGCGTTGCGAGCGTTTCACGATCTCGGCGTCAGCGTCCCTGACGATGTGGCCGTCATCGGTCATGATGATGTGGAAAGCGCTCAATATTTTATCCCATCGTTATCGACCGTTCGAGTCCCTAAATACAGCTTAGGTTTCGATAGTGCGGAATCTCTTATCAAGATCATTCAGCAAGATCAGACCGACGTGGAGCATCAAATGATCTATGAACCTGAACTCGTGGTGAGAGAGTCTTCACGCGGCGCGTAAAGAAGGAGGTGGTGGTCTGGAGTAACAAGACAAATCAGGTAGAACATTTAGTTTTTGAAGCAACCTAACAATTCAAACACTCTGAGGAAGGAGAATCATTATGAAAAAGACGTTATTGCTTGTATTAGTACTGTGCATGATCCCAGCCTGGACTTTTGCGGCTGAAAAAGAAAAAGTCACCTTTTTTCACTATTTTTCCGGTACACTGGCCGGGGGCATTGGTGATATGGTAGACCTGTTTAATAAAGAGAACCCTCAATATCTCCTCACTCATACCCCTGTGGATCACGAAGCCTTTAAAACGAGTATTCGGGTGATGCTTTCTGGCGGCAACCCTCCGGACCTCTTTTCCTACTGGGCAGGAGCACGGGTACAGTTTATTGTTGATGCCGACCGTCTGGAACCGATTGATGATGTGTTCGAAAAGAATCATCTGAATACGTTGTTTTCAGACGCTGTCAATCAGGGCTGTACCTATAATGGGCACAAATATTTTCTCCCCTTAACCCAACATTATGTGGCATTCTTTTACAACAAAGCTGTATTTGAAAAAGTCGGCGTGACTCCTCCGACCACCTGGGATGAATTTTTACAGGTCTGTGACAAACTCAAAGCTGCCGGTATAGTCCCGATTGCGTTAGGTTCCAGGGAACGATGGCCGGCACAATTCTGGCTGGATTATCCCTTACTGCGAACCGCAGGCCCTGACTACAGAGCAAAACTTATGGCCGGCAAAGCCTCGTATACTGACCCGGAAGTCGTGAAAGCCTTTGAACTGTGGAAAGACCTCTTGGACAAAGGGTACTTTAATGACGATCCGAACGCCTACGATTGGGCGGAAGCCTCAGTCATGGTGGGAACCGGGGAAGCGGCAATGACCCTGATGGGAACCTGGTTCATGCAATTAGACAAGCAGATCGACTGGAAAGCCGGGGAAGATTATGACTATTTCCCGTTCCCCGTTGTCGATTCAGCTGTGGTTGACTGTGCGGTTGGCCCGATTGATGGAGTCGTTCTGGCCCAAGAAGCCCGGGCCAAAGAAGCCGGGAAAGCTGTGTTGGCGCAATTAGCCGAGGTTGGCCCTCAAACGGCGTTTAACACAGATTCAGGAGCGATTGCCCCGAATCGGGATGTGCCGGACAGCATTTATAATGCGCTTCAGATCAGAGTGAAAAAAGTGCTTTCCACGGTGCCAAACTGGGCGTTTAATTATGATCTGGCCACCCCGCCACCAGTCGCTGATGTCGGGCTGGATGCTTTCACAAAGTTCATTGACTCTCCGGAAGATTATATGAAAATCCTGGAAGAGACTCAGACCGGAGCGAAGACCGCTTTTGAGGGGCTATAAGAGCCGTAGGGGGCGAGGTCTCCTCGCCCCTCCAGAGAATGGGCGGGGAAACCCCGCCCCTACCGACAGAAATACGAAACAACCATCGGATTTCCCTCACCGTGTATCGTGTGGCTTTATTGACGCTGTGAAGGAACTATGCTTATGAAAAAACAATTTGTAGCGTGGCAGTTCCTGGCTCTGCCGCTACTCATCTACACGACGATTATTATTATCCCGTTTGCCCAGTCGTTATATATCAGCGCGACTGACTGGAACGGACTGTCTGAAAATTTTCATTTTATTGGGCTTGAGAACTATTTGAAGGTCTTTACTGACCCCGCGTTCGGGAATGCCCTGATTCACAACTTCATCTGGGTCGCAGTCTTTTTGTTGCTCCCGACAACGTTGGGGCTGCTTCTCGCGATGCTCATGGATAAGGACCTTCCGGGTTCAGTGTTGTTTAAATCCATCATTTACCTGCCAATGATTTTTTCCTACGTCATCGCCGGCATGATCTGGACATTTATTTATGAACCACGGCTGGGAATTCTGAATCTGTTTTTACGGGAAATAGGTTATGATCAATTAGCAACTGCCTGGCTTGCCAAACCTCATACCGCGCTTATGGCCGTTATCGTCGCGGCGGCCTGGCAGCACACCGGTTTGTGCATGATCATTTATCTTGCCGGGCTGAAAGGCGTGCGCAGCGATTTGATCGAAGCCGCAAAAATTGATGGCTGTAATTCACACCAACTCTATTGGAACATCATTCTGCCGCAACTGAAAAACTCAACAATTATTGTTGTGTCTCTCACGATCATTAATTCATTGAAAAGTTTTGATATTGTCTATATTATGACAAAGGGCGGACCATTCCGGGCATCAGAGGTGCTCACCACCTTGATGTACCGGGAAGCCTTTTGGAACTACCGGATGGGATATGGCAGCGCTGTGGCAAACATGCTGTTCTTTTTAATTCTCATTCTGATCGTGTTCTACCTCCGCGTCTTACAAAAGGAGGCCAACTAATGTCTGAAAAATCTGGCAGCCGGCCTAAAAGGCATTTCCTGACCACAACGATGCTTTATATCATTATCATCGCCCTCTGTGTTGCGTTTCTTGTGCCGATTTACGGCGCATTTTCCATTGCCTTCAGAGCGAATAAAGACATTATCAAAGAAGGGTTCTGGGTGCTCCCACATCCGCCAACCTGGGGGAATTTTCTGCACGTAATCCACGAAGGGAAAATCCAGACTTTTTTTTCTAATACCATTGTCGTCACGTCGTTTGCGACCGTGCTCTCGATTCTTATGGGGTCTCTTACCGGCTATGCGTTTGGGAAGTTAGAATTTCACGGGAAATATTTTTTCTATATTCTCGTGATCGCCGGCATGTTTTTCCCTCCACAAATCGTCCTCATCCCGCTGTTTAAATTCTTTAACAGCGTTCATTTGCTCGATACCCGGACGGCTTTGGTCATCGTTCACGTGGGCTTTGGGATTCCGATTTGTACGCTGATGATGTCGAATTTTTTCCGGGATATTCCGAATGAACTCCGGCACTCTGCGATGATTGACGGAGCGAACGAATGGAAAATTCTTTTTAAAATTATGCTGCCATTGGCGAAACCCTCGCTTACAGCCCTGGTGATTCTGCAATTCACCTGGATTTGGAACGATTTTCTCTGGCCTTTGGTGTTGATGAAAACCGAGTCGAAAATGACGATTCAGATGGGAATTATGCAGTTACGCGGACAATATGGGCTGGCATGGGGCAACCAGGCTGCGGCCTGCCTCATTGCTACGATCCCGACCCTGCTGATTTTCCTCTTCATGCAAAAATATTTCATCCGGGGCTTAACGATGGGAGCGGTTAAAGAATGAGATTGGTGTTTAGTGTTTGGTGTTTGGTGTATAGTGAGTAATGAGTGAAGGGGTGTCCCCTTTAAATCATAAAAGAGGACAACACTTTATCACCACCAAACACCAAACACTAAACACTAAACACAAAATAACGTATGAATACAACGATTGATTGGAGTCAGGTGTATCAGGAACGAGAAGAACGAGCCGCTATTATCGGGGAAGCCGGCTCTCTTCAGCAAGCGATCAGTTCAGGTGCGCTGGAACAATTCTGTGACATCACGGTCACTGAAGCGTTGGTACTGGGGTTGTTAAACCAGAACGTCCGGAAATTTATCGGTATATTTGGGCATGGGTCGACAGATTTGGGGGAGGCCCTCCGGCCCTATCAGAAGGCTGGACTGGCGCAGGTGTATAATGTCCGTCACGAAGCTGCCGCCTCCCATACTGCCGCGTTGTTGAAATGGCAATACGGAGAAACGGCTGCGGTGTTCACCTCTATCGGCCCCGGGGCAATGCACGCATTCGCGGGTTCTCTGGTTCCCCAGTCAAATGGCCTGGGACTGTATTATATTTTCGCTGATGAGACAACGCATAATGAAGGTCCCAATATGCAGCAAATTCCAAAAAGAGAACAAGACCTCTATTTACAAATGGTCTCGACCATGGGCAAAGGGTATGCTGTCTATGATGGAAATGCCCTGTTTACCGCCCTGAAATGGGGTTGGCGCATCACGCACAATCCAGCCGGAGAGGAGCCGTTTTATTTGCTGCTCCCCATGAATATTCAAAGCGTTATGCTCAACCGGTGTAATCTGCTGGAACTTCCGGGGAAAACGTCCATTCCGGTGCAGAAATGTGCGGATGAAGCCTCTTTAGAACACGCGGCCCAACTCATTGGACAGTATGAAAAGATTACGGTGAAAATTGGCGGAGGGGCCAGAAAGGTGTCCTCCGATGTGATGGAGACATTCCTGAAACTCTCTGGCGCGGCCTTTGTCCACGGGCCGAACGTGCCCGGCATACTTCCCGGTGATCATCCCCGTAACATGACAGTCGGAGGTTCAAAAGGGTCAATTTCCGGGAACTATGCCATGGAACACTGTGAATTGCTGATCGTTATCGGGGCGCGGGGTGTATGTCAATGGGATAGCTCGGGGACGACCTGGAAACAGGTAAAGCAAGTTATTAATATTAACAGTAAGGTGGAAGATGCGCTCCACTACAACAGAACCCTTCCGATTATCGGTGATGCGGAAGCCGTGCTGAAACAGCTTATCCAAACCTTCAACGCAGCCGGAATAGATAAATCCCAGACTGATGATACCGAATGGCTTCAGAACTGTGCTGAGAAAAAGCGAGAGTGGGGCCATTTTAAGGAAGAGCGATATAACCATCCTGTGTTGTTTGATGAAAAATGGCAAAGAGAACTCTTGACGCAACCGGCTGCCATCAAATTGAGTGTCGATTTTGCCGAGAGTGTAGGAGCGGCCAAACTCTTTGATGCCGGCGATGTTCAGGCGAACGGATTCCAGGTCGTAGCAGACGCCACGCCCGGGCAGACCTATACCGATACCGGCGCCTCCTATATGGGGTTTGCCGTGAGCGCGCTTCTGGCGTCTGCTGTGGCGGACCACAGCCAATATTCCATCGCGTTCACGGGTGATGGAAGTTTTATGATGAATCCCCAGATTCTGTTAGATGGAGTTCAGCATCATGTCAAAGGGATGATCGTCTTATTCGATAATCGCCGCATGGCCGCGATTTCGGGTCTGCAACAGGCCCAGTACGGCAAAGAGTTTGCCACTGATGATGCTGTCGAGGTTGATTACCTTCAGATGTGTGAAGCCTTCAAGGGCGTGAAGGCGTTTCATGGTGGATACTCGCCACAGGAATTGCAATCGGCTCTGGAAAATGCGTATACACATGACGGACTTTCGGTGGTGTACATTCCGGTCTATTGTGGGAACCATGAGTTAGGTGGTCTGGGAGTGTTCGGCAACTGGAACGTCGGAAATTGGTGTGAGACAGTTCAATGTGAGAAACACAATATAGGATTATAATATGGGAAAGATACGGGTAGGGTTTATCGGGTGCGGACGAATTTCCGATCTTCACGCGCTGGGCTATAAGGATCATCCTGATGCTGAAATTGCGGCAGTCAGCGATGTGGATCAAAAAATCGCAGCCGAACGGGCACACGAATGGGGCGCGCACAAAGTCTATGATGATTACCGGAAGATGCTGGATGATCCTGAGATTGATGCGGTAGAAATCCTGACGCCCCAGAAATTACACGAAACGATGGTCATAGACGCCGCCTCTGCCGGGAAAC
>Ga0256845_1000903_pt1 | contig 25414 bp, 13 predicted proteins | sample RiftiametaG_FD_189101 | JGI IMG/M metagenome (GOLD analysis project Ga0256845, IMG submission 189101) | Tube worm associated microbial communities from hydrothermal vent at the East Pacific Rise, Pacific Ocean - Riftia | ecosystem: Host-associated > Annelida > Integument > Unclassified ... | reverse complement strand
CAATGATTGATATCGGGTGTGCATCGGCAATTATTTCAACCCCTTGTACTGTCCATTTTTGTTTTCGTGCTTCGTCAAGGAAATACCCGTATGCACACCCGATATCAATCATTGTTCCTTTTTCAGGATGAAGACGGTTTATTATTGCAAGTCGTTTTTTTGCATTTTTTCGAATAGCAGGAGCATCTTGTTGATATGTTTTCCCATAGTGTTCTTTATATTGTTTGGTGAAGTATGTATTTGTATAGATTTTCGATATATCCGGTATATCAGCTATTAATTGGTATTTCAATTGACAGTGATGACACCATATATATTTACGATGAAATTGATTGATTAAAAATTCCAATCGTTTGCTCCCGCATATCGGGCATTGCTGCTGTGAGGGAATAACCGTCGGTTTTTGTATAACCGATGCATACTGTTTTATTACATGTACAACTCTGGTAATACCATTACCATCAATAATTGAGGTGCCAATACGGCTGATATCATTTCGTTTTTTTTTGGAATGCAGTAATGAAACACATTGATGATGCCGGGTGATTCGACGACGTCCTAATATTATTAATGCACCTGCTTTCTCAAGCGGACGCGAAAGTTCCATATGATATCGTGTGTTATTGATAAGGGCTATTGGAACTCCGGAGCGCATGGCATCAAAAACGGTTATACCGAAAGACGTAAAAACAATATCCATTGTGCTCAGCAGTGCATAGTAGTTCGTCGGTGAACGATAAATAGTGAATGGATGTTTGCAGCCGGTCATTTGCAGTCGTTCACGATATCCCGGACCGAGAAAAATATGGAGATGATATTGATCATTCAGTGAATTGAAATATCGAATTAGGTATTGTGTTGTATTTTTCGGGTCAGCTCCGCCGAATGATATTGCTATATTTAAAAGTGTTCCTGTTTTCTTTTTTCCGGAAACAAAACGCTTTGATTGTATATCAGGGGGAAGTAATAAATAATCATATCCCGTGTAACAATAACTCTCATTATTGTCGATAATAATGCTTTTTGTTGTCGGCAATGAATTTATTATTAAACCGGGCGGTGTTTGGTCATGGCGATTATAATCAAGAATAACAACCGGAAGTTTATTACAGACACGTTTTAATACACTTACCGGATGAAAATGTTTATCAATACGAATATCATATACAAGGATACTAATATCTTCAATTTTATTAAAAATGTCATTATCATGAGTGATCGTGCGTATTGACCAATGCGGAAGGCGGATATGTTTATGTAAGAAATCAATAGTTTCTTGGTTCTTATGAGTAATGAAAACAGTTGGTTGTTTCAGTGCATGGGCGATGTACATACAACGGTATATATGTCCGTAGCCAACTTTTTGTCCTGCATCACAACGAAATGCAATAATTGGTTTCGAGCGTGTTCTATTATGTATCATACACTATACGTTATAGTACTATCATTCTTTCCTGTCAAGACTGACCTGTATTATGTATGATATGAAAGTAATACGTGTAGTGTTCATATCAACAGGATATTGTTAATATTGAAAATAGAACATATTAATAAAACAACCAGAACCTTATCAGTAATATAGTAATGCTGATACATTTAATACTATGTATGTGTATCCTTGATTTTCAATAAAATATTTATTATCTTTATAATAACAACATATATCGTTCGTGAAAAATATGTATTATTCTTGAATTACGAGATAATTGTGTATATGTTTAGTTTAGGTTTACAGGGATTTAAGGTGTATATTTAAGTAGATAGTTGTAAAACGCATCGTAATAAAAAAGAGTATAGATATACTTTTTCTAATGATATAACTTAAAAGGGATAAATATATTTTCTTGTTTAATGTTTTATGGAAGGTTATTAATGCAGCGTTTTTTATTACTGCTTATTTTCGTTGTGCTGTTTTCTCACTCTGTATTATCGGCAGATTATTATACTGCACAGAATGGTGCTGATACCAATATCGGATCAGAGACTGCTCCATTTAGAACTATTCAAAAAGGAGCATCTGTCATTCAGCCGGGAGATACGTTATATATTAAAGAAGGGGTATATAATGAACGTGTTATTCCACTGCAATCAGGTACCGCAAATAATACTATAATAATTACTGCATATTTAAATGATCGGGTTATTGTTGACGGATCAGGGATTCCTCTTAATTGGAGTGCGATTATTGATGTTACATTGAAAAGCAATATCATTATTGATGGTCTGTATGTTTATAATTCTTCTAATTGGGGGATTGGCGGGGAGGGCGCCGGCAATATTATTATTCGTAATTGCTATACCTCCAATACGTATTCATCCGGGATTTGTGCATGGAATAGTTCTAATATACGAATTACTGATAATGAAGTTGTGCTTGCCTGTAATGATGGCGATGAAGAATGTATAACTGTTGCAATTACTGCGGATTTTATTATCAGCAATAATACGGTACATGACAGCGGACCGGGTAATAATGGCGGAGAAGGAATAGATGTGAAAGATGGTTCACATAATGGTACGGTCTGCGGTAATCATGTTTATAATATTCCCAATCGTTTAGGAATATATGCTGATGCATGGGATAAGCATACCTATAATATTGAAATCTTCAATAATACTGTACATCACACTCAAAATGGATTTGTTACCGCTACAGAAAACGGCGGATTGCTTGATACTATAAAATTATATAATAATATCGCCTACAGTAATCAGGAATTCGGCTATATTCTTGCCGGCTGGGGAATAACGAATGCTTCCCATGCAATGCGAAATATTTATGTCGTTAATAATACATTTGCAGGAAATGGGAAAAATACATGGGGTGGCGGTATATGGTTATTCAATACTGCTGCAACCAATATTGTCATTTGTAATAACATTTGTAGTGAGAATAAATATTCTCAGATCTGTATGGAAAGTAATCCTGTCAGTTACTCATTAGAATATAATTTAATAGATACATTCCAAGGAAACTGGAGTGAGGTTCGTGGAGAAAACTATATTGAAGGATCGGCAGGGTTTATTAATAGTGCTGCTTTGAATTACCATTTAACGAGTAATTCAATTGCGATAAGTCGGGGACGAACGGCACATGCCCCGATATCCGATTTTGATGGTGTTATGCGTCCTCAGGGCAGCGGGTATGATATTGGAGCATTTGAATATAATGTATGTCCCTTGCCGATTCCGGCAATTGTTCCTAATAGAACGCTGCTTGATAACTTTGAGGATAAAAATGAATATACATTAATATGGGATGGGGAGTGGAGCATTGATGCTAATACAAGTGCAGTTATTAGTACTAATTTTTCCTGGGCGGAACCGGGGGTAAATGGCTCTGATGCAGCATTTCGATTTGACTATGATCTTACGAATGGCAGTTGGGGGGCAAGTATTGGATGTGATTTTAATAGTGAACGAAATGTATATGATGATTATGCCGGAATACGTTTTAAAATGCGCGGTAAAAGTGATAGTGTCTATTTAGCATTTCAGACATCGCTGATTACAAACTGGAATTTTTTCCGTACTTCAAATATACTGCCGACTACTAATTGGAATACCTATGTCTATTCGTGGAGTAATTTATATCCCAGTCAATTACCGGCAGCAACGAATATAGTTGATTCACTGCGTGCATGCAGCGGTATAGAATTTGATTTTGCGGTAAATGAGCATGGATGGGTTGCATTTGATGATTTTGAGTTTATACCAAGAGATACAACTGCTCCTAATATTATAATAACAGCCCCCTCGGGAACGGTGCAGAATAATGTTGTCATTAGTGTGAGTAATACTGACGGCGGGATTATTTCTGCAGTACATTATCAAATAGACGGGACTGCCTCTGAAAACTGGTCAGGCATGGTCTTTCAGCCAATAACAGGGCAATGGATAACACAGCCTGCATGGGATACAACACTTCTCACTCGTGATGGTCCTCATGTGATCTATGTTAGAGCATATGATTATTTTGCGAATTCTGCGACAATTCATAAAACGGTTGCAGTATTCAATCATCCGCAATTGTCTGCTGAAGAAATAGGAATTGGTACTATAAAAGAATTTCGTATCGAAAATCCCGTACAATCCGGTATGCCGATACACTGCACTAAAATGCCGGCGAATTTTCGTGTTGCCGTCTATAACATATTTGGCGAATTAGTCTATGACGCACAGGGAAAAGATCTATCAACATTAAATGGACGTTGGGATGAATGGAAATGTGTTAATAATAAGGGAGAACCACTTGCACCGGGGATTTACTATGTAAAAGTTTCGATTATTGCATCAGCCGATAATGAATCAAAGTATCGTATAATAAAACTCGCCGTAAAATAAATACACAATATCACAATACACCAATCTTTCACTCTGGACTTTTAATTAGGCGGTATTATAATGTACATTATAAATATATTTTATACCATAGGTATAATAGTAATAAATACATAAATTTAGAACAGATGTGCTGTATACGAAGATTGAAAGGATGGACATTGCAAAATAAAATGACATTGCAAAGTATAAAATTTGAACTTAATTCTTTGGGAAACCCAGAGAAAAAGAAAGTTCTGCAGTATTTTTTTAAAACAGGTAAAGGGGAATATGGTGAAGGGGATGTTTTCTTAGGTATAACAGTTCCGGAACAAAGGAAAATTGCAAAAAAGTTTATTGATATATCGATAAAAGAAGTTGAACAATTGTTGCATTCCAAGATTCATGAGCATCGATTAACAGCATTACTCATTTGGACTTATCAATATAAGAAAGCAGATAATGAAAGAAAAAAACAAATCTATAATTTATATATAAAAAATACTCAATGGATAAATAATTGGGACTTAGTTGATGTTACAACACCAAAGATTATCGGAGATTATTTACTTGATAAGGATAGATCAATTTTATACACGCTTGCAAAAAATGACTATTTGTGGGATAAAAGAATTGCAATTCTTGCAACCTTTGCTTTTATCATGAATAATGAAAGTAACGATACACTGCAGATTGCTGAAATTTTATTGCGTGATAACCACGATTTAATACATAAATCTGTTGGTTGGATGTTGAGGGAGGTTGGAAAGAGGGTTTCCCAATCAGCAGAAGAAGTCTTTTTAAAGAAACACTATAAAGAAATGCCAAGAACAATGTTACGATATGCTATTGAACGATTCAGTAAATCAAAAAAAGATTTTTATATGAAAAGATAGTTATTATCATTAAAAAATATTTGTATGCCAAGGGTAGTGTTGCAATAAAAAAAGCCACAAAACAGCTATTGTATTCAGTATACGGCGACTATCTCAGTATACTCAAACTTGCCTGAATGGTATTATTAACCTTACTGTAATGATACTTATTATTATAGTAGGTAAAAATAAACTATGGGTTAGGATGGGATACAATCAACCATTAATATATTAATATCGTATGGGGGTATATTTTTCTTTGGGCGCTATAGGATTTGAACCTATGGCATCTGCCTTGTAAGGGCAGCGCTCTCCCGCTGAGCTAAGCGCCCTAATTACGGATGCTATAATGCCAAATTAAATATCTTTTGTCAAGTTTTAGAACGGCAGTATAATCTCAAAGTACATATGAAAGCAGTACATTGATCGTATCACACGTAAACAATTGCTTGACAATACCGTATTTATTAACTAAATAATTATCCGTGTTGAATAATTTTATAATCCATGCTGTTGATGTGTTATAATTTTATACAGCGGGCCGCTAGCTCAATTGGTAGAGCAACGGACTCTTAATCCGTAGGTTAAAGGTTCGATTCCTTTGCGGCTCACAGATCGACAATGGAGAAATATTGTTTCGATAGAATACCGCGAGAGTGGTGAAATTGGTAGACACGCCAGATTTAGGATCTGGTGCCGCAAGGTGTGGGGGTTCGAGTCCCTTCTCTCGCAAGTAGCGGTATAGGTGAGAATATTTGAAGGATATCCTCATAATTTAATATTATATTTATGCAATTATTCCAATAGCTTGACAAATATAATTGCATATATTATATTCTGTATTCACAATGTCGTATAAGCGGGAATAGCTCAGTGGTAGAGCGCTACCTTGCCAAGGTAGATGTCGCGGGTTCAAGTCCCGTTTCCCGCTCATTTTTTAGTACTATTAGTAAATAAATAAACAAATAAAGTGATAACTATGAAAATATCAAGTAATGTAAAGAAAAAAGATAATGCCGTATACACAATATCAGTCGAAGTGCCTGAAGAAGAGTGCAGTAAAATAAAAAACAGCATTCTGACGGTGTATCAGAAAAAGGCAAAAGTGCCGGGCTTTCGACCGGGGCACGTTCCTACCGATGTTATTAATACCAAATTTGGTGATAGTATTAATGCAGAATTGCAACAGGAATTAATACAACGTGGTGCGGATCATGCATTAATTGAAAATAATATGCACCCCATATCAACACCAAATGTTTCATCGCCAATGTTTTCAGCAACCGGTTCATTTACGTTTACTCTTGAAGTAGAATCACCATCAGTAAAACTATCATCACTCAGCGGGATTCCGATTCATGTCGATTATTTTGATATATCCGATACCTTTGTTAATGATGAACTGGCAAAGATTCAAAACAGTTTCGTGGAACTGGTTGATAAAGGCGATAATGCTGTTGTTTCCGAGCAGGATGTAGTCATTGCCGATATGACAGGAAAAGAGAATGATACCGTTTTAAAAGAAGCACAACAAAAAGATTATGAGATTGATCTTTCGTCAGAAAATATACTGCAAGAGTTTAAAAAAGGATTAACTGGTGCAAAAATTGGTGAAACAAAAACAATTGCCGTTACGTATCCGAAAGAATATGGGATGCCGGTATTGGCTGATAAAACCATTGAATACACGATAACCATTAACAGCATAAAACAAAAAGAACTTCCGCCGCTTGATGATGAATTGGCAAAAAGTTATGGCAAGTTTACCACCCTTGACGAATTAAAAAAATCAATTATCGAATATTATAGGAGTATTGCAGACAAGATAGTAACTGACAGTATTAATGGGGAAATTATTAACTATCTTATTTCAAAAAGTAAGATTGAATTGCCGGAAACGTTTATTCACGATGAAGTGGAAAAGGAATTAAATAAACAAAAAGAACATTTACAAAAGCATGGTATGACATTCGAGGATGTATTAAAAAACGAAAATACAACCGAAGAGAAAATAAAGAAGGATCTTGAAGAAAGAATACGTCATGATATTAGTGCGAGTTTGATAATCAGTCAGATTGCTGTTGAGAATAATTTATCTGAAATATCCGAAGCGGATATTACTGAGGAAATGCGCTATCATGTACATGAGGCGCCAAAAGAGAAAAAAGCATTTGAACAATGGCTGAAAAAACCGGAAGTACATAGTATGTTTCGATCAAATATACGTACACGAAAAGTGTTTACATATGTTCGAGAGAAAGCGAAAGAGAAAAAAGGAAAACAACGTGATACTGCAGAATTACAACAACAAATGCGAGGAGCGGTATAATTTATGAAGGCATCAAATTATTTAATTCCGATGGTTGTTGAACAGACCGGTCGCGGGGAACGTTCATATGATATTTATTCGCGATTATTGAAAGATAGAATAGTATTTTGCGGTATGCCGATTGATGATGAAACGGCAAATTTAATTATTGCCCAATTAATTTTTCTTGAAGCAGAAGATCCTGAAAAAGATATAAAGTTCTATATCAATTCACCGGGGGGAGTAATAACCAGCGGACTTGCCATATACGATACTATTCAGTATGTTAAATGTGATGTAACAACAATATGTTTAGGACAAGCAGCGTCAATGGCAGCGGTTTTATTAGCAGCCGGTGCTCCCGGAAAACGACATGCATTGCCGAATTCACGAGTTATGATACATCAGCCGATGGGTGGTGCGCAAGGACAGGCAGCTGATATTGAAATTCAGGCAAAAGAAATACTACGAATGCGAAAAACATTAAATGAAATATTAGTCAAACATACCGGTCGAACACTTGATGTTATTGAAAAAGATACCGATCGTGATAATTTCATGACCCCTCTTGAAGCAAAAAAGTATGGTATTATTGATGATGTTATTACTCAAATAAAAACTCCTCACGATAAAGAAAAAAAGAAAGGTTAACTTCATATGTCACATAAAAAACATACCGGCGAAGAAGATATGAATAACCTACGCTGTTCGTTTTGCGGGAAACGGCAAAATGAAGTCAAAAAATTGGTTGCGGGGCAAAGTGTATATATATGTGATGAATGTATTGATCTGTGTAATGAAATCATTGCCGAAGAAGACATAAAAGAAGAACATAAAAGTTTTGAAACGTTACCGAAGCCACAGGAAATTAAAAAGCAATTAGATGATTATGTTATTGGTCAGGATAAATCAAAAAAAGTACTTTCAGTAGCAGTATATAATCATTATAAACGTGTTCGACATAATATGGCAATCAATCGTCATAATCATCATGAACAAATCGAACTCGAAAAAACGAATATTCTTTTTGTAGGTCCAACCGGGAGCGGGAAAACCCTGCTTGCCCGAACATTAGCGCGTATCCTTGATGTCCCGTTTGCCTTAGTTGATGCAACGACATTAACTGAAGCAGGGTATGTTGGTGAAGATGTCGAAAATATTTTATTGCGATTATATCAGAATGCCGGTGAGGATATTCATCGTGCTGAACAGGGTATCATTTATATTGATGAAATAGATAAAATTTCAAGAAAAGCAGACGGACCGTCGATAACACGGGATGTATCAGGTGAAGGTGTACAACAGGCATTATTAAAAATAATTGAAGGGACTATTGCGAATATACCGCCTCAGGGTGGAAGAAAGCATCCGCATCAGGAATTTATTAAAATCAATACGAATAATATTCTTTTCATATGCGGTGGCGCATTTATTGGTCTTGATAAAATAATAAAACGACGTATTGGTCGTAATGCGCTGGGTTTTAATACCGGAAAAAAAACGCGTACGTATAATGAAAAAGAAATATTATCCTATGCAATACCGCAGGATATGCTGGATTACGGATTAATTCCTGAATTTGTCGGGCGTATTCCGGTTGTTGCATCATTTGATGAATTAACAAGAGATGATTTAGTAAAAATTCTTTTGGAACCGAAAAATGCATTAATTAAGCAGTATCAACAATTATTGCAATTAGAAGGAATAGAATTAACCTTTAACAATGATTCAATTGGCGAAATTGTAAAAGAAGCACAAGCACGAAAAACCGGTGCACGTGGTCTTCGTTCAATTATTGAAGAAGTTATGTTAGAGGTGATGTATGAGCTCCCCTCATTGAAGAATGTTATAGAAGTAGTTATGACTGCTGCTGCGGTTCGGAAAACTGAAGAACCATTGATTATTTATAAGGGAAAAACAAAAAAAGAGAAAAGTGCATGAAAATAACTTCTTCTTCCTCATCAAAAATAGCAGTACCGCAATCAGCAGTATATCCGTTATTGCCATTACGTGATACTGTTATTTTCCCACATATGGTAATACCGTTTTTTGTCGGTCGACCGCGATCGATCAATGCAATTGAAGATGCAATGAACGGAAATAAACTGATATTTTTAGCAGCACAACGTAAAATTCGTGTAGAGAATCCTAAGAAAGAAGATATTTTTAGCGTTGGGGTAATAGCTGAGATTTTGCAATTATTAAAACTGCCTGATGGGAATATTAAAATTCTTGTTGAAGGGATCGTCCGCGGTCGTATTAATACCTATCAGAATAATGATATGTTTTATAAAGTTGATGTTGAAAAAATGGATGAGAAGGTTGCACAAAATGCAGATACGGAAGCACGTATTCGATCGGTGCTGACTGATTTTGAAAACTATATTAAACTGAATCGAAAGATCCCTCCTGAAACAATGGTATCAGTCATTAATATTGATGATCCAAGCAGACTTGCAGATGCTATTGCGGCACAAATGCAGTTAAGTATTAAAGAGAAACAGGTTATACTGTCACTGGTTAATCCATTGAAACGGCTTGATAAACTTTCAAAAATATTGACCAAAGAAATCGAGATACTCAGTATTGAGAAGAATATTCATGATCGTGTTCGTAATCAGATGGAAAAAACACAACGTGAATACTATCTGAATGAACAGATGAAAGCGATAAAAAAAGAGCTGGGACAAAAAGGTGATATGCTTGATGAGGTTGAACAGCTGCGGAAAGATCTCAAAGCAGTAAAAATGCCGAAAGAAGCATGGGAAAAATGTGATAGAGAATTAAGTCGATTAGAAAAAATGCCGCCTATGTCGGCTGAATCAGGAGTTATACGAACTTATTTAGAATGGTTTCGTGATTTGCCTTGGAATAAAAAAACACGTGATAAAAAAGATATTCAAAAAGCAGAAACAATATTAAATGAAGATCATTACGGGTTGGAAAAAGTTAAAGAGCGGATATTAGAATATATTGCAGTCCGGCAATTGACAAAAAAGCCCTCAGCACAAATATTATGTTTTGTCGGTCCGCCGGGTGTTGGTAAAACGTCATTGGCACGATCAATAGCTCGTTCATTGGGAAGAAGATTTGTACGCATCGCGCTCGGCGGTGTACGAGACGAGGCTGAAATACGCGGTCATCGGCGAACGTATGTCGGGGCACTGCCGGGGCGTATCATTCAAACAATGAAAAAAGCCGAATCATTAAATCCGGTTTTTTTATTAGATGAAATAGATAAAATGTCTACCGATTTTAGAGGTGACCCCTCTTCAGCATTATTGGAAGTGCTGGATCCTGAGCAGAATAATACATTTAGCGATCATTATATGGAAGTTGCATTTGACTTATCAGATGTATTTTTTATTACAACGGCAAATTATAAGAATAACATTCCACGCCCGCTTCTCGATCGTATGGAAGTTATAGACTTAGGGGGATATACGGAATGGGAAAAACTTAATATCGCAAAATTGTTTTTAGTACCGAAACAAAAAGAATTAAACGGTCTTATGAATAATAAGGTACGTATTACTGATGAGGGTATAATGGAGATTATTCGTTATTATACCCGTGAAGCAGGCGTCAGAAATTTGGAACGTGAGATTGGCACGGTCTATCGAAAAATTGCAAAATATGTTGTAGAAAATAAAAATAAAAAGTTAAAAAATATAACTATAGATAAAAAAGATATTAGTTCATATTTAAAAGTACGTCGGTATAAATACGGCGCTGCAGAGAAAGACAATAGAGTAGGTGTTGCAACCGGTCTTGCATGGACGGAAGCCGGTGGTGATGTTATGCCGATCGAGATTTCAATTCTCAGGGGTAGGGGAAAGTTAATGCTCACCGGCAAACTTGGTGAGATTATGCAGGAATCGGCACAAACCGCCGTTTCATTTGCACGTTCAAAAATTGATGAAATAAAAATGCCGAAAGATTTTTGGAAAACAATGGATATTCATATTCATGTACCTGAAGGAGCAGTTCCGAAAGAAGGCCCGTCAGCAGGGATTACTATCGCAACAGCGCTTATTTCAGCATTAACGGGAATACCGATACGAAAAGATATAGCCATGACCGGAGAAATTACATTACGGGGAAATGTACTGCCGATTGGCGGGGTTAAAGAAAAAGTTCTTTCTGCTCATCGGAGTTTGATAAAAGAAGTAATTCTTCCAAAAGAAAATGAGAAAAATTATGAGGATATTCCAAAAGACATCAGAAAGATGATGAAAATATACTATGTATCAACAATGGAAGAAGTATTAAAATATGCTTTTATTAAGCCGGTTGCCCGTATTAAAAAAGGTTCAGGTAAAAAAACGAAAAAGACTCTCAACAATAAGAAGTCAACAACAACTACTTCGTCATACCATTCATCGGTACAAGCTCAAGTATAATATCGTCCGATAGAATCAATGAACAGTCTTGCAATGTATATAAAAACGTGATATTTACTGCAGTATGGTTGATATTGAATATTTACAAGGTGTGTTGCGTCGGCTCAAAGGCGTGTATAAATTAACATCGGATGTATCACAAAAACATCGTGTTAAAGAACAGATGAATAATGTACAAAATGATATTGCAATACTGCAGCGCAATAAATGCGTTACTGCTGATGCTGATAACCATGAATCCGACAGCACACAAAACAATACTTATGAAATGAATGAATCAGAACAGCAGGGAAATGCTGATAATGATCCGATATCAAAGACTGACGAAACTTCAGTTCTTGCTCCCCCACCAGTGCATGAAGAACAGATTCATCACATATTAAAACCCATTGAGATAAAAAAGATTCATGAAGAAAATCATGATGCTGATATTGATCGATTATATGCATACTTATATTATTTTGAAATGGAATACTGGGCAGCATTAAGTAAAGTCAATCTTGATTATCATAATAGTCAGGAACGAGATGCATTTTTCAGTAAACTTGAGAATTGTAAGAGACTATTCAAAGATTATATTGATATTCTTGAGACGATTCATCGTGCCCCGCGTGATGAAGATAAACGAAAGATGCGGCTCATGCGTGAAAAACAAAGTCGTGCATTAATAATTGAAATAGCCGGCTTTTTTATCAGTATCAGAGCGTTTATTGATGCAATGATACAGAATTATGATGAAGGCAGTAATATTATATTAAATCCCGATGAACAAATAAAGTTTTCTAAATTTGAGGGAAATAAAATTTTACGTAAAATGAAAATTATTGATGCGTTACGTATTACGAATACCCTTATTACAGCAATGCTGGATACAATAAGTATTCCTGATTTTAAAAAACGATAAAGACTATTGAGGCGGAGGAGGATTCTATATGCTCGGACAAAAACGAGAAACGATTAACAGTATTATCGGAGAACATTCAGTGTTCTCAGGTAAATTTCAGATTAAAGGTTCATTACAGGTTGACGGTAAATTTGAAGGTGTATCAATCACCGTTAATCATTTACATGTTGGTATTAAAGGTAAAATAAAATCAACGATCAAAGCCCAGACCGTTATTGTTGAAGGGATCGTTATCGGAACTATTAATGCACAGAGCCGAGTGTTTCTTATGCCAACTGCGCGCATTCTCGGGACTATTAATACCCCTGAGTTAATTATTCAAAAAGGGGTAATGCTTGACGGAAAAATTGCTATATCAGAGCGACCTGATAAAAGTTCAAAGGAATTAATCAATCAACTCTACAATAATAAAACATGATTATACTCCCCGAATTGGTTTTACATTAGGTGATTATACCGGTATCGGACCGGAAATAATAATTAAACTTCTTATCGATAATACTATTTCCGTTATACCGGTATTGTACGGAAGCACTGCTGCATGGCAGGATACACTTAAATATTATCATGAAAAAAAAATGCTCTCTAGAGCGCACATGCAGGTATTATCACAGTATACTATTATTGAACCGACGACCGTGCGTGAAAAATATCATGGGCTTTCATTTGGCTCATATAATAAGCATGCAGCACTCTCAGCGTATGCAGCAATCGGTGATGCAGCACGAGATGCACATAATAACAAGATAGATGCAATTATCACCGCCCCGGTCAATAAAGAATCAATTAATAAAGCCGGTATTCATTTTACCGGTCATACAGAATTATTAGCTGAAAAAACCGGAACATCGTCATTTATTATGATGATGTATTCAGACAAACTTATCGTGAGTTTAGTAACAACACATATTCCAATAATGGCATTATCTTCAATTCTTTCAAAAGATACTATTTATAATGCTATTACACTTACCGGTCGTTTCCTTGAGCAGATAAAAAAAACATCTGCCATAAAAATAGCGGTTACAGGACTTAATCCGCATGCCGGTGAAGGCGGCTATATAGGAAAAGAAGAAATACAAATAATTAAACCGGCAGTACAATCTGACTTTCCGACCGGCTGGAATGTATCAGGTCCATTTTCAGCAGATACCTTATTTAATCGTGCAGTGTATAATCATGAATTTGATGCAATAGTTGCTATGTATCATGATCAAGGACTTACTCCGTTCAAACTAACTTCATTCGGTAAAGGGGTTAATATTACATTAGGATTACCGATAATTAGAGTAAGTGTCGATCATGGTACAGGATATGATATTGCCGGTCATTATCGCGCTGATCCATCAAGTATTATAACTGCCGTGCAGATTGCGACACAATTGATAGAGCGATGATACCGTATCATATGAGGTTTCAATGCATGTTGAATTAAATGATTTATTGAAGATAAACAATATTGAATCATATAATCTTTCATTTCCGCTTCACGATAAGGTTATGCTTATATTAAAAAAAGCATATGAAGCGCAAGGTATATCGGTGCATAATACCGTGACAGCCGACGCATTGAAAATACTAAAAGATGCATTGATAAAAAAATTGGTTATTCATACAACGCCAAAGTATATTTCATATTTACGAAATAATGATCCTGCTCATCATCTGCAGCCGACCGGTAGAATTACTTATAAAGAGCTTTTAGAACTTTATACTGATTATACGAAAATGAATCAGAAAAGCGATAAAAAACGTTCTTTGAAAGTACTTGAAGATGTTTATGCGCTGCAGTATTCGGCAAATAAAAAAATAATCGTTGAATACGGTTCTGTGTTAACTGATAAGGCTATTGAAATGATACGGCGATATTCAGATATGCATGATCAAGTTGATTATCGTGATAATGAAAACGGGGTATTAGTCTATGTTCCCAGTGTGAAGGATTTTTCACTTAAAGTAGATATTTTTGCAATCATCGCTTCTTTAAATGTCGATATTTACGATGCTTCCTCAGTACAGGAAACAGTTGAATTATATCACAAGAAATCCCCAAAATTAGTTATTCTTGGTAATCTAGGTGGTAATATTGATGCTAAACGTGCATTTCTTCAAATTGTTGAAACAGATCCATATGTAAAGAAACTTGATTATGCAGAATCACCGGCGACCAATAGAAAGATGGAAACAGAACGTATTGAAAGAACATATTATGGTTCATATCGACCATTAATAAAATCAATTAATAAACCAAAAGAACCATTGCCTGATGAAATAAAAAATACTATTCGCGAGACACTCAATACATTACGAAGTAATTGGAATCCGGTAACTTTTATTGAAACGGCATATGCATTAAAACAATTCGGTCGAATGTTTAATATCAGTGTGCAATGGAATTATATAACTAATTTAAAAAAGAATAAAATCGGCGATAACTGGTAAAAGAATATGCTATTTCATTACTATGAGTAATGAAATATCGAGTGATTGTGAAGAATGCGTTAGCGCCCCCATTGAAATGTAATCAATATTCAAAGTACGCAATCGTTTAATACTATTATACGTGATTTTACCACTGACTTCAGTTTTTGCTTTTCCGTTTATAATTTTAATTGCTTTTTTCATATTTGCCATATTCATATTATCAAGCATAATAACATCAGCATCATTATCAAGTGCTTCATGTACCTGTTCAATGCTTTCCGTTTCTACTTCAATTTTATAATTTTTATTTTTATTTGTTTTCCGAACTCGTATAATTGCTTCTCGAATACTGCCTGCTGCTGCAATATGATTATCTTTAATTAAAAACCCATCAGCAAGTGATATACGGTGATTATCGCCCCCTCCGCATTGAACGGCATATTTTCCGAGCATACGATATCCCGGTGTTGTTTTTCGAGTATCCAGCAATTGAATAGTGGTGCTTTTCAGTAAGGTAATTGTTTGTGCAGTTGCAGTTGCAATGCCGGATAAATATTGCAGAAAATTTAATGCAGTACGCTCGGCAGCAAGTATAGAACGTGTTGTTCCTTTAATATCCATTATTGTTGTCCCGGGCGTTACTTTTTGACCATCTTTAAAATGTGTTTTTACTTTAATAGTTGGATCAATATAACGAAATACTCTATCTGCAATGACGGTCCCGCAAATGATACCATTTTCTTTTGCAATAATAGAGGCTTCTGATTTATTTTTTTTATCAATGATTGCTTTACTGGTAATGTCATTGAGTGCCTGATCTTCAATCAATGCCCGTTTTATTTGCGGTAAAAAATTATAAATATGCTTGTGATTGTTAATGGTTTCTTTTATTGAAACGGTTGTTGTGCTCATACTGTACTCTCATGGTGAATTTCCAGCATACGACTAATAGCGTTTCGCGCATGCTGTGCGATATTCGCATCAACGGTAATTGCATATTGCATATTGTGTAATGCATTGGCAACAGATGCGAGTGTTATTCTTTTCATATCATAACAAAATAGTTTTGATGATGCCGGTATAAGTGTTTTTTCGGGAAAATCGTATTGCATTTTTTCAATTAAACCTAATTCAGTACATATAATATACTCTTTATCGTCTGAATGCTGTAATATCTTAAGCATACCACTGGTTGATGTTATTTCATCAGCACGTTGCAAAACTTCATCTGGAGATTCAGGATGTGCAATAATTTTTGCATGAGGAAAACACTGTTTTTTATACATAATCTCATTATCAGTTACATAATTATGGACAGGACAAAAACCATGCCAGAGAATAAGTCTTTTCGATGTATGTTGCTGTATATAACTGCCAAGATTTTTATCGGGAGTAAAGATTATTTCATCATTCGGCAGACTATTAACTACTGATAGAGCATTTGAGGACGTACAGCATATATCACTTTCAGCTTTTACTGCTGCAGATGAATTGATATAGGTTACAACCGGTCGGTTTTTATACCGTGCCTTAAATAGTTTTAAATGATATGCTGATATACTATCTGCTAACGGGCATCCGGCATTTATTTCCGGAAGGAGTATTGTTTTATCAGGAGAAAGAAGTGCTGCGGTTTCTGCCATAAATAATACCCCGCAGAAAACAATAACAGCACTATCAATAGAAGATATTACACGACTTAATTCTAACGAATCACCAACCATGTCCGCACAATGCTGCACTTCAAGACATTGATAATTATGCGCAAGAATAGTAGCATTCCGTTTCTTCTTCAATGACTGAATAGCGTCAATTAAGTGATTTGTGTTGTCGGTATCATGGTATAGTTGCATATATAATATATCCTCACCGGCACTTTAATGAATAATACAAAGAATGCAACAAGTATTTCAATGCGAAATAATACATTGATGAGGGGCTACTGAGCGGAAAAATACTGTATAGTTGTTAATAAATCATTTTGGTGATTGGTATGTGGTGAAAATCCAAGTGCGGCAATATTTTCAATTGAAGCAACACTATGTCGAATATCTCCCGGACGCGGATCTCTATATTGAATATCTGAAGATGAATGGGTTAGGTCAATGATTTGTTCGGCAAGATCGGTTATGGTAATACATGAACCGGTTGCAACATTATAAATACCATTCCCGTTTTCAGCGGTATATGTTATTGCCCGAACAACATCGTCAATATAAATGAAATCACGTGTCTGTTGACCATCACCATTAATAAAAATAGTTTTATTTTTTATCGCACGATTGATGAATAATGGGATTACCGATGCATAGGGCGAATCCGGGTCCTGTCGGGGTCCATAGACATTAAAATAGCGCAGTAAAACAGTAGAGAGATTATACTCTTTAGAGAAGAGGGAAGCATAGTATTCACTGCTTACCTTTGTAACGGCATATGGACTTAATGGGTGCGGTTGCATATTTTCTTTTTTCGGCAGTGCCGGATCATCTCCATATACTGAGGCAGAAGAGGCGATAATGACTTTTTTTACTCCTGTTGTTAGCGCTGCCTGTAATATGTTTATTGTTCCGATTACATTAATATTTTCACATTCATCCGGAGAATGAAATGATTCAGGAACAGAAGTCATTGCTGCCATATGAAAAACATAGGTACAATCCTTCATTGCTGTTATGACCGCTGATTGGTCAGTAACCGATGCTTGAATAAATTTATGTGAAAAACCGGTAATATTATCATGGGTGCCTGATCGCAATGTATCTAGAATAACAACTGAATGTCCATTACGGGCATAGTATTCAGCAATATGACTGCCGATAAAACCAGCTCCGCCGGTTACAAGAATCTTCACGTAATCCTCCATAAAATATAGTACGATAAGCATACTATACAATATTCCGGAAACAGTAAATGCTTTTATTATAGCTTGTTGAGATTAAATATGCCGGCAGGTTAATCTATTGTACATTTTATTCTGACACGCCCTGCATCTGAGTCAGGAATGTCGCCATTAACTGTCCCATCGTTGGTGTCAGTTGATTCACTATTATCATGTACACCAATATTTTCTGATAGATTCGTCGAGAAAACCCATCGAATATATTTGACCTGTGCTGCTAATAATGTTCCTGTACTCTCCTGATACCAGGTTGAACCATCAGATGAAACCCAGACAACAGGCGCAGTGCTTGCAGATGTATGAAGGGTATTTGAAGATACTAAATAATCGGTTGCGGAATTCGATACATAGGTAACCTGTGCCGGAAGAATATCCTGAATTATTAATCCTGACGCTTCACCTGCACCGTCATTGTCATATTCAATCGCATAATGCAGTGTTGCACCGGGGATTCGAGCTGTCCCGCGTGGACCGGTTACGGTGAATGATTTTTTTACTGACACTTGAGAACGCGCAAATGATGATTCACGATAACCGCAATCAGGGGCAGCATTATTATACGGTGCATGCAGAGATGCCCCGATAAAACCGGCGTCAACAGCACTACTTGCTGAATTAGCAATAGTATAATCAGTGCCAAAAATATACGGGGCGGCGTTGCTTATGGAATGAACACCAATAGATACAACACCGTTATAATCAGCAGTCGTATTGCTATAGACAACATTGTAATCTTCAGTAACTCCGGAAGAGGTGTCATTAATGCCATATGTATTGTTAAAGGCGATAATTGAGTTTGTCATAAATGCTGTTGCCGTATTTGCTACTTCAATACCATCACCGGTATTTGATGCAATGGTATTATGGACAAGAATAATTCCGGTTGCAGAACCATGTATATTAATACCATTAGCACTATTGTTATAAATAAGATTACGAAGTACTGCGGCTGCATCACTATCAAGAATACTAATACCATCATTCTGATTGCCGCCGTATATGGTATTCGAAACAAATGTATTATTATCAGCATTATCACCACTACAATATATACCTGCGGAAGTGTTTGAATAAATGGTATTGTTCGTTATCCCGCAGTAGGTTGCTGAACCGCTAATATGAATTCCCCGAATAGTATTTTTATAAATACGATTCTGAAGTATAGTAATAGCATCACTATTAAAAATATTAATACCAATAGGCTGATTACCGCCGTATATGGTGTTCGACACAAATATATTATTATCAGCATTATCATCATGACAGTATATACCCGCGGATGCATTTGAATAAATGGTATTATTGGTTATCCCGCAATAGGTTGCTGAACCGTATATCTGAATTCCCTGAATAGTATTTTTATAGATATGATTCTGAAGTATAGTAATAGCATCACTATTGCGAATACTAATACCATCATTTTGATTACCGCCGTATATGGTGTTCGACACAAATGTGTTATTATCAGCATCATCACCATTACAGAATATACCTGCGGAAGTATTTGAATAAACGATATTGTTCGTTATCCCGCAGTAGGTTGCTGAACCACTAATATGAATTCCATAATCACGATGTTTATAAATATGATTATGAAGTACTGCAATAGCATCACTATCAAGAATACTAATACCATCATTCTGATTACCACCGTATAAGGTATTCGAAACAATTGTATTATTATCAGCATTATCACCGTTACAGAATATACCCGCGGATGTATTTGAATAAACGATATTGTTCGTTATCCCGCAGTAGGTTGCTGAACCGTATATCTGAATTCCCCGAATAGTATTTTTATAGATACGATTCTGAAGTATAGTAATAGCATCACTATCAATAACACTAATACCAATAGACTGATTACTGCCGTATATGATATTCGACATAAATGTATTATTATCAGCCCCCTCATCATGACAGTATATACCCGTGGAAGTATTTGAATAAATGGTATTATTGGTTATCCCGCAATAAGTTGCTGAACCGTATATATTAATTCCTGTATCACTGTGTTTATAGATACGATTACGCAGTATTGAAATACCATCACAATTTTTAATTAAAATACCGGCATTCTGATTGCCGCCGTATATGATATTTGACACAACCATATTATTATCAGCATTGTCATCATCACAATATATACCTGCAGATGCATTTGAATAAATGGTATTATTGGTTATCCCGCAGTGGGTTGCTGTACCGTTTATAGTAATTCCATAATCACGATTTTTATAAATATGATTATGAAGTACTGCAATATTATCACTATTAAAAATATTAATACCAATAGGCTGATTGCCGCCGTATATGGTATTCGACACAAATGTATTATTATCGGCATTGTCACCGTTACAGTATATACCCGTGGATGCATTTGAATAAATGGTATTATTGGTTATCCCACAGTACATTGCTGAACCGGTTATAGTAATTCCCCGAATAGTATTTTTATAGATACGATTCTGAAGTATTGAAATACCATCAGAATTGTTAATGAAAATACCGGCATTCTGATTACCACCGTATATGGTATTCGACACAAATATATTATTATCAGCATTATCATCATTACAGTATATACCTGCGGAGGTATTTGAGTAAATCTGATTATTAGTTATCCCGCAATACGTCGCTGAACCGGTTATATTAATTCCATAATCATTGTTATTATGAATACTATTGTACAATATATTAATATTATCGCTGTCGTTTATCGTAATACCATCAAACTGATTGCCACCGTATATAGTATTTGAGGTGATAGTGTTATACTGAGCAGTATTTGCAAAGCATTTAATGCCGGCAGTTGCATTTGAATAAATGGTATTATTGGTTATCCCGCAGTGTGTAACGGAACCGGTTAATAGAATACCGGCTTCTGTATGGTTATGAGATTGATTATCACGTATTATTGAATTATCTGCATTAGATATAATGATACCGTACATTTGCCTTATTCCCCAACAGGTATTTGAAACAATCATTGTACCATCAGCATTGTTATCAATTACCGCAATACCGGCATATTTATTAGAATAACATATATTATTGGTGATCCCGATAAAAAGAGCGGTTCCATTAATAAGGATTCCGGCATTTACATTTGATTTACAGGTATTATAACGTAGAATAATATTATCACTTTCATTAACACGAATAGCATTGCTCGCTGCTTTCGTATTGGTCATTTTCTCAATAATAACGTAATTAACCGCGTCAGAGTTTAAATTCCAACAATTTGTAGTACCGTCTATTGTCGGCCGATCAGTATCATTTGACGCAGTAAATACAATCGGCGATGCTGCAGTGCCGGATTGATTTGTTACATTACATTGTTCAGCGTAAACTCCGGGTCCGATATACGTCGTATTAATCGTTGTTGTTCCCATTGCTGCAATAGCGCGGGCAATAGTTAAAAATGGTTTCAATCGTGAACCATAATTTGCGTCATTACCGCTTTTACTAACATAGAATGGTCCATTAAAACAATCAACGGTTGAGAATGACCATGCATGATTTGAACCAAGTGTTATATTATTTGCATTACTGGTCATTGCTCCATTGGTAATATAATATGTTTCTCCACATGAAAGGGCACCACTGATAAGTCCAAGAGTTATTGAAGAGACATTATTGCCGGTTATAAGGGTATATGAAGTAATGAGTGAACCTGAACTGTCATGTATGGAAAAATTATTTGAAACTGAACTACGATTCATATTAGAATTAAAGGTAATAATTATTTTGGAAAGATTTGTTGCAACATCAGTTTGATTATTGGTCGGCGAATGTGCGGTAATGATTAATGCATTATTAGGTGATGAGCCGCCTTGATTAATACAAATATTTGATACACGAAAATGTGAGAGGGCACTGCCGCCGGGGGCTCGGTCACGTTTCCAGTTAAAGTACCATCGAATACCTGTTTTATTGCCGGAAATATTAATTGAATATTGCCCGGTATTCGAGCTGATGAAGTTTGCAATAATATCACCATCAACACTTTGTAATTCTAATTCAAAGTAATCAGAATTAGTAAAACCTTCACTCCATTCATTCGAAATTAGTTCAAATGTAATATTAGTAATCAACGCATTATAATTAGTAGCTGCCCACATTTCGATAGGTTGACGAGTATTTGCCGGGTTCAAGCACTCAAAATACAGAACAGTGGCAGTATTATGTATATCAAAATTGTTTCCTTCATGAACATTCCATCCGGCAAAACCATCATAACATGCAGCTGTTGCCGGAGGGATATTTTTTTCATACATGGTAATACACACATTACTTATTCGTACTTTAGGTCCGTTTGCGGATGATCCCCCATCACGAAAATGCTCAAAAATAACGGTATTCGGATTGTCGGGAAGATGATTGCCGGTTATTGTAACACTAACATTTGACCATGTGCTACCGGTTGCGGTTTCATTAAGTTCATTCGTGTAAACGGCAGTCCCGTTACCCGTTTTAACAAAAAAACGAATATCAGCAGTGCCGTCATTATCAGTATTCCAAATCATATCAAAAGTAATGTTTGAAATAACATAGTTTCCGACATTTGTTTTAACACGAGAATATACCGGAGCAGAATTATAGATCGTATCAATGTTTAACTGAAAAACTCCCGTATATAAATCAGCGGTAACCGTATTTGTATCAATCGTCCATTTGGTATAATCATGACTACAGGTTGTAAATACATCGTATGTTGTAAAGAACCATGTATACGGTGAACCAAGTGTTACATTATTTGCATTACTGGTTGATGCTTTATTGGTAATAAAATAGTCCATATTATTAGTGAGTGTTCCTGCAATAAGACCAAGAGTAATTGAGGATACATTGTTTAAGGTAATAAGTGTATATGAAGTTATTAATGATCCGTCTCCGTCATAGATAACGAGATTATTTGACACGGATGCAGGATTCATATTTGAATTAAAGGTAATAACGATATATGAAAGGTTTGTCGAAACATTCGCTTCACCATCATAGGGGCTTGTTGAAATAACTGATAAATAATTACCTTTGCCGCGGGTTGTTACACATATATTACTTATCCAAACTTTCCCTCCGGCACCACCGTTTTGCTGATCCGATACTTCAAATTTTAAATACTGATGATTTGTTGCATTAATTGAAGTATAATTTATCGTTATTGAACCTCCTGTTCCGCTTCCCGATGCGGGAGAAATAGTTTCATCATACGTTTGTGTCCACGATGAACCATTCGATGATGTATAAACTCGAAAATGAGCACTTGCAGTAGGTGAGCCTGATCGTTCACGAAAATAATCAAATGTAATATTGGTAAAGGCTTTACCGACATTCGTTTTAGCCCACGCACATTCCGCATTGGGAGAGTATTCATGCGCAGCAAATAAATAAATATGAGCAGCAGTAACATCCGCTTCATCGTCAGTATCTGCAGTATTACAGGAACCGGTGTCCCAATCTGCATATGAACTTTCACATATGTTTTCCGGATCTCCCGGACAGTTTTCAGTAGTAAATGACCACCCGTGATTCGTACTGAGGGTTATATTATTCACATTGCTGGTTGATGATAGATTAGTTATATAATAAGTTTCATGACAGGTGATTGTACCGGCGATAAAACCAAGAGTAATTGAGGAAACATTATTTCCGGTAATGAGGGTATAGGCGGTAACAAGCGATCCTGAACTATCTTTGATAATTAAATTATTTGAAACTGAATTACGGTTCATATTTGAGTTGAAGGTAATGACTATTTGAGAAGTGTTTGTTGATACATCTGTCGCCCCATTTGCAGGTATTGTCGCATTCACACGGAGCGGATCGACAAGCGGGCAGTCTTCAGTAGTAAATGACCATCCATGATTCGTGCCGAGGGTTATATTATTCACATTACTGGTTGATGATAGATTAGTTATGTAATACGTCTCACCGCAGGAGAGTGTATCAGCGATAAAACCAAGAGTTATTGATGAAATATTGTTTCCGGTAATGAGGGTGTAGGCGGTAACAAGCGATCCTGAACTATCCTTGATAATTAAATTATTTGAAACTGAATTACGATTCATATTTGAGTTGAAAGTAATAATCAATTTTGAGGTATTCGTTAATACCCCTGTTGCTCCATCTGCCGGGGTTGTCGTATTTATTCGAAGCGGATCAGCCGGGGGAGCAGCTGTACAAACTTTTAATTCAACAGAATTTACTCTAATATATGAATCATAATAATTGAAATTCCCTCCTAAAACGATACCCATATTACTGGCAGAAGTATCAATCCATTCCTGAATTTCTGATTTCAATGCTGAATTAGTTATTTCATACCATCCTGTTGTTGTCCTGGCAACATCAACAGTTCCTAATGATGTATCCCATGCAGTCGATGCAAATGTATTATAGCTTGGTGTTGAGGTGCCATTATCAGTCCACGTGTTTTTATTTTGATCGTATGCATGTACTGTTTTTGTTGTCCAGCCGGTATATCCTGCCTGAGCATTATAATTAAAGCGTAATGTCGCTGAAGTAACATTGCCCTTTAATGAACTTACATCAAAATCACATAATATTTCTCTGACATAATTATTGCCGCTGCCTCGTCCATTATTACCACCGATACTTGCACTAGTGCCATTTTTCTCATATCCTTGATCTGTTCCGGCATTAATATGCAATCGGTAATAATCAGCGGAAATTGTTGAACATCCATATCCTGCACAGTCTTCAGTAGTAAATGACCATCCGTGATTCGTGCCGAGGGTTATATTATTCACATTGCTGGTTGATGATAGATTGGTTATGTAATACGTCTCACCGCAGGAGAGTGTGTCAGCGATAAAACCAAGAGTTATTGAGGAAACATTATTTCCGGTGATGAGGGTATAAGCAGTAACGAGCGTTCCCGAACTGTCTTTGATAATTAAATTATTTGAAACTGAATTACGGTTCATATTTGAGTTAAAGGTAATGACTATTTGAGAAGTGTTTGTTGATACATCTATCGCCCCATTTGCCGGGGTTGTCGCATTTACCCGAAGAGGATCGATAACCGGGCAGTCTTCAGTAGTAAATGACCATCCGTGATTCGTGCCGAGGGTTATATTATTCACATTGCTGGTTGATGATAGATTGGTTATGTAATACGTCTCACCGCAGGAGAGTGTGTCAGCGATAAAACCAAGAGTTATTGAGGAAACATTATTTCCGGTGATGAGGGTATAAGCAGTAACGAGTGTTCCCGAACTGTCTTTGATAATTAAATTATTTGAAACTGAATTA
>Ga0256845_1000902_pt1 | contig 25468 bp, 20 predicted proteins | sample RiftiametaG_FD_189101 | JGI IMG/M metagenome (GOLD analysis project Ga0256845, IMG submission 189101) | Tube worm associated microbial communities from hydrothermal vent at the East Pacific Rise, Pacific Ocean - Riftia | ecosystem: Host-associated > Annelida > Integument > Unclassified ... | reverse complement strand
TTAGAAATCAAGTAATTCTTTTTTTAGATAATCAAATCTGGAAAGAAAAAGAATTTGAGAAAATACTCTTAGATAATTTTCAAATTATTAAACCCGATTTTTCGGGTTCCTATGTGTAGTGAGTATAGGATGCTATGGGGAGACAAGTTTTACAGAAAAAAGGAGAAATAACCACTTTAGATTTTACAACAATTTCAAACGGAATCTATTTTTTAAAATTGCAAACCTTAGATAGTATCTTCACTATAAAGATTCTTAAAGAGTAACTTTTCAACTTTAACACCAACCATTCAAAACTTTACCATTTCCCTAACAAAACAAATACGTATTTTTAGTGAATGATAAAAAAACTACTCCTACTACTATGTATCGTTGCATCTACTTCACTTTTTGCACAAGATATTGACCGCACTAAAGTTTCAGGAAAAGTACACGTACCGCAAGGCGAAGATGCCGAAGGTATATCCGTTTACAACATTTCTGCCCAAAAAGGAACTGTCACAAATGCAGACGGTTCTTTTGAAATAGAAATTACTGAAAACGATCGCATCCAGATTACTTCACTACAATACCAACCTTTTACGATTATTGTTGACAAAGGTATTGTAGCCCGTAAAGTGATGAATATTTTCTTGAATACCGCCGTAAACCAATTGGAAGAAGTGGTAGTGCGACCGTACGACCTTTCAGGAAACATAAACGTAGACGTTAAAAAAATACCGACATACAACGTTACAAAAAATTGGGATTTTAGTTATGAAAACCTAGAATACGGCTACACATTTGTACCAGACGATAAAAGCGCCGTGCCAGGCAATGCTGCAGAAGAAGCGCTTCACGGTAACGCTTTAAAGAATGGAGCAAACGTTTTAGCACTTTTAGGAAGTGTGGCGCAGTTACTTTTTCCGAAAGGAGCTGAAATTTCATCTGAAAAAAAACAGGAAGATTTGAGTACCATAAGCAATAACATTCAACAACGTTTCAGTAAGGATTTCATTAAAGCAAATTTTGATATCCCCGAAGATAAAGCGGTAGATTTTCTGTTTTTCGCCCAAGAAAACGGATTGGATAAGGATTTATTAAAACCAGAAAACGAAATGGAATTAATGAAATTTTTAGTTTTAAAAAGCAAAGAATACAAAAAACGTAATGAATAAATATAGTTTTATCATGCTGTTTTTTTGCTTTCTGGGAATTTTTCAAGTTACTTCTCAGGAAAAAATTTTATAAGGAAAAATTACAAATACCATTGAAAGTGAAGGTATTCATGTGCTTAATACTTCTTCTCGCTACAATACTATTACCAATGAAAACGGTCACTTTTCAATAAAAGTGAAGCCAAAGGACACGCTGCTATTTTCATCTATAAAATACATGCCTCAAAAAGTTGCGGTTACCGAAGCTATTTTTGAAAAAGGTGTGATTACCGTTGAACTTACAGAATTGGTAAACGAACTGGATGAAGTTTTTCTGCAACCGAATCTTTCAGGAAACATTGTGACCGATTTAGCAAAAATTAAAGTCGAAAAACCAATAAATTTTGACGATGTAGGCATTCCCGGTTTTAAAGGCAAACCCGAAGAAAAAATAGTGCCACTCTATTTTGTTATTACGCCAGTAAGTGTTGATGTAGAAGCGCTTTATAAATATATTTCAGGTTATTATAAAGAGTTGAAAATCCGCCGACGTTGGGAAGTTGAGAACAATGCCGTTGCTGGAATGGTGCAATATTATACCATTCCATTTTTCACAACAACCTATGGAATTCCTGAAAACAGCGTGTATGATTTTCTGCTTTTCTGTACTGAAACCACTTCTATAGAAAGCGATTTTAAAAAAGAACATTATGGAAGTGTTTTACTCGTTTTAGATGAAAAAGCTAAGATTTATACAAGCCGCCTTTCCGAAGTGGAAAAAGAATAATAATTGTAATGTACATTTGCCAAAACCTTCATCAATCTCTTAATTACCAAATTATACTATGAAGTATTTCAGAATCTTCCTTTTATTACTATTATTTCCAATGCTTTCGGCTTCTTCTTCGCATAAATTTTATATGAGTGTTACCAAAATTGAATATGTAAAGGAGAAAAGTTCACTTCAAATAATCACTAAAATTTTTATTGATGATATTGAAGATGCCTTACAACAACGCTACGGTCCTTCAATCTCACTCAACACAAAAAAGGAAACCAAAGCGATGGATGAAGATTTAAAGAATTACCTTCTTCAAAAAATAAATATTAAAGTAAACGGAAAACCTGTAAACATAGATTATATTGGCAAAGAATACGATACTGATATGCTAATAGCCTATATTGAAGTGAAAAATGTGAAAGAGCTAAAAACTATTAAAATTGAAAATAAAGCATTGATGGAACTATTTCCTGAACAGCAAAATATAATTCACTTAAAAACCTTAAAAAGCCGTAAGAGTTTAATTTTAGATAGGGATGAACCGAGTGGAAAATTGAATTTTAATTAATATATTGCCTAATTTTTTTTTAAAATCTCTAAACCATATGCGATTACTAAAAACTCTATTTCTTTCTGCCATATTTTTATTTTCGGCAACAATTGTTGCTCAAGATGATGCCGAAACTTCAAAACGAGAACCTGGTCATTACAACACCAACCGTTTTAAGCAACTGCACGAAGAATTTTCAACACCAAATATGTTTCGTACCGCGAGTGGAGCTCCAGGTCCCAGCTATTATCAGCAACAGGCAGATTATGTAATGGATATAGAATTGGACGATCCCAACAAAAAAATCACAGGTTTTGAAACCATTACCTACAGCAATAATTCTCCAGATGTTTTGGAGTATTTATGGGTGCAATTAGACCAAAATAAAAGAGCGAAAGATTCAAAAACTCCTTTAATAGAAGCGTCAAATATTACTCCATCAGACATGGCAGGAAGTTTCGTTAAAAATTATATGAATGATGATTTTGATGGCGGTTTCAATATATTAGAGGTGAAAGATGGCAGTGGCAATCCTTTAAAATATACAATCAATCAAACAATGATGCGTGTAGATATGCCGAAGAATTTGAAACCCGGCGAAAAATATGTCTTCTCCATTAAATGGTGGTATAACATAAACGACCACGTAGTAAATCGCGCCCGAAGCGGTTACGAAACTTTTGAAGACGGCAACCGAGGCTTTGTTATAGCACAGTTTTACCCACGAATGGCGGTTTATAACGATGTGGAAGGATGGCAAAATAGTCAGTTTTGGGGTCGTGACGAGTTTGCGCTTCCCTTCGGAAATTTTGAAGTGAATATTACCGTTCCTGCAGATCATATTATGGATGCCACCGGAGAGCTTCAAAATAGAAAAGAAATATTTACAAAAGAAATGATGAGCCGCTATGAATCTGCGAAAAAATCTTTTGATAAACCAGTTATAATCGTAACGCAAGCTGAAGCCGAAGCAGCTTCAAAAAACTTTGCAACAGCAAAAAGAACTTGGAAATTTAAGGCAACAAATGTGCGTGATTATGCCTTCGCAACTTCCCGTAAATACATTTGGGATATGATGGCTGTAAAAATGGAAAGTGGCTCTGTTATGGCAGTTTCATTATACCCACCAAAAGCTAACCCGCTTTGGGAAGATTGGTCAACGCGAGCTGTTGCTAGTACATTGAAAAGTTTTTCGCGTATGACTTTTGATTATCCGTATTCAAAAGCAATTTCGGTAAGCGCAAAAAACCAAGGGATGGAATATCCAATGATTTGTTGGAATCACGGTCGTCCAGATAAAGATGGAACCATAAGCGATCGCACTAAATTTGGGATGATTAGCGTAATAATTCATGAAGTTGGTCACAACTATTTCCCAATGATTGTAAACAGCGACGAACGCCAATGGACATGGATGGATGAAGGTTTAAATACGTTTACACAATTTGTGGCAGAACAAGATTTTGCCGAAGAATATCCTGAAGCCATTGCGCCAAACAAAAAATACCCTTCACGTAGAGGTCCAGCAAATAAAATTGTAGATTATATGGCAGGCGACCAAAGCCGACTAGCGCCTATAATGACAAAAGGTTTAAATACATATAATTTTGGTGCAAACGCCTACGCTAAACCAGCAACTGCATTAAACATTCTTCGCGAAACTATTATGGGCCGCGAACTTTTCGACTTTGCTTTTAAAACTTATGCAAATCGCTGGATGTTTAAGCACCCAACGCCAGAGGATTTTTTCAGAACTATGGAAGATGCTTCGGCGGTAGATTTAGATTGGTATTGGAGAGAGTGGTTTTATACCACAGATTATGTGGATATTGGAGTGAAAGATGTGAAGAAATTCTACGTTACTTCAAAAATGAATAAAGAAGTGAAAGAAATGATGGCAGCACGAGGTATTTCTGAAAGCGATTTACCGGCTATGGTTTATATGGTTGAAGAAGGCAGCGAAGATTTTGACGAAAGTATGCGCGTTTCAAACATTGACGAAATTAAAACCTTGAAAGAATACATTGCAGAAAACGTTCCTGTGGAAGAAAGAGCAAACTTAAAGCATCCAAAATATTTCTACAAAGTAACTTTTGAAAAACCAGGAGGAATCCCAATGCCTATTATTGCGCAATACACTTATAGCGATGGCACTTCTGAAAGAGTAACCTATCCTCCCGAAGTATGGCGAAAAAATGACGAATCGGTTGGAAAAGTAATTGCTTCAGAAAAAGAAATTACAAAAATTGAAGTAGATCCCGATGAGGAAACTGCAGATATTGATACCTCAAATAATACGTGGCCAAAACGTAAAAAGTTAGGAGCTTTTGAGAAGTTTAAAGAGAAGAATACTAAAGATTAATTTACAATAAATATGCGCCTACTCACAATATTTAGCTTCCTAATCGTATTAATATCGTGCAAGCAAGAAGTAAAACAACTCACTGCACAAGATATTATTGACAAAGCCATTGAAAATGCTGGAGGCGAAATAAATGACGTGCTCACTAACACCAATTTTGAACGTTTCGTAAATGGAACAAAACTTATAATACCAGATTCCACTGCTAGCAAATACTCAAACTCAGTAAACTCTGTTCATTATTTTGTGCAATTGCCTTATGGTTTAAATGAGGCTACAGTTAAAAAGGAATTAGTAGGCGAAGCCGAAATAAATAACAAAAAATACTATGAAATAAAAGTAACATTTGCTCAAGACGGCGGCGGAACAGACCACGAAGATATTTATATGTACTGGATAAAGCAGGATGATTTTGCTGTAGATTATTTCGCCTATAAATTCTATACAGGCAAAGGTGGCATACGATTTAGAGAAGCTTACAATCCACGAACTATAAAAGGTTTGCGCTTTGTAGATTATAAAAACTATAAAGCTGAACCGTGGGAGTCTGTAGAAATGGAAACCCTTGACGAATTGTTTGTATCTGGAAAATTAGATTTGCTTTCTGAAATAAAAACTGAGGATGTTTCAGTGGAAATTTCTTCAGTAGATCAGTAATCAATCTACAAAAAACACAGCATTCGCCAAAAACAGTTTCCCATTCTGCCAAAAGGAGCGGAAAGAAACATCATCTATCATATAAACCACGCTGCCTTTACCCTTTTTCGCTTGGGCAAAAACTATTGAATTTTGTAATGCAAGCTTCGCTTTTTCTCCTGAAAACCCAGAAACACTTTCAGGCTCACTTATATAGCACACATTAAAACCATCGTTCAATAATTTATAGGAATCGCTACCCAGTTTTAAACTGTAATACGTATCGCCATAACCAAACGCTAATGGATGAGTATTGTCTAATTTCACTTTATAAATACTTCCTGTAATCATATCTTTAGTGCCTTCCAATTCACGCTGTGCATAGGGAATCATATTTCCAACCGTGTCTTTTTTCTTTTCATCTTCTTCGGAAATATTCTTTTTTAAATCGAAACCTTCCTTACCTTCAAAAACACGCACAGCATTGGCTATGGCTATCACATTTCCGCCATTGTCAATCCAATCTTCAAGTTTTTTGAAAGCATCTTCATCCAAAATTGATTTATAATTTCCGTCAGGTAAAATTAAAACATCATAATTGCTCCATTTCACACTACCAAAATCGTCTGTGTTTATTGATGTAATTGGGTATTTCAATTGAGTTTCAAAAAAGTGCCAAAGTGCTCCGTAATTTAAAGATGAAGTCCCTTTACCCTGAAGCATTGCCACTTTCTTCTTTTTAACCAAATGCACATATTGCGATCCAAAATCGGTTAGTTTATCTGCAAAACTTGTAGGCGAAGCGTATAACTTTCGCCCCATTTTATTGGCGATTTGGGTTACAGTTTTGTCAAAATCTGAATTCGACTTATTATCACTTTTAGTAATAATCAAGCTACCACGACCAAAATTATTGCCCCCAAAACCAAGTTCATTTTCAGAAAAACGAACCTTTATATTGCTTTTTAATAATGCCGAAAGAAATTCTGCATCCTGCAAACTGTTCCATTTGGCAATATAACCAGCCGCGTTTGGAGAAAGCACATTAGATACTTTATTACTCGGTAAACTTAAATTGCTTTGCACCAAAGTAATGCTCGCAATGCCTTCCAATCCATATGCATACGGCAAACTCCACGCAGTAATATCATACGTTAAAGGGGTTGATAAAGCTGCATTAGGCTCAAAAAGTACTTGTACCATTTTTCCTTTTGGTTGATTGGTACTCACAACCAAAGCTCCTTTTGCGTCTATAGAGCCTTTTTTGTTCTCAGTATAATTAAACCCACTTACACTTCCAGCATTTGCATAACCGTACTTTATTTCGTGGCGATCAAGCAATGTTGTTAATGCTTCAATGTTATCAGGATTGCCTTTCAACACAAAACTTTTATACCTTAAATTATCGTTTTTAAAGAATTTTTTGAATTCAGAATTTAAAGATTTAGCGTTCTGTGAGGCAACTTCAATGGTGGAAAGTCCTGTTGTAGTGTGATGTGTCATGCGATCTACAAGAGTTAATTCCACATCTTCATCATTCATAATTCCCAAGCCCGCCATTCCGTGGCCAGCCTGTTCGTAAGTCATACCAATGGCACCCATAAATAGCGGATAGGTGTCGCCATAACTTGGGTACAATAAATCAAAACTTTCGCGGGTAAAATAAAGCCAACCGTTTTCATCAAAATATTTGGCATTGTTTTTCCCTACTTTATTTTGAAATTCGCGTTGCCAAGGCGTTATAATTTCGTGAAAAGGCTCTGCCGCTGGCGCAAAATAATATGGATTGTTGATATATTGCTCGTGAAAATCTACATGAATCTGTGGTATCCATTGATTGTAAATTTTAAGACGTTGTTGGGTTTCTACTTGGCTCGCCCACATCCAATCACGGTTTAAGTCGAACAAATAATGATTGGGACGACCGCCCGGCCAAGGTTCGTTATGTTCCGTAGCTTCTTGTGCAGTATTATAAGGCGAAGCTTTTACTTGATTATACCAATTTACATATCGATCGCGACCATCAGGATTTACACCTGGATCCATAATTACCACAACATTTTTAAGATATCCTGGATGCTCTGTAATTAGTTTATAAACCGTATTCATAGCCGCTTCACTACTACTCGCTTCATTGCCGTGAACGTTGTAACTTAACCAAACTATTGCTTTTTCGGGAGTTGAAGAACCTTCTAAAACACCAATATTCTTTAAATTATCAGTTTGTATTTTTCCAAGGTTTGTAAGATTTTCTTCGGAAGAAATTACTGCGTATGTCAATCTTCTGCGTTCGTTTGTCTTTCCATAATCAAAATATGCAACCATTTTGCTGTTAGCTGAAACATGTTCAAAATAGTCAACAACATCTGCATGTCTTGAAAATTGGGTGCCTATTTCATATCCTAAAAATTCTGAAGGAGATTTTAGTTGGGCGAAAATAAACAATGGAAAAATCAGGAATAGAATTGTAAAATAATGCTTCATCTTAATAAATTTGAAATGTGGGATAAAACTAAAGAAAGATTATGAAATAGTAATGTGATTTTTTCACCTACGAATTCACGAATATTTTTACACAATAATTCGTGAATTTATGGCAAACCCTATCCGAGTTTCAATATTAACGTATCTTTAAACCCACGACCAATCTAAAACGGTTATTTTTGTTTTTATTTTTCCAAAGATTCTATGTCAAGCCACTCTATTCCGTATAAAAACACAGGTTACTTTTCTAAGCTTATTTGCGATTATATCGCGGAAGATGATTCATTAAAGTCTTTCTATAATCATTTTCCAAATTTGGAAAATTTTAAACATCAATTCACTGAAAAGCAGCAACATTATACAGACGAGAAACGACACTTGTTAGCAAAACGAATTATGTTTCAGTATGGCGATAACTCAATTTCGCAATCCACACTCAGTAATATTGACTTGCTGAAAGAGCATACAACCTTTACAATTACAACAGGTCATCAACTCAATCTTTTTACGGGACCTTTATATTTTTTGTATAAAATATTTTCAACCATAAACCTCGCTGAAAAGCTAAACAAAGAATATCCTACCAATCATTTTGTCCCAGTTTATTGGATGGCTACAGAAGATCACGATTTTGATGAGATTAATTATTTCAACCTCTTCGGGAGAAAAGTAAAGTGGGATAGAAAAGCGTCCGGAGCTGTTGGAGAACTTTCTACAGAAGGTTTAAAGGAACTTAATGAACAATTAAAAAAAGAATTCGGCGAAAGCGAAAACGCTAAAAAGTTAATTTCTTATTTTTCAGACGCCTACACAAAACACGACAACCTTGCAGACGCCACACGGTTTTTAGCAAACTGTTTATTTTACCATCACGGTTTGGTAATTATTGACGGAAATGATAAAGAACTTAAAAAATTCTTCATTCCCTATGCTGAAAAAGAACTGACCGAAAACCTGAGCTTTAAAAAAGTTTCAGAAACCACTAAAAAGCTAACTAATTTAGGTTTTCCAGAACAAGTACATCCGCGAGAAATAAACCTATTTTATTTAAAAGAAAATCTTCGAGAACGCATCATTGAAAAAGACGGAATGTTTTATATCAATGAAACTGAACTTTCATTTTCAAAAGAAGAAATTTTAAAAGAACTGCACGAAAACCCTGAACGATTTTCGCCGAATGCCTTGCTACGTCCGCTCTATCAAGAAGTTATTTTACCAAATCTTTGTTACATTGGCGGTGGCGGCGAGTTGGCGTATTGGTTTCAGTTAAAAGATTATTTTAATAAAGTTGAAGTACCCTTTCCTATACTTTTGCTTCGTAATTCAGCACTTTTAGTTCCAAAAATGCTTTCAAAAAAACTGACTAAACTGAATGTTGAAATAGAAACACTTTTTCTTCCGAAACATGAATTGATTACGAAACAAACCTATAAAGTTTCAAAAATAGAAATAGACTTTTCAAAACAAAAGGAATTTCTGAAACAACAGTTTAAGGATTTATATACGTTGGTAGAAAAAACCGATATTTCCTTTCTAGGAGCCGTTGGCGCACAAGAAAAAAAGCAGTTAAACGGTTTAGAAAATCTTGAAAAACGTATTTTAAAAGCTCAAAAACGAAAACATTCCGAAGAGCTAGGCCGTTTAAAAAACATTCAAAACCAGCTTTTTCCAAATCAAACCTTACAGGAGCGACAACTCAACTTCTCAGAATTTTATTTGGAATATGGAGAAGATTTGTTGGAAACATTGAAAGAAAATCTGGATCCGCTTAATTTAAATTTTATGGTTTTGGAATTGTAGCTATAAAAAAATATTCGTGCATTAGTGGCAAGAAAACTGTTGAAAACCCACAATAAAATTCCCGAAAACCCATTTCCCAACTTAACTATTTAAAGTATTTTTGCCTATGCAAAATAACGTCCTAATTTTAGATTTCGGTTCGCAGTATACCCAACTCATCGCTAGACGAGTACGGGAATTGAATATTTACTGCGAAATTCATCCATACCATCACATTCCAGAAAACCTTGAACCATTTAAGGCGGTAATACTTTCAGGTAGTCCGTTTTCGGTTCGTGCAGAAGATGCTCCACATCCTGATTTATCAAAAATTCGTGGCCATAAACCGCTGTTGGCTGTTTGTTATGGAGCGCAATATTTGGCACATTTTAGTGGCGGAAGCGTAGAACCTTCAAACATTCGCGAATACGGAAGAGCAAAACTTTCAATGATAAAATCTGAAGAAGATTTTTTTAAAGATATTCCTGAAAACACAAACGTTTGGATGAGCCATAGCGATACCATAGCAAAGCTTCCCGAAAACGGAGTACGGTTGGCAAGTACGGCTGATGTTGTAAATGCTGCTTATAGAATTGAAGGCGAAGAAACCTACGCAATCCAATTTCACCCAGAAGTGTACCATACAACCCACGGTGCGCAATTACTTAAAAATTTCTTAGTAAACATCGCTGAAGTTCCACAAACATGGACACCAGCAGCTTTTGTAGATACAACCGTTGCAAATTTAAAAGAGCAAATTGGCGATGGCAAAGTAGTACTTGGATTAAGTGGTGGTGTAGATAGCACTGTTGCAGCTATTCTTCTTAATAAAGCAATTGGCAAAAATCTATACTGCATTTTTGTAAACAACGGTTTGCTTCGTAAAGATGAATTTGATAGCGTATTACATCAATATAAAGACATGGGGCTAAACGTAAAAGGTGTTGATGCTTCCGAACGTTTTTTAAAAGCATTAAAAGACGAAAGCGATCCCGAACGAAAACGTAAAGCCATAGGCAACGCTTTTATCGAGGTTTTTGATGATGAAGCACACCAATTAACAGGTGTAGATTGGTTGGCGCAAGGCACAATATATCCAGATGTTATTGAAAGTATTTCGGTAAACGGCCCTTCAGTTACCATAAAAAGCCATCATAACGTTGGTGGGCTTCCAGATTTTATGAAGCTTAAAATCGTAGAACCTTTGCGCATGCTTTTTAAAGATGAAGTAAGAAGAGTAGGAAAAGAAATGGGTATAGACCCAGAATTACTTGGCAGACACCCATTCCCCGGTCCTGGACTAGCAATTAGAATATTAGGCGATATTACAGCCGAAAAAGTGCGTATATTACAAGAAGTTGACGCCATTTTTATTAATGGCTTAAAAAAGTGGGATTTATACGATAAAGTATGGCAAGCAGGAGCAATATTGCTTCCTGTAAATAGCGTTGGTGTAATGGGTGACGAACGAACTTATGAAAAAGTAGTGGTGTTAAGAGCAGTAGAATCTACCGATGGAATGACGGCAGATTGGGTAAATTTACCTTATGAATTCCTTCAAGAAACCAGCAACCATATAATAAACCGAGTAAAAGGCGTTAATAGAGTAGTGTATGACATAAGCTCAAAACCGCCCGCCACAATTGAGTGGGAATAAGGTTTCGATATTAATTTCATCATTGCTACGCATGCTGAAATTCACTCAATCACCTTTACCCCGTATTTATTAAACTGAAATTGAAAACTATGTTCAATAAATCTAAAACAGCAATTATCCCTATGTTGAAGTGTATTATTTACGTTTCGGTAATCCTACTCTTTACCGTTAGCTGTGGCTCCGTAGCCCAACAACAATATACAAGTCACTCTGTACAAAAAGGCGAAACTGTTTATAGCATAGCCAAAGAGCGAAACATTTCTGAAGAAACAATTTACAACCTAAACCCCACAGCCAGAGAAGGCTTTAAAGTAAATAGTGTAATAATACTTCCAAAGAATGATTTTGTAAATTCCAACATTAAAACTTATAGAGAGCACAAGGTTAAAAAGAAAGAAACCCTTTTCGGGATTGCTCAAAAGTACAATGTTAGTATAGATGAAATTAAGAAACTCAATAATTATCTTTATTCCAGAGACCTGAAAAAAGGAGATAATCTACTTATTCCGTTAAAGTCAAGAGGCAATCAACCGAATAATACGGAAACACAAGAGTATATAGTAAAAGCGAAGGAAACAAAATACGGTATCGCTAGAAAATTTGATATAACTATTGCTGAATTAGAAACGCTGAATCCAGATATGGGCGAAAGCTTAAAAGTTGGAGCCACTCTTAATGTTCTAAATAATTCTGTAGTTGAAACTGCTGAAATTGACGACGAAAATTTTCAATACTACGAAGTAAAATCAAAAGAAGGTTTTTATAGATTAAAGACTAAATTTGGCCTTTCAGAAAAAGAAATAGTTGCGCTTAACCCTTATGCAAAAAATGGATTAAAGGAAGGCATGATTCTAAAACTTCCAAAAGATGAGACTACAATTTCAACTAAAGATATTTCAATAGTAAATCTTGAAAATACCATTGAATACAAAAAGATGAAAACGGTAGCCTTAATGCTTCCTTTTCGTTTAATTCGTAGCGCAAGCGATTCAACAAGTAACGATAGTGATTTAATAAAAAAAGACCCCACCCTTCGCGTAGCTTTGGATTTTTATAGTGGTGCAATTATGGCTGCTGAATTTGCCAAAGACAAAGGTATTTCAGTTACCATGAATGTTTACGATACCGAAACTAGTGAAAGCAAAGTTGCTTCCATAATTTCTAAAAGTGAATTTAAAAGTGTGGATGCCGTTATAGGACCATTGCTTCAAAAAAATGTTGAAAAAGCTTCTGAGTTATTGAGAGATAGAAATATTCCCGTTTTCTCTCCTTTAAGCAATAGAGATATGGCTAAGAGTGAAAACCTTTTTCAGAGTCTTCCTACAAATGAAATACTCGAAAAAACAATGCTTAATTATATAAAAAATCATGCTTCAGATAAAAATATAATCATCATTTCAGATTCAAAAAAAGCTTCTCAAAAAGAAATAATCCAAACCGCTATCCCCACTGCTAAAACGATTACTCCACGAAACAATGGTTATGTTCAGGCTGATGATATAAATAAAGTTAGCTTAGATGGAATAGAAAATTGGGTGATTTTAGAATCATCAAATCCTGTTTTGGTTAGCAGCGTAGTAAACACCCTTTCTTCTATGCCCATCAATTATAAGGTGCGATTATTTACTCTAGATAAAAATGATGCCTATGAGTGGGATGAGGTTTCCAGCACTCGTTTGGCAAAAATAAACTTTACCTTTCCTTCTGTAAATCAAAATATTTCAGAAGACGGTCACCAACCTTTTATAATAAGTTATAAAAATAAATACGGCGTATTTCCTAATAGATTCGCCATTCGTGGTTTTGATGTTACGTATGATGTATTACTTCGTCTAGCTTCAGAAAACAATATTTATGACGCTATTTTGCCCGAAAATGAAACCGTTTATATCGACAATAAATTTAGATATGTAAAATCTGACAACAATGGCTATTGCAACCAAGCGGCATACATACTTAAATATAACAAAGACCTTAATTTTGAAGTAGTAGAATGAGCACAGCAAAAGTAACTTACCTAGGAAATCTCCGCACCGAAAACGAACACTTAAAATCGAGTAACTCCTTTATTACAGACGCACCAACCGATAATAATGGCAAAGGCGAAGCATTTTCGCCCACTGACACTGTAGCTGCGGGTTTGGCAAATTGTATGATTACGGTTATGGGTATTAAGGCGCAGAATATGGATGTTAATATGGTCGGCACTACAGCGATAGTAACCAAAACTATGGCGGCAGATCCACGACGTATTTCTAAAATTGAGGTTGTTTTAAATTTCCCAGCAGGGATTGACAAAAAATCTAGAAAAATACTTGAAAATACAGGTAGAACTTGTCCTGTGCATTATAGTCTTCATCCAGATATTGAGAAGGTTATTGTGTTTAATTGGGAATAAAAAAGTAAGCAGCCTTCAGTTGCAGTAGGCAGTGAAACATCTAATAAAAAAGGGTGCTATTTTTGATTCCTAAATAAAATGAAACTACTCTTTGCCTTTATATTTTCCTTCTTACTTCTTCCACAACACAATTCTGAAAAGATTACGTGGAGCGAAAACCAAAAACTAACTTGGCAAGATTTTAAAGGAGAACCGGTGCCGAGCGCCAGTTTTGTTGCGAGCACCAATTCTGGTCTCAGTTTCCAGTATTCCTATACTACAAAAGGTGATGATGTTTCAGTAAAATATTCTGTTTCAAGTTTTTTTGACCCAAACAGCTCTTGGTATAAGCCCTCCAAAGTAAATGACCATATTCTAAATCACGAACAAGCACATTTTGATATTTCGGAGCTGCATGCAAGGAAGCTTCGGAAAAATTTAGACGGAAAACAATTTTCAAAAAAAGCAAAGAGCGAGGTTGAAGCAATCTACAACCAAGTAGAACAGCAAAGGCGGGCAATGCAAACCAAATTCGATGCTGAAACAGACCATTCCCGAAACGAGGAAAAAGAATTACAATGGCAAAAATTCATAGTAAAAAAACTAGCCGAATATGAATCTTGGAAGTAGCCCAGACCCAAATCATTTAATAGAACTCGCAAACTACAAAATGCCATTCGGTAAATACGAAGGTCGTTATTTGGCAAACATTCCTGAATATTATTTTGTGTGGTTCAAACAAAAAGGGTTTCCCGAAGGAAAATTAGGTAGAATGATGGCTGAAATGTATGAGTTAAAACTGAACGGCCTTGAAGGCTTGGTACAAAAGCTTATTGATAAATAAGTCGCAGTTTACAGTCAACTTTACCAACAATTAACTAATAACATTTAACCATTAACTTCCCTCTCTTTCCACAATAAAAATGTACTTTTGCGCTCCGTATAGACATTTCAGCATAGGCATCCATGAGCACTACAAAATACATCTTCGTTACGGGCGGGGTTTCTTCATCTTTAGGAAAAGGAATTATAGCGGCCTCGCTAGCTAAATTATTGCAAGCTAGAGGCTACCGCATTACTATTCAAAAACTAGATCCATACATAAATGTAGATCCAGGTACAATGAATCCTTACGAGCACGGCGAGTGTTACGTAACAGATGATGGTGCCGAAACGGATCTAGATCTTGGTCACTACGAGCGTTTTTTGAATGTAACAACCTCACAAGCAAATAACGTAACTACAGGTCGTATTTACCAAAGTGTAATTGAAAAAGAACGTCGTGGCGAATTTTTAGGAAAAACTGTACAAGTAATTCCGCACATCACAAACGAAATAAAAGAACGCGTACAATTGCTAGGTAACACTGGCGATTACGATATAATTATAACCGAAATTGGCGGTACAGTAGGTGATATAGAATCATTACCATACATAGAAGCCGTACGCCAAATGAAGTGGGAAATGGGCGACGATAACGCTATGGTTATTCACTTAACCCTAGTACCCTACCTTTCTGCCGCAGGTGAATTAAAAACAAAACCTACACAACACTCCGTAAAAACTTTAATGGAAAGCGGAATTCGCGCAGATATTTTGGTATGCAGAACAGAGCACGAACTTTCTGACGATATAAGAAGAAAATTAGCCCTTTTCTGTAATGTGAAACAGGAAGCTGTAATTCAATCTATAGATGCGTCAACCATTTACGATGTGCCTAATTTAATGCTTGAAGAAGGTTTGGATAGAATAACACTTCAAAAATTAAATCTAAAAGACACTACAAAACCAGACTTAAAAAAGTGGAACAAATTTCTTCAACGACATAAAAATCCTAAAGCCGAAGTTCATATTGGTTTAATAGGTAAATATGTAGAATTGCAGGATAGTTACAAATCTATACTAGAATCCTTTATTCACGCAGGTGCAGAAAATGAAGTAAAAGTAGAAGTAGAGTATATAAATTCTGAATTCATCAATGCTAAAACCATTGGTGAAAAACTTTCAAAACTCGACGGTATTTTAGTAGCGCCTGGTTTTGGTGAACGTGGTGTAGAAGGCAAATTAATCGCAGTAAAATACGCTCGCGAAAACAACCTACCCTTTTTAGGAATTTGTTTGGGAATGCAAATGGCCGCTATAGAATTTGCTAAAAATGTACTGAATTTAAATGATGCTAACAGTACCGAAATGAACCCCGCAAGCAAAAACCCCGTAATAAACATTATGGAAGGTCAGAAAAGCATTACCAATATGGGAGGCACTATGCGTTTGGGCTCCTGGAAGTGTGATTTGAAAAAAGATAGTCTGGCTAGCAAAATTTACAAAGCTAAAACCATAGAGGAGCGTCATCGACACAGATACGAGTTCAACAACAAATACCGCGAGCAATTTGAAGCTGCCGGAATGGTTGCCACAGGAATTAATCCAGACACACAACTTGTAGAAATTATAGAAATACCAAGTCATCCTTGGTTTGTTGGGGTGCAATATCACCCTGAGTATAAAAGTACGGTTGCCAATCCGCATCCGCTTTTTGTGGCTTTTGTAAAAGCGGTGCATGAACACGCATCAAAAAAGAAATAGGACAATTTGGCGGAGTGCCAAAAAAGGCGGGATTGTTGCCCTGCAACAAATTATTAACATAAAAACTTTTGATTTTTTTCAAAAGAAGAAATAAACGATGGAAAAAAAGAAATTCGACTTAAACTCATTAATAGGTTTTTTACTAATTGGCGGAATCCTAATCTGGATGCTCTACCTAAACAAACCTACAGAGGAAGAACTTCAAGCAGAACAAGCTAAAATCGAAGCAGCCGCAGAAGAAGCTGCAGCAGCTAAAACCAACCAAGATATTACTTTAGCGCAAGCAACCTCCGATATTATAGACATTGTGAAGCCTGGAGATTCTCTGGCTTTTGAACAGCTTAAAAACAAATTAGGATCTTTCGCATATTCAGGTACACTTCCTTCAGCTACAGATGCTACAACTGTTTTAGAAAATGACGTGCTAAAGCTAACTATAAGCAACAGAGGTGGTTACATTGCTGAAGCACTTTTAAAAGATTTTCATAAATACGATTCCGTTCCTATTTACTTGATAAAAGATGGAAATGCATCTTTAGATCTTCAGTTTTCTGCTGAAAATAGAAGTCTTAATTCTAAAGATCTATACTTTGAACCTACTTTAAGCAAAAATGGCAACGATAACGTATTGTCTATGAAGCTTAAAACTTCAGAAAATGGGTTTATTGAATACAGATACACCTTACATCCAGGCGAGTATATGTTAGATTTTAACATTAATAGTCAAGGATTAGATGGTATAATAAATACTTCACAACCTATGTATTTAGATTGGAAGTTGAAAGGATATCGCCACGCAAAAAGTATTTCGTATGAAAATCGTTATTCCCGTTTGACTTATGAATATGATGACGAAAAACACTCAAAACTCTCTCCAACTGGCGAAGATGACGAACTTGAAAAAGATGTTACTTGGATGAACTTCCGCCAGCATTTCTTCAGCTCAATGTTGCTTACCGATACTCCGTTTAAAGAAGTAAAACTTACCTCTGTAGACTTGGTAAAAGATGAAGAAGTAGATACCACTTTCACAAAGCAGTATGGTGCAAAAATGCTTTTAGAACCTAAAGGAGGGGCATTAACCTATAATATGAATATGTATTATGGACCATCAGACTATCAAATCTTCAAAAAATACGGACGTAATTTAGATGAAGCAATGCCATTAGGTTGGGGTATTTTTGGTATCATAAACAAATATGTAATCATACCTCTTTTCGGTTTTTTAATGAACTTTTTACCTGCCGGAATTGCTATAATTGTACTAACCATTTTAATAAAACTTTTGCTTTCACCTGTACAATACAAACAGTATTTAGCTCAAGCGAAAATGAAGGTTTTAAAACCTGAAATGGACGAATTAAAAGAGAAGTATAAAGACAACAAGCTTAAAATACAACAGGAAACGATGAAGTTGCAAAACTCCGCAGGCGCAAGTCCGCTGAAGGGATGTTTGCCAGCCATATTACAAATCCCTGTATTTTATGCGCTCTTTACCTTTTTCCCTTCTGCTTTCGATTTACGCCAGAAAAGTTTCCTTTGGGCGGACGATCTTTCTAGTTACGATACCATAGCAGAGTTACCATTTACCATTCCTTTTTATGGAGACCACGTTAGTTTGTTCCCAATTTTGGCTTCTATCGCCATCTTTATTTATATGATGATGACAACTGGACAAACCATGCAGCAGACCCAGCAACCAGGAATGCCAAACATGAAGTTTATAATGTACCTATCGCCACTATTTATGTTGATATTCTTCAACAATTACGCGAGTGGACTTTCGTTGTATTATTTCGTTTCAAACTTAATTACCATTGGTATTATGTTAGTAATCAAAAACTTCATTATAGATGAAGATAAGATTCACGCTAAAATTCAGGTGAAAAAGGCAAAGCCAAAGAAACAAAATAAGTTTCAGCGTAAAATGGCTGAGATGATGGAACAGGCTGAAGAGCAGAAAAAGAAAAAATAAAAGCCCCATAGCCCCCGAAGGGGGAACTCATATATTAAAATAAAAACGCTACAGTTCCTCCCCTTTTTTCAAGGGGAGCTGCCGAAGGAGGAGGGGTTAACCCTTCCAAAGTTCAAAATAGATTCAAAATTTCTTCGTTATCTGTAATAACAAACAATAATTTCCATGAAAAAATTAGCCCTTATACTTTTCTTCGGAATAATCCTTACACCCATTGCCGCTTTTTCGCAAAGTGAAATTAATCAGATGGACACACAAGGCAAGCGTCATGGTGTTTGGAAAAAGATGTATGAAGGCACAAAACAACTTCATTACAAAGGTGCTTTTGAGCATGGAAAAGAAATAGGTGAATTCAAATTTTATTGCGAAGATTGCAAAGACAAACCAATAGTAACAAAAACCTTCAACAAAAAAGATGAAATTGCAGATGTAAAATATTTCACCATAAAAGGAAAGTTAGTAAGCGAAGGGAAAATGAAGAAAAAAGACCGTATTGGCGAATGGGTTTACTATCAAGAAAAATCTGAAAATGTAATGACTCGTGAAAATTATGTAAATGGGGAGCTTAATGGAAAAGTAACAACATACTACCCCAACGGAAAAATTACAGAAGAAATCAATTACAAAAGCGGTAAAAAAGAAGGCGAAGATAATTACTACTCGCTAGAAGGTGTGCTTCTAAAAAAATTGCCTTATATAGATGATAAAATCCACGGACAAGTATTCTACTATGATGCTTACGGTAATGTAGTAATTGAAGGCAACTACAAAAACGATAAAAAGCATGGGCTTTGGAAATACTACAAAAATGGAAAGGTAACTTTGGAGGAAATATTTCCGAAGAAAAATAGAGAGTAAAAATTTTGGGTAAGTTTGTCACAAATTTCGCGACAGTTATATTTTAAAAATATTTTTATCCATACTTACACTTAATTTATAATGAAAAAACGAGTAGTCATCGGACTTAGCGGAGGAGTAGATTCCAGCGTCGCAGCCCATCTTTTAAAAGAACAAGGTTACGAGGTTATTGGTCTCTTTATGAAAAATTGGCACGATGATTCGGTAACAATTTCTGACGAATGTCCTTGGCTAGAAGACAGTAATGACGCTATGTTAGTAGCTGAAAAGCTTGGAATTCCTTTCCAAACTGTAGATTTAAGTGAAGCATACAAAGAGCGAATTGTAGATTATATGTTTCGGGAATATAAAATGGGACGTACACCAAACCCAGATGTAGTCTGCAACCGTGAAATAAAGTTTGACGTTTTTATGAAAATCGCTCTCAGTTTGGGCGCTGATTTTGTGGCAACGGGGCATTATTGTAGAAAAGGCACTTCGGCTCCGCTCAGTAACCAGAATGGGACTTCAAAAACTATTTATCATTTATTAGCTGGTAAGGATCCAAACAAAGATCAATCCTATTTTTTGTGTCAACTTTCGCAAGAGCAGCTTTCAAAAACACTTTTCCCTATTGGTGAATTATTGAAACCAGAAGTTCGGAAAATTGCTGCTGAGCAAAACCTGATTACTGCTGAAAAGCGCGATTCACAAGGACTATGTTTCATTGGTAAAGTGAGGCTTCCCGAATTTCTTCAACAAAAATTGGCGCCAAAAGAAGGAGCTATAGTTGAAGTACCTGCAAGTTTTTCAGGATACAAAACCAAACTGCCAACTTTTGCTTCAGAAGAAGAAAAACTGAAATATATTTCAGCGAAACGTAAGTATTCTCAAACCGATGGTAAGCAAGTAGGCACCCATAACGGCGCACATTATTTTACAAAAGGACAGCGAAAAGGATTGGCCGTTGGCGGAACCATAGAACCACTTTTTGTAATTGATACAGATGTGGAAGAAAACGTAATATATACAGGGCAAGGAAAAGACCACCCTGGTCTATACAGACGTGGACTTTTTGTTAAAAACGAAGAAATTCATTGGGTTCGCAAAGACCTAAAACTTGCCGAAGACGAAAAAATTGAGGTCCTAGCTCGTATTAGGTATAGACAACCTTTAGAAAAAGCAATTTTACATCGCACAGTTTCGAAACTTTATGTTATATTTGAAAACCCACAATTTGCCATTACCGAGGGTCAATTCGTTGTTTGGTACGACGATACTGAATTATTAGGAAGTGGCGTAATCTCTTAAAAAAAAATGATGAAAAAATTATCCCTTTTATTTATTGTTTTTGTTTCAACCTTTAGTTTTGCTCAGACCGAGGATGCACTTGTGTATTTGGAAGCTAAAGATGCTACGGTGGTTTCCGCAGCTTTGGCAAATCCATTAACTATTATTACCCAAGCCGCAATTGATAGGAAAAATATTCATGGCACTATAATAGATGCCCGCGATGTACCTTTGAATGAAATCCAAAAAGCCACTATTGATGCTGCAACAGGAATTACTGTTCTTGCAAAATCAAAATGGCTTAATACCGTTTATGTACGTGGAACAGAAAATAATATTAACGCTCTATTGAATCTTTCTTTTGTGGTAGATATAGAGTTTGCCGATAAAAGTTTGAACCGTCCAACAGGTGGAAAACAAACTTCTCAAGACAAGTTTGCAATTGAAAATCAATCTCAATCTAAAATAGTATATAACTACGGAAGCGCAGCCAATCAAACCGAAATGATTGGTGTAGATTTCCTTCACGAAAATGATTACACTGGTCAAAACATACTCGTTGCTTTTATGGATAACGGTTACCCTGGCGTTTTAACTAATCCAGCATACGCAACACTTAGAAATGAAGGTAGGTTGAAAGGCTATTACGATTTTGTAGACCGCTTAGAAGATCCAAATGGAACTGGAAGTCACGGCGCTAGTACTTTCAGTGATGCAGCAGCATTTTTAGAAAACACAAATCCAAACCGTGCTTTTGTTGGTACAGCTCCCAATGCATCTTATCATTTGTTTATTACAGAAGATGATAATGAGGAATCTCCAGTAGAAGAAGCCTATTGGGTTGAAGCTTTAGAGCGCGCTGATAGTTTGGGCGTTTATGTAACCAATACTTCATTGGGTTACCAAGATTTTGACAATCCTAGCTATGATTATGATTACTCAGACTTAAACGGGCAGACGACCATTGCTGCTAGAGGCTCAAACATTGGTTTTGATAAAGGACTGATAAATGTAACATCTGCTGGGAATTCTGGGAATGGTTTTGGATATATTTCTACACCGGCCGATGCACCTGGCTCATTCACAATCGGTGCTGTTGATGTAAATGAGAACTATGTGTCATTTAGCTCACGTGGACCTAATTCTGCAGGTGTAATAAAGCCGGATGTAATGGCTAAAGGACTTGACGCTGCAATAGTTAGCCAGTTTGGAGATATTTCCTCAGCTAGCGGAACTTCTTTTAGTGCACCAATAACCGCAGGAGCAGTAGCTTCTTTATGGAGCGCGGTTCCTAATCTTAAAAATGATGTGGTAATGCAAGCCATACGCGAATCTGCAGATAGATTTAATAATCCAACTAACGAATATGGTTACGGAATTCCAAATTTTGGTGAAGCATTAAATGCCCTTTTAACTATTGGTATTGAAGAGCAAATGCTTGAAGACAATTTCGCTCTTTATCCAAACCCAGTGCAAACTCAAATAAATATATCCTTTCCAAAAAACGCAGAAAATGCTGTATTTGCACTTTATAATATTTTGGGTGAAAGAATACTTCAATCCAATATTAACGCACTAAAAAACAGTATTGACGTTTCTGGACTTTCATCTGGAATGTACATTGCTTCTATTACTTCAAATAGTAAAACAACAAGTTATAAAATTATTAAAAAGTAGTGCAAAACCGGATTACCGACCTTTTTAATATTGAATACCCTATAATTCAGGCCGGAATGATTTGGAACAGCGGTTGGCGTCTTGCCTCCGCTGTTTCTAATTCAGGGGGGCTTGGGCTTCTGGGCGCAGGTTCTATGTATCCTGAGATTCTTCATGAACATATTCAGAAATGTAAAAAAGCAACAAACAAACCCTTCGGAGTAAACGTACCAATGCTCTACCCTGATATTGAAAAAATAATTGATATCATTATTGAAGAAGGTATAAAAATTGTTTTCACTTCTGCTGGAAACCCAAAAACATTTACTTCAAAATTAAAAGAGAACGGAATTACAGTTGTTCACGTGGTTAGTAGTGTAAAATTCGCTTTAAAAGCACAAGAAGCCGGAGTAGATGCTATTGTTGCTGAAGGTTTTGAAGCAGGCGGCCATAACGGTCGTGAAGAAACCACAACTTTTACGTTAATACCAATGGTAAAAGAGCATTTGCAAGTGCCATTAATAGCTGCTGGCGGAATTGCCAACGGTCGTGGAATGCTTGCAGCAATGGTTCTTGGCGCAGATGGTGTGCAAGTAGGTAGCCGTTTTGTAGCTTCTGTAGAGGCTTCATCACACAAAGCATTCAAGCAAATGATTATTGAGGCAAAAGAAGGCGACACACAACTCACTTTAAAGGAGTTGGCTCCTGTAAGAATGCTGAAAAATAAATTCTTTGATAGTGTAATAAAGCTTTATTCTACCAATCCTACAAAAGAAGATTTAATAAATCATTTAGGTCGTGCCCGCGCCAAGCGTGGAATGTTTGAAGGCGATTTAGAAGAAGGTGAATTAGAAATTGGGCAAATAGCAGGATTAATTCATAATATTAAACCCGTATCTCAAATTCTGAAAGATATGGTTGCTGAATTTGAAACAGTAAAAAGAGAAGTTTTTAATTTATAAGATTTTTTTATTAAAATATTTTCAAAAAAGAAAACCCTTCCGAAATTAATCAGAAGGGTTTTTTACTATTAAAAACTATTCCTTCAACAAACGTCTAGACAGCTAGCCATCTTTACCTATTATCTTAATATAATAAGGTGCAGCGGCAAGAAGATGTACATTTATCGGCTTCAAACTTCCCATACCGCGAAGGTCTTCAGTTTGAACCAATCTACCTCTAATATCATATATTTCTAAGCTTTCCAGCTCGATATTTTGAGGGTTGCTAATGTTCAGCACATCCTTAGCAGGGTTTGGAATCAACGCAATGGTAGAAAATTCTCCTTCTGAGTTGCCCAATGTACCCTCCATTTTAAACTGAATTGTAAAGCGTTGGTTGTACGTTTCCTTACTTGCCATGAAAGTGTAGTTGTTTTCATTAAGGTTTGTAACAATATCGAGTTCATTGTCTATCAGATAGACCGTGGCATTTGGAAGGTTGACACCTTCAATATTCCCCACGGAAATAGTATATTCCAAATTAGTATCCAATAATGTTGAAAAGCCCATAAGCACCTGCGCCCCGTCCGTAAAGGCCTCTCTAGACTGAATGCTCAGTTCATTGCTACCGTCTTCTAAATGAGTGTAAAGCGAAACTATCGTTGCCAGTCTTCTACTGTCATAGCCTTTGTCTAGCCCTGCGGTAGCAAGGTCGGTAAAGCCTAGAAGGGTGGCATACTCCATCTGGTATTGGGTGTTTTCTACATTAATCCAAATACGGTCGGCACTGGCTGCAGGGCGTGGAGCTGTATTATTATTGTCCGGTACTCGCATAGCATTTGTAAAATGTGCCGTTCCGCCCGAAGTGGCCTTTATACCAAAACCTTCGGCAGTGGAAATAAAACCGCTCGGTATGGTCTCCGTGCCCGTTGGATCCGAGGCCGCTGCAGTACCACCCATAAGGTTGTACACACCAATGTCCTCCATGCTAAAATTCATAGCGTATGCACCTGGTAAGTTTGGACTTGTAGGAGTCAGTGGATTCCAAAAATAAACCTCATCAACCATAGGGTTGGCGTTTATAAAATCATCCGCCCTGATGGTCGAAGGATATGGGTTACCCAATACGTTCGGGCTACTGTTCTTGTCTGTATTGTAGGTTACCGCAAAGTCTATGTTACCCGTATTCAAGGTTCCTTGTTCAAAGGTAAGATCATAGGTTTTGTTACCATCCATAATACTAAGTTGTGGGAAATTTATATAGCCTTTCCCAGGAGCTATCGCCCCATTGTAAAACTGCCAGTTGTCCCCGTTATCGTCGGCAAAGTTCTCAGCATTCGGAAACTGTGCCGCTACCTGTGGGTTAGGCACGAAGTTCTGGGTAAGGTGGTTCACAAAGATATAGGAGCTACCAAAGACACCATTTCGTGTTTCTACAGTCATCGGGCTACCCATTACAACAAAGGTCTTGGGAGCCATATAGGGCGTGGTGTATTCTATTTTGATGGTGCTGTTGTTGATAGCCACTCCGTCATCTGCCACCTGCACGATGCTTCCCATATAGGTATTGTAAGATGGAGTGTCGTAGGTGCTCTGCACAATGATGGCTCCGTCGTTGGTGATGTCCTTCTGAACTTCTACAAACTGGCTGGAGCCCACGGTAAGGGTCGCGCCACTTTCAACGGTGAGCGAACAGGCGGAAATATCGCCCATTGCCGTATTGTAGTCTTCTGCTATGATTGCTCCCTTAGTGCTATCTGGCACACCATTGTCCCAACCGCCAGCTATGGTGTAGGTGGTGGTTGAAGCACATCCGCAACCTTGACCTACTATAGTAACTGTTTGGGTTTGTGTACTTGTATTAGCTCCATCAGTATACGACCAAACCACAGTAGTTGAAGCAGTAATAGGGAATACAGTTGTAGTAGTTCCTGTTACATTTCCAGCACAAGCATCTGTTGCTGTTGGTACAGGTAAACTTGCTACGCTACATTGTTCAGTAACAGTTGGTAGCGTTGCCACATCTGGTACTGGCGCAGTGGTGTCATTAATAGTAACCGTTTGGTTTTGCGTACTTGTATTTGTACCATCAGTATACGTCCAAACTACAGTAGTTGAAGCAGTAATAGGGAACGTAGTTGTTGTAGTTCCAGTAACAGCTCCCGTACAAGCATCCGTTGCTATTGGTGCAGGCAAACTTGCTACGCTACATTGTTCAGTAACAGTTGGCAACGTTGCCACATCTGGCACTGGCGCAGTTGTATCATTAATAGTAACCGTTTGGTTTTGCGTACTTGTTCGTTAAGATACATGGTTTACATAAGTTAAAGATTGTTGTTTACACTAAATTCTGACTAATCCTTATTGATTTTTGTTTATTTCTAATGTTCCTATCATCAAAGTACCCTAAAAATACGTTAT
>Ga0256845_1000901_pt1 | contig 25474 bp, 28 predicted proteins | sample RiftiametaG_FD_189101 | JGI IMG/M metagenome (GOLD analysis project Ga0256845, IMG submission 189101) | Tube worm associated microbial communities from hydrothermal vent at the East Pacific Rise, Pacific Ocean - Riftia | ecosystem: Host-associated > Annelida > Integument > Unclassified ... | reverse complement strand
ATGCCACCAGCCCAGGGTCAACGACCCTGGGCTTTCTACGACACACAACCCGCCTCCTGAAAGGGGGCCGGAAACCGCACCTCACCTAAACTGGCGTCACCCCTTTTTTCAAAATGATGTTGGCATATTTGTTCACATCTCCCGTCGCGACCACGGCGTGCGCTTTCCGCACCCGATCATAGTAGGCGTATCGGTCCAAACGTGCAATTTTCGGATTATGCTCGCTGTGCCGTGCAATCGCCTTGGCATAAGCCCCCTCCACCTTGGGATCGAGAGTATCCCCCTCGACAGCACTCATCGTAAGAACCGGCTCATCAGAATACTCATCCAGCTCAAACAGCGGCAGAATGGCATCCAAAAGATCGGGGATCGCCAAACCATCAGCACGAATCACGTGATCGTGAAACTCATGTCCGGGAAAATGGGCATCAGCGAGAACGATCTCCTCACCATGCCCCATCCGGCAAAGCGTAGCGAGTAATTCGGGCGACAACAGAGGGGAAATTCCTTTAAGCATAGGCCGATAATTTACTCACCTAAAAATGACTGACCAGTAAAAAAGCACCCCTAAGCACGGAACATCTTTGCGAAGACTCTGCAGATTATGCTCACTAAGGCTTCGAGCCGAAGGCGTAAGCTTGATTCAGAAGGAATTTTCTCAAGATTAAGAGCCTCGCTGAACCCCTGTCTACCATCTTGCCTAAAAAGCTCGATGTCTCTTACGGATTCAGGTTTAAACAAGCTTGTAGCGGGAATGAGATTGCCGGAGGTGACCTAAACCCACTGCTTCATCTTCGCCTTGAGAACATTCAACTCAACCCCGTCGAATCTTCAACCTTGAATCTTTCATCATCCACCCATAGGCGATAAAGGCCACACCCATCACAATCATAAACGTGGAGTAAAACTGCCCCTTGGTCAGCGCGCCAATCATCGCGGAGTCTGGCTCGCGGTATCCCTCCACAATGATCCGAAACACGGCGTAGAGGACAAAAAACATCCCGGTGAGAATGCCGTGTGGCAACTTCGGAAACTTGATACGTGTAAAAAACAGGATAGTAAAAAGCGCCACCCCCTCCAGCAACGCTTCATAAATCTGCGACGGATGGCGCGTTTGAAGATGATTGCCCAGCACCTGCAACAGCTCGGGATTATTCCTTGATGCCTCGATGAGGTATTGCAACTGCCCACCTGCACTCTCGATTTGATACACCTCAGGTGCCAGCGGAGCACCTTCACGAATCGCATTCATCGCCTGACCATTGTCGCGCAATGCCTCCGGAAACTTCATCGCCCAGCTCACACCGTGAGACACCCGACCATACAATTCGCCATTGATAAAATTAGCCATTCTGACGAGACCAATCCCAATCGGAGCGACCACACAAAGCCCGTCGCCCACCCCTGTCCACGAAACCTTCTGCTTCCGAGCATAGACATAGGTGAAAATCACCAAGCCTAGAATACCACCATGGCTCGCCATGCCACCATCCCAGACGCGTAGTATCATCAGCGGATCGGCAAGCAGCCCACTCCAGCCCACTTGAGGTATTTGATAGAACAGAATATACCCCAAGCGCCCGCCCAGAAAGACACCAAAAAAGGCTCCGTAGGCAATAAAATCAGCCACCTTGTCCTCCGCCAGAACCCAGAGTTTCTTTTGCGATAGCCAACGCAGCAAAAAATACGCGGCAACAAAGCCCAGCAAATAACCCATGCCATACCAACGTAACTTGACTGGACCCACGACATCAAAAATCACGGGGTCCATGTTGTGAATGTAACTCGCTAACACGCACCCAACTGACACTAAACTCGCGCCTGAGGCAAGAGTTTAGAAGATTCAATATCGCTGACTCATTTACAAATACTGAATCAAACTCTCGACCTCGGCTTGGCCCAGCGTCTTCACAAGCGCCACCGAAAGCTCGACCATCGTCAGATAGTCCCGCACATCGATCATTGAGTTGTGCGAGTGAATGTAGCGCGATGGCACACCGAGAACAATCGTCGGCACCCCGCGACCCGAAAGGTGGAATTTACTGGCATCCGTGCCACCAGTGGCTCGCAACGCTAATTGAAAAGCGATCCCCTTCTCTTCGGCCGTAGCCACACAAAGGTCGACCAGAGCGGGGTTCATGATCGCGGTAGGATCCTGCATGCGGATTTGCACACCTTTCCCCACGACACCTTGAGATGATGCCCGAGAAAAACCCGGGGTGTCATCGGCAGGAGTCCCCTCCAACACAATAACCACATCAGGATTAGCCTGCACAGCGGCAGTGATTGAGCCACGGCAGCCCACTTCTTCTTGGACAGTGCCGCATACAATCAAAGTGTTGGGATGCCCCTCGGCTTTCAGCCTTTGAGTCGCCTGAATCGCACACGCCATCCCCACCCGATTATCAAATGCCTTCGCCATGAATAAATCCGGATCAGCCATCTGTGAAAATGGCGTCAAAGGAACAATAGGATCACCTATCCTGATACCGATATTTTGCTCCAGATCAGCTCGGCTTTTTGCCCCGATATCGATAAACATTTGATCAATCGATAGCACCTGCTTGCGCTGAGCCGCAGGAAGGAAATGTGGAGGAGTCGATGAAACCACGCCCAAAATCTTACGTCCGTCCTTGGTCCTCACCTCCACACGCTGCGCCAGCAAGGTATGTGGCCACCATCCCCCCAGAGTGATAAATTGAATAAATCCATCCGGCGTGATGTTCTGCACCCGAAATGCCACCTCGTCCATATGGCCCGTCAGCAACACCCGGGGGCCTCCCTCTACATCATCCAGTTCACAAAAAACCGATCCATTACCATCGGTGCTGAGTTCTCCGGCGTCTGCCAGCTCATCCGCAAAAATGTCTCTCACTTCACCTTCAAATCCAGGCGCACCATGGGCCTCGGTTAACACTTTCAATAATCCAATCGCTTTATCTCGCATGAACTCCATTTAGCAGAAGCTCAAACAACTTCAAACTTCAATCTTTCCACAGAGCGATCAGACTTGCAAATCCCACCAAACCAAGCATCTTTCCAACTTCCAACACAAAGCACTCCATCTTCCATCTTACTTCTCAAACCCATGGCCCAAGTCACCGATCTCCACATCTCGAGCAATATCCCGCTTCCCGCTCCCACCTTACTCCTTTCCGAGGTGGAACGCTCCACCGAGCAGGCAGAATTCATGGCGGAGTCCCGCCAGCACATCCGCAACATCCTCAGCGGTGAGGATCACCGACTTCTTCTCATCTGCGGCCCATGCTCGATCCACGATACTAAAGCTGGCGTCGAATACGCCCGGAATCTGGCCAAACTAGCCGAAGAAGTCAAACACCAGATCTACATCGTGATGCGCGTTTACTACGAAAAACCACGCACCACGGTCGGCTGGAAAGGGCTCATCATGGACCCCAATCTCGATGGCTCCGATAACATCCCCGAAGGCCTGCGTCAGGCCCGCTTGTTCCTGCGCGAGATCATCGACATCGGCCTCCCCACCGCCACCGAGCTTCTCGATCCCATTACGCCGCAATACATCGCCGACCTCATCAGTTGGTCCGCCATTGGTGCCCGCACCACCGAAAGCCAAACCCACCGCCAAATGGCCTCCGGCCTCTCGATGCCCATCGGATTTAAAAACACCACCACCGGCGACCTCGTGGCCGCAGTTAATGCCATCAAAGCAGCCACCCAACCCCAAACATTCCTCGGCGTCAGTGAACAAGGAGTCGCCTCCGCCGTCACCACCTCCGGTAACCCAGACTGCCACATCATCCTTCGTGGCGGCGACAGTGGCCCCAACTACGGTGCAGACGACGTCGCTGTCACCACCGAACTGCTCAAGAAAAGCGGGCTCGACCCCGCAGTGATGATCGACGCCTCCCACGCTAACTGCGACAAAAAACAAGAGCAAATGCCTGCCGTTTTCCGTGAAATTGTTCGCCAACGCGCCGCAGGAAACACCAACCTCATTGGAGCCATGTTAGAAAGCAACCTAGTTGCCGGCAACCAAAGTTTCCCTCAACCTCTTGAAGATCTCACCTACGGCCAATCCATCACCGATCAATGCATCGACTGGGAAACCACCGAGACCATTATCAGAGAAGCCGCAGCCGAACTCCACAAAGCAGGGGTGACAGGCTAAGTGCAACTTATGATCTCCGAGCACACCTTCGCGGCCATTGACTTCGAATCCGCTGGCGCGGCCCGAGGGAAAACCGACGTACCGGTGCAGATCGGCATGGCGATGTGGTCCATTGAAAAGGGGCATCACAACCCATTTGTCTCATTCATCCGAGCTGACCGTCCCATCACCTGGGCGGCGCAAAAAGTCCACGGCATCACTAGCGAAGACCTCGCTGACGCCCCGGCCTTCATGACCCTCTGGCCGAAAATCAAGAGCACGATGGGAGGAAACATCACCATCGCCCACGGCCACGGCACAGAAAAACGCTACCTGCGCGCTTTCCCTGCCCATGGATTCGGCCCCTGGGTGGACACCCTGCAACTCGCCCGCGCCGCCTGGCCAGCACTTCCATCCCACGCTCTCGGAAAAGTATGCCAGCACTTCAACCTAACCGATAAAGTCACTCAACTCGTGCCCGAAAAAACTTGGCACGACGCCCTCTACGATGCCGCCGCCTCGCTAGTCTTACTCGAGCACCTCATCAAAGAGTTCCATCTTGAGAACTCCCCCATCGACCTCCTCCTCAAGCCCGACACCACAGAATGGCATCGTTTACGAAGATAAATTCACCATTCTACTCCCCCTGCCACTCACCGAATTTACGGTATTTCTGATAGCGCTGGTCGAGAAGCTCTTCGGTGCTGAGTTTTTGCAGCTCATTAATTTGATTCACCACTGCGTGACGTAGGTTTTCAGCCGCGTTTTTGTGATCGTGATGCGCACCTCCCGTTGGCTCGGGAACCACTTCATCGATCAGTCCCAGCTTACCCAGATCAGGAGCTGTGATTTTCATCGCTTTAGCCGCTTCGGGGGCATGTTTACGGTGCTTCCACAGAATGGCAGCACATCCCTCAGGACTAATCACAGAGTAATACGCATTCTCCATCATCAACACACGATCTGTCACCCCAATGCCCAGCGCTCCACCGGAGCCTCCTTCACCGAGAATGACGGTAATCGTAGGGACTTTAAGTAATATCATTTCCCGAAGGTTAAAGCCGATTGCCTCAGCAATGTTTCTTTCCTCGGCACCAATTCCGGGGAAAGCACCAGGAGTGTCAATTAGAGCGATTATAGGCAAATTGAACTTTTCAGCCAACTTCATCAAGCGTAAGGACTTCCGATACCCCTCCGGATGAGCGCTGCCAAAGTTGCGTTTGAGATTCTCTTTGGTATTACGCCCTTTCTGATGACCAATGACAACAACGCGTTGCCCTCCCAGTGTGGCAAATCCACCCGGCATGGCATTGTCATCCCCTATATGACGATCGCCATGAAGCTCACAGAAATTCTCGAAAACGTGTTTTACGTAATCGAGCATAAACGGACGGTTCGTGTGTCTAGCGATCTGCACACGCTGCCATGGAGAGAGTTCTTCGTAAATGCGTTTTCTCGTTTCGGCCAATTTTCCTTCCATCGTGGTGATTTCGGAAGACATATCGACATCTTGCTTTTCAGCCTTTTTCTTGAGCTTTTCGAGTTCGGTTTCAAGCTCGGCAACGGGTTTTTCAAAATCGAGAGGTTTCATAATTCAGTATTCAATATTTGATTTAAAATGTTCTAATTCAATGGTCAGTTGCGGATCTCCACATCATTACCCCGCCTGAGGAGCAATGGCAACTCTTCCATATCTGCGCTTGTGAGGAAAAATCCAAGCTGCATGTCGTCGGCATTATCAGCAGAGAAGGCGCGAATGGCGAGGGATTTATCACTAAGAAAGATCACTTTTCGCGCCGATCGATAAGCTTCATGATGGCTAGGATACATTTTTCCACCTGCTGCACCAAGAATCGAGCCCACCTTGAGCGGCCTCACTGTCGCCCGGCCATTGTAGGCTATTTTTTGAATCGGATACTCTTTGATAAACTCCCCCTGCCTCCAAATAGTGAGCGTTTTGCGCCGAAGATTGATCACCACCCGCATATCCAGAGGCATCACCGTTAGCTTATCCCCAGGATGAAGACTGCGATGGTCAGCACGCATCAGCTTACTCAGATGAATGATACTATCCATCGTTGTTTGATTATTACGTATGATCCTCGTAAAAGTATCCCCTCGTTTAACAACAACCACCCTTTTCCCCTCACGCCAATCGGGATCCAGAAGTCGATCCACATTAATCTCACCTAGGATTCGCCGAGCCTCAGTCGCCGCTTCGGCCGCAGGGTAATAACTCACAATATATTTCAGCTTCACCTCAGCCTCATCCATCGACTTCATCGCCAGCAGCTCCCGCGCCCTCTGGAACGCTTTTTCCCCCGGCTCATTGCCAGACTGGGAACCCTGCTCAGCCTTGAGCTTTAGTGCTAACTCGACCTCTCTCTGCTGCTCCATCAGAGCGCCCGGCATATCTCGGACTGTGCCAGTGTACTCCTTCATCAGATGAGCCGTCCCGATAACGGCCCCCAGCGCGAGCAATGTGGCAATCGCCTTGATAACGTGCATGATGCGCATATCGTAACGATAGTTAAAAAATCGATTCAGACCACTCTAAAGGTCTAATAAAAACACAAAAATTAAGCCACTTACCGCACCGACTACAGCAAACCCCTCCTTTTAAAATCAAAGGTGTTGATGTCAGACGACTTCCCTATCATATCGATGGCAAATTTAAGAAGGCAAACCTCCCACGCATCATCCACGCCCTCCATCACCGCTAACATGGGATCACCGGTCCGCCGAACATCCTCCAGCACCCGATCCCGCACCGCATCCATGGAATCATGCACCAGCTCTTCACTCACCGTGCCACGCTTAAACATGAATCCATACTGAAAGAAAACAGGCTCAATATTTTGCTCACGTAACCAATCGAGAAACTCACCCGCTTTTTCATGAAACCCCTCAAGTTCAACCTCACCCATACGCTCAGGGCGGATGATTTGAGGCTTCTGCGCTTCCATCTCCCCTTGGCGAATACGCACCTGACCGACAGCATCCATCGGCTCACTCAGCATGGTGAACTTGAACCTTGTAGAGCCAAAGGTATCAATCCGACGATCCGGTTCACGGAGAAGAACCGCCGTCTCCATCGCATATTGAATACTATCTGGTGAGTGCTGCATGATGATCAAAAAAGTAGGCTGTCGTGAATGATAGGCCGAAGGAATCGCTAAAAAATGGCAAGCAACCCCACACCCCGGCAAACTTTTAGACTAAAACAGAGCAGACCCATGACGAGTCTGCTCTGCTTGAAAATTAAACCAAATTTCAAGCAATTGCCTGAGATCAGTTGAAGAGCCCTATGACTTAGCCGTTGACCTTAGCCACGTAGTCGATGATCGAACCGACACTAGTGAGCTTCTCAGCATCTTCGTCAGGAACTTCAATCCCGAACTCTTCTTCAAACGCCATGACGAGCTCGACGGTGTCGAGTGAATCAGCACCGAGGTCTTCGATGAACTTGGCTTCGGGCTTGAGCTGATCGGCGCTAACTCCGAGTTGCTCGACGATGATATCTTTTACTTTTGATTCGATGTTGTCTGACATTTTTGTTAGTTATGTTGTGGTTGGTTGCAGAAAAATAGCCACCTAGGATCGACTTGGCAATACCGAAAACCACGAAAATGAAAAAATAGTTAAAATAGGTTAAATATCGAACTTACTCCGATGCCTCATTCTGCCTGGATTCTTCAGCCTCATCCCCCTGATCAACCCCATCGTCGACATACTCCAGCACCTCACCCTTAAAGTTCTCCATCACACGGCTGAATAACCTTTCCGCAGGAGCTCCATTCTCTTCCTTGAACTGACCATAAACCATACCATCAATCTTGACCTTTTTCTCTTCTCCGCCGTCTTGGTAATACACCAAGGCGATCCCCTTGGTGTCCCACTTACGCTTGTCCACACGAATCATGTCAACATACAGCACCCGCTGACCATCCTGAGAATAGAGAGCCTCGCCATCAGCCTCAATCGTCCGGCGCAGCGTCCTGATTAGAATAAAGAGAGAAAAGGCAATCAATGCCAGCGCGACAGCGGTAGCGACAAACTGCCCCTGAATATCACCAGCATCATGCGGATGCTCCTCAGTCTTCGAGGGCCAGCCTCTTTCAGACGTGTAATCCTCCCAGAGCTTATTCGCTCCATTCTGACCGCCCTTTTCTTTCATCACGGCATACCCCTCTACCAAAATCGTAGGCCAAGGCATCTCAAGATCAGCCCCTTTCGGTAAAACCGTTGCCGCATCCTCGGGGAAAAGACATGTTTTTTCACCAGAGAATGCCTTCCAGTCACCCTCACTTGAGGCATCTCCACTCTGCAAACCCTGAAAATCCGTGCCAGCCTGATTAAAGGTATGATGCAAAAAGTACTGCAAGTTTTGCTCACGATACCCTGAGATACCATCCTTAATAAATAACACGGCAAATACACTGAACATCACCAGCATGGCGAGCACGCGCAAGATGAACCATTGGGTCGGTTTGCAAACGATAGTGTCTTGGGAAGACGATAATGTGGAGTGGGAAGGGTCGCTCATAGGACTAACGCGCTGCAGCTTGCACGAAAACAGCCAAGCTTGAAGAAAAAAATCTTCGCAATCACAGCTCACCGCCTGCCGGTTTGCAAATTCATCCATCCACCTTCAGCAAAATCACCCGAACACACCCAAAAAATTAGCAATTTTGAAAAAATATGTTAATGCTTCCCAGCGCCACCCACCCCCCCCTCTTACTTTTTTACCGCTATTAAAACCATGAGCCAACAAAACCTACGCAACCTCACCAGTCTTTCATCCGCCGCCGGATGAGCCGCCAAACTCGATCCCGAGACACTCACGCAGGTTCTGCATGAGTTGCCTCAATACCAAGACCCCCGACTCCTCGTAGGTTCAGCCACCGCAGATGACGCTGGTGTATTCAAACTCACCGATGAAATTGCACTGGTCCAAACCACCGACTTCTTCACCCCCATCGTTGACGACCCCGAACTCTACGGTCGGATCGCCGCCGCCAATGCCCTCTCTGACGTCTACGCCATGGGTGGACGCCCCATCACCGCCCTCGCCATCGCCGGCATGCCCGCCGGACTGGTTGACAATGACACCATTCAAAGCATCTTCCGAGGAGGAGCCCTCATGTGTGTCGAAGCCGAATGCAGCCTCGCTGGTGGACACACCATCCGTAACCCAGAGCCCATCTACGGCCTGGCCGTCACCGGAATCGTTCATCCTGACCGCCACCTCGCCAATGCCCACGCCAAACCCGGCGAACACCTCGTGCTCACCAAACCTCTGGGAAGCGGCATCATCTCCACCGCGATCAAACGTGGCCTATGCAGCGATGCCTTAGCCCTGCTGGCGAGCAACCTCATGGCGACACTCAATAAACCAGGAGCAACCCTCGCCGAGCGCGGACTCATCAACTGCTGCACCGACGTCACTGGATTTGGCCTCGCCGGTCACCTCATCGAAATCTGCAACGGCAGCCAAGTTTCCGCCGAAATCGACGCCGCAGCCCTGCCTCTCATTTCACCCGAAGTCCTCGACTTCATTGAAGCGGGATGCATCCCCGGCGGCAGCATCAAAAACCTCCAGCACGCCTCGGCCGCCACTCACTTTGCGGACAACGTCACCGAAAGCCAAAAAACCATTTATGCCGATGCCCAGACATCCGGCGGACTACTTCTTTCCGTGCCCGATGAAAACCTCGATGCCGTGATGGAAACCCTCGAAGAAACAGGCGCACCCTGCGCCATCATCATCGGAAAAACCACCACACGACGCGACAAAGCCGTCTACGTCAGCGGCTAAGCTCAAGTTTGCATATCGGCCATCACCCTGAGTGAAATGCAATACGGCATCAGCAACAGCTCTAAACCAGAAAAAAAAACAAAGAGCAACCGATCGGAGCAAACGACCTCCTCATCGCCGCCCACGCCAAAAGCCAGAACCTCGTTCTCGTCACCAACAACGTGAAGGAGTTCAACCGAGTTGACGGACTACACATTGAAAACTGGACCTAATCCAATACATCACATGAAAAAACATCTCACCATTGACCTCGCCACCCTCCCCGAAGAAGGAAAATCCTTCTCCGGGGAGCTCGACACGTCGATTTTCAGCTTTCCCGACACCGACACCCAGGCAAATGGCCCGCTGCTCTACGATCTCTACATCCAGCACTTTGAAAGTGAACTTCTCATCAGAGGTAGCATCAGCGCTCCCTTTAAATTCACCTGCGTCCGCACCCTCACCCCCTTCATCAAAACACTCGAAGCTAACGACTTATGCCTATCCGCCGAAATCTACAGCGGAACCATAGACCTCTCCGACAAGCTCCGGGAGGAGATCATCCTGCAGTTTCCTGACTACCCTCGATGTGATGAAGGTGACGAGCCCATGGAATGTATTTTAGATTCCCGCTATTTAGCAGTGGACAAACCCCCTGTTACTGATGTAAAGACCCCCCCCGCGACAGAGGAACCCAATCCTTGGGATGCACTCGACGCGATCGCCGATGATAATCCGGACAACTCAAAGTAGATTTTCCGACCCCTCATCACCATCCAACTTCCTACAAACCAACCTTAATCCTTAACCACCTAATACTATGGCCGTTCCTAAGCGTAGAACCTCTAAGATGAAGCAAAAAATGCGCCGTGGCGCAAACCGCTGGCAAACACCCAAGCTCAAAACTTGTCCTGAGTGTGAAAGCCGCATCCCATCTCACATTGCATGCCCACACTGCGGCACCTATCGCGAGCGCCAAGTGCTCGAAGTAGACGCACTGTAGAAAGCTCACCGCTTTCAGCTTCCGAACCCCACTATAACGCTGGGGCTCAAACAATCCTCTTCAAAGCGGAATGCCTCGGCATTCCGCTTGTTTCATGCCAGCCTTTCTCCCACTATCACGAATATGAATATTGCTCTCGATGCCATGGGCGGCGACAACGCCCCCGCCGCCACCATCAAAGGTGCCTCTGACGCGCTCAAACTTTACCCCCAAATCTCCCGCCTCTTTCTCATCGGCGACAGTGAAGCTATCACCGCTGAGATGAAAAAGGTCAAACTCACCGACCCACGAGCCACCATCATCCACACCACAGAGGTCGTGGAAATGCACGAATCAGGAGCCAAGGCCCTGCGCCGAAAGAAAAACTCATCTATTTCCGTCGCTACAGATCTCGTGAAATCTGGCGATGCCGCAGCCGTGATCAGCGCCGGCAATACCGGAGCCGCCGTCGCAGCCGCCACCGTTAAACTCCGCACCCTCAAAGGAGTTGAACGCGCCGGCATCGCCTCAGCCATGCCCAACGAATACGGCATCTGCAACCTCCTCGATGCCGGAGCCAACCCCGAAGCCAAACCACAACACCTTGTCACCTACGCCATCATGGGCGCTGTCTATGCCCGCCAAGTCCTCGGCGTCGATAAGCCCAACATCGGCATCATGTCCAATGGTGCGGAAGACGAAAAAGGCACAACCTTCACCAAGGAGACATTCGCCCTGCTGAGCCACATGCACAGCACCGGACGCGCTCCCTTTAATTTTGTCGGCAACGTTGAAGGTCACGACCTCTTTGAAAGCAAGATCGACGTCGTGCTCTGCGATGGATTCACTGGAAACATCGTGCTCAAAAGCTGCGAAGCCACAGCCAAGGCCATGTCCAAATGGCTCAAGCTCGAGTTTAAACGCAACCCACTGCGCACCATGGGTGCTGCCATGGCTCACCGCGCCTTCAAAGCCGTCAAAAAACGCAGCAGCTACGAATACGTAGGCGGCTCACCCCTACTCGGAGTCAACGGCGTCTGCATCATTGGCCACGGATCATCCTCACCGCTCGCCATCCAGAATGCCATCAGAGTGGCTGTTGAATCCGTGACTCAAGAAGTCAATCCCCACATTGAGGAAGCCTTGCTTGAGATCAACCGACCATAGAATCAGTTCAACCCTCCTGCTTGCGCGCTACTTCCAAGGAAGGCCAACAGCCAGCAAACATCACACCTCAGAAAACATCGAGCTAGGATTGCAAAATTCTAGCTCGACTTGTGTAGAGCTGTCCCCTCATAGAAACAATGAAAAAATCAACCCTATCCTACGTATGAAATCTTCACTTCATCCAGAAAAATCAAAAACTCCACAGCCATAAATGACGAATTTTTGTATTTCGCAAAATGCCATTTATTATACCGAAAATGCCATGAAATCGCTGGAAAACATCGCGTAATATACACACCCATCCACATGACCATCCGATTCACAGCCATCCTCATCGCAGCACTCCCGCTTTCATGCTTTGGGGGAATCGCTATCACCCCGAACAAACAACATCAAGCGGATCAGTTTCAATTTGCCGTCCGCCCCTCAGTCAGCTTTCTCATCGCTGGTCAGGCACTCGTCAAATGGGAGTCCACCCACCAGGCCCATCAAACACACCAAGTAAAATTCTAAACTCTAAATACTAAAAACCAAAGAGCTACCTATTCATAGGACTTACAAGACCTATGCGACCGACAAGAACACTCAACCCAAGAACTTTCGCACTTTTCCGCGGTCAGCCCCGCAGGGCACACCCCAATCACTCTCCCATGTCCCTCCTTAAATCCACCACCATCCTGATCCTCGCCGCCACCCTGGCGACAGCCTGCCAGGTCCCCGTCTTTCGCTATGCGCTCGAGCGCTGGGAGTCAGACGACTACCAACTCTTCCTCGTCACCCCCAAACCACTCACCCCCACACAAACCCAACAAGTCACCGAGTTTCAAAAAAAACTCAACCACACCAATCTCAAACTCGACATCCTCGATACCAGTCGACTCACCGACGCCCAACTCTGGAAACTTCCCGATATCGACACCTCAGCCACAACGGCCCAACTCGCACTTTACTACCCGAAATCCTCCAAAAATAAATCCCCCATCCTCACCGTCCCATTCACACCTGAGAATCTAGCAACCATCATCGAATCCCCCGCCCGGCGCGACATTGTTAAACACATCATCAACGGCTCATCCTGCGTCTGGATTCTCATCCATCAGGGGAAAGCAGACGATGCCCAAAAGATTCAATCCCAACTCAACACCCACCTCCGCCAAGCGGAAAAAGCCATCACCATCCCCGACGGCATCATCGGCACCGCAGAACGACATAAAATCACCGGTAACACCGACCTCGAAGATGTCCTCCGCTCCGCCATCCCGCTCAAAATCTCCTTCACCTCCCTACTCATCGACCGCTCAGACCCAGCCGAATCGCCATTCATCGCCACACTCCTAGCCAACAGCCCCCCCGCTATCCGACAAGGAAAAGAAACCCTCATCATCCCCGTGTTTGGTCGGGGGCGGCAACTCCCGCCGATGCCAGCCTCCCGCCTCGGCTACCAACCCATCCTCAACGGCTGCAAATACCTCTGCGGTGCCTGTTCCTGCCAAGTCAAAGAACAGAACCCAGGATTTGACCTCCTCATCCGCGAAAACTGGCCCTCCCACCTCATCACCGGCCTCGCCGTCGTCGACAAACAACTCCCCCCCCTCGGTGGCGTAGGCGATATCACCCAAACCCAACAAAAATCACCCATACCAGAAAAATCCACACCACCACCCAACCAACCCAAAACATCCATCACCCGGACCATCCCTATCATCATCGGCACCTCCATCGCCCTTCTCATTCTTCTAACTATCATTACCCTGAAGAGGAAGTAGGTTATTCAGTGATTCATAGTCCCATCGCTCCCATAAGTCCTATCGCACAAAGTAAGATAGGCCTGTTGCCTGTCATCTGCCTATCGCGCAAAGAATCAAGCCCTCAACCCAAGACCAATGACTAATTAACCAGTCAACTAATCAACCAACACCCATGCTCTCCCTCATCCTCAAAGAACTCAACCACCGAAAACTAAGTGCGGTAATATCCGTGATCACCATCTCCATCGCCCTCACCTGCATGATTGCCGCGATGGAAACCATGCGCCAGTTCGATGCTCACACCGAATCCCAACTGGCCGACCTCCAAAAGAAAACCACCGCCACCACCAAAACCCTCAACGACCAAATCCGCCGCACCATGAAAGGTCTCGGGTTTAACGTCCACATCTACCCCGCCAGCCAAGACCTCTCCGAAGTTTACGCCAAAGGCTACGCATCCAACACCATGCCGGAAAGCTACACTCAAAAGCTCGCCGACTCCTCCATCGTCAGCGTCAACCACCTCCTCCCCCGACTCTCCCGCCGCATCCTCTGGAAAGAACAAAATACCGAGATCATGCTCATCGGCGTCGATGGACAAGTCCCGATCGCCCACCGCAACCCCAAAAAACCCATCATGCAACCGGTCGCCAAAGGCACCGTCATCGTTGGCTCTCAACTTGCGAAAAAATACCACCTCCAAACCAAACAACCACTCACGCTAAACGGTCAGTCGTTTACCATCAGTAAAATCCACGCCCCCCGTGGCACCATCGATGACATCACGCTCTGGACCCCGCTGAAATCAGCCCAACAAATGCTCAACCTCCCCGGCCAAATCAACGCCATTCTTGCGCTCGGGTGTAACTGCGCCAGCCTCGACCGACTCGGCACCATCCGCAAAGAACTCACAGCCATCCTCCCCGACACCCAAGTTATCGAGATCGAAAGCAAAGCGCTTGCCCGCGCCGAAGCTCGAAAAAAAGTCAGCGAAAACTCCGAGATCACCCGCCAAGACATCCTCACCAACCGAGCACGCAGTCGGGAAGAACGGGCATCCTTCCTCTCCATCCTCACCCCCCTCATCCTTATCGGATCACTCACTGGACTCTTCACCCTCTGCCTCTTTAACGTCCGCGAGCGCCGACCCGAAATTGGCACCCTCCTCTCGATGGGCATCCCCACGCGACACATCTTCACCCTCTTCCTCGGACGCGCCATCATCATCGGCGTCGCCGGCACCCTCGCCACCCTCATCATCATTATCTCCCTCGGCTACCCACTCAGCCACTACTGGCAACTCACCCTCCTCGCCCCAATCCTCACCCTCATCTCCGCCTGGCTCCCTACCCTAACAGCCTCCCGCCACGACCCGCTGGAGAATTTTGAATAGTGAATTTCCCGCAGGATAGGCTTCCTGTCGAGAAGCAACCCAAGTATCAACCACAGTAATTCTGAAAAATTCTGTCTAGCGCCGTAGGCTACAACCTAAGGAATAATCAACTTCGCGCATTTCGCAAATTTTCGCGGTCAAAAAACTAATCAACCCATGCACCCAATCACCACAAAAACACTCACTCACATCTTCGATAACGGTCACCACAAAGTCACCGCTGTCGACCAAGTGAACCTCAATATTGAAAAGGGTGAATTTATCGCACTCACAGGTCGGAGTGGCAGCGGAAAATCCACCCTCCTCTACCACCTCGCCTGCCTCATCCAACCCACCAGCGGCACGCTCCAATACGGAGAAACCGATCCATTCACCCTCAGCCACTCCGCCCGCAACCAGTTCCGCGCCCAAAACATCGGAATCCTCTACCCAGATTTCCGACTCCTCCCCTACCTCAACATCGCCGACAACATCGCCACCCCGGCACTCGCGCTTCGTCTATCCAAAAAAGAAATCACCACCCGCACCAACTACCTCATCGAACAATTTGCCCTCACCAGCCGCGCCTCCCACCTGCCGTCCGCCCTCAGCTCCGGCGAACAACAACGCACCGCCCTCGCCCGCGCCCTCTTCACCTCCCCAGCCACCATCATCGCCGACGAACCCACCGGCAACCTTGACGAAACCAATAGCCTCTCTATCATTGAAACCCTCAAAAACTACACCACTCAGGGAAACACCGTCATCATCGCCACCCACGACCCCCTCATCATCCAAGCCGCCAACCGCACCCTTACCATGCAAAGCGGCAGCCTTACTGCATCCATCCGTCGCCCCAGCGACGCCATCCCTATTCCCCAATAACTAATCCCTATTACCCAATGATCATTCACCTCCAAGGCCAACTCGGCGTTGCTGCCGAAATCACCATCCTCACCCGCGATGTGCCGGACAACACCACTGTCGCTGAACTCATCACCACCATCGCCAACGACCTCCCCGAAGAAGCCCACAGCCTCATCCTCAAACCCGATGGCTCCCTCCGACCCAGCCTCTTCATCGCCCTAGACGACACCCACCACCGCGACACCACCACCCTCATCCCCACCAGCACCCAAGAACTCACCCTCATGCCCCCCATGGCAGGAGGGTAGCGAATGAAAAATGGAGAATTCACATCCTATGAAATCACCCCAAGCCCTCAACCCAAGACCAATGACAAATCAACCAGTCAACTAATCAACCACCTCCATGCTAACACCCACCGACAAATCCATCTACGCCTGGCAGCTACCCATCCCCAACTTTGGCGAACGTGGACAAGAAATCCTGCGCAACTCCACCGCCCTCGTCTCACGGGTCGGTGGACTCGGTGGCCCGCTCGCCCAATCACTCGCCGCCGCCGGATTTGGTAAAATCATCCTCGCTCACGCTGGTAACCTCCGGGAAGACGACCTCAACCGCCAGATCCTCATGCACCACAATGGATTAGGAAAAAGCCGCGCCCAACAAGCCGCCGATACCATCACGCGCTTCAACCCACACATCGAAACCCTAGCGATCGAATCCAACATCACGGAAACAAACGTAAAAGATCTTGTCGCCCAAGCCGACATCGTTTTTTCCTGCGCCCCCCTCTTCGAAGAACGTCTCCTGATGAACCGTGAAGCGATGGAACAAAAAAAATACTTCATCGATAGCGCCATGTTTAACATGGAAGGCCAAGTCCTCGCCGTTGACCCGCAAAAATCCACCTGCCTCGCCTGCCTTACCCCCGAGCCACCGACTGGATGGAAACGCCAATTCCCCGTCATCGGAGCCACCTCCGCCCTCATCGCCCAGATCGGCGTCCTCGAAGGCATCAAACTTCTCACCAACCTGGCCCCCGCCCAAACCGACCGACTCATCCACTACTCAGCCCTCACCACCGAACTCCGGAAATTTAAACTCACCCGCAACCCCCACTGCCCCCACTGCAAACCGCCGAAGGCGGAATGATCAATTTTGAATGGTGAATTCAAATCCGGATCAACCAATCCAAAAAAATCCTGTCTAATCCTGAAAAAATCATCTGAATCCCGTCGAGCGCAGCCTTGTCCGCCATAGCTTCAGCGAAAGAGGATCATCCCAAGCCCTCAACCCAAGAACTTATAAAAACTCAACCCTATCAACCATCCGTGTAAATCCGTGTCATCCGTGGTTTAAAACTGAAGTATCATCCCAAACATATCAACTTCGCGCATTTCGCAACCTTTCGCGCTCAGCGCCGCAGGCATCACCCCAAGCAAAAAAAGATTCACAAAATCCGCCTCATTCGCGGTTACAAAAAATCGAACGATCATCCCATGAAAAAACCATTCATCTTCTTCATCTCCATCATCGTCCTACTCGCGCTCTGCATCTGGGCGCTTTGGCCAGAGCATACTAAAACATCCGATAACAAAACGCTCACCCTCTACTGCGCCGCCGGGCTCCGAGTTCCGGTTTCCGAAATCATTGCCGACTACGAAAAGGAAACCGGACGCACAATTAAAGTCACTTACAATGGCTCCGGTGCCCTGCTCACGCAGCTGAAAATAGGAGGCGGAGACCTCTATATACCTGCGCACAACGACTACATCCAAACCGCCGCCCAACAAAACCTCACAGCCGAAGTCATCCCCGCCGTTGAAATGACCGCCGTCATCGTCGTCTCCAAAGACAACACCACCATCCACACCCTTCACGACCTCACCCAATCAGGCGTCCGCATTTCCCTTGGCGACCCATCAGCGGCCATCGGAAAATTCACCCGCGAAACCCTCAAAAAACATAACCTGTTAGACCCTGTCAAAAAAAATGCCACCGTCACCAAACCCACCGTCAACAACATCATCGAAGATGTCGCCTTAGGTAGCGTCGATGCTACCATCGCGTGGGGTGCCGTCGCCAAAAACTACCCCAAACTCAAAACCATCTCCGTTCCCATCTTCGAAGACAATCCAGGGAAAATCAACATCGCAGTGCTCCGATCCAGCCAAGAACCCACCGCCGCCCTCCACTTCGCCCGATACCTCACCGCTAAAGACAAAGGACTAAAAACCTTCCAAAAATACCACTTCAAAACCACCGCCCGCCCTGACATCTGGGCCGACACCCCGAAGATCCTCCTCTTCTCAGGCTCCATGCTCCGCCCCGCCATCGACAACCGCATTCACGCCTTTGAAAAACGTGAAGGATGCCGAATCTCAACCGTCTATGAAGGCTGCGGCACTCTCGTATCTCAGATGAAAGCTGGAGCCTCGCCTGGGTTCTATTTTTCCTGCGACACGACGTTTCTCGATCAGGTTCAGGACCGATTCGAACCAGGCACCATCGTCACTCAAAACGAAATCGTCCTCCTCGTGCCGAATGGTAATCCAAAAAACATCCTCACCCTCGAGGATATCGCCCGCCCCGGACTCAAAATAGGTCTCGCCCACCCAGTAAAAAGCGCCCTAGGGAAACTCACCCATGTCATGTTAGAGAAATCAAACCACCTCGCCCCCCTCCAACAATCCGGCAACATCATCATCATGGCAAGTAAAGGTGATGAACTCGTCACCCAGATGCAAGCCGGCGCGCTCGACGCCGCCCTAATCTACCGCAGCAACGCCCTAGCCAGCGAGGCCATCAGCAAACACAGCACCATCATCTCACTGAACCGACCCGATGCGATCGCCACCCAACCCTACGCCACCGCCCTCGACACACCCCACCCCAACCTCCTCCACCGACTCGGCACCTACCTCTCCAACGAAGAAGCCAAAAAATCATTCCTCCACTATGGGTTCACCTGGGGGAAGGAGTGAAACTTCTAAATCCTAAAAACCAAACCCAGTGAATTCATAGGACCGATAAGAGCCATACGACCCATCTGCACAAGCATCCCAATATGGAGTGGGGACTTGCAGTCCACGACTGCCTATCGCGCAAAGAATCAGACCAACAACCCAAGTGAAAAATTCGCTAGATTCGTAATCTTCGCGGTTCAAATTGAACGATCAACCCAAGCCCTCAACTTTCGCGCATTTTGCATCCTTTCGCATCCCTTCGCGGTCAAAAAATAACCTCCCCATCTCCCCATCTTTCGAGTAAAACTCAGACCGCCGATGCCAACCGACAGCAACCATCACCGTAAAGTCCGCTCAGATGTCCCGTTTTATTCGGGCTTACTTGGCTTTACTGGGCTCTATCTCTTACTGATCCTCAGCATCGTCCTCGCCAATGCCAGCTACATCACTTGGCCCGATATCCAGGCAGCCATCGGTAGCGAAGCCATCCAGTCGTCGCTCAAGCTCACCTTCCTCACCTGCACCATCTCCGCGATCCTCTCGCTCATTTTCGCCGTCCCTATCGCTTATAGCCTGTCCCGCTTCCACTTCCGGGGTCGCACCCTGCTCGATACCTTACTCGACATCCCCATCATCCTCCCACCGCTCGTTGTCGGCCTCAGCCTGCTGATCCTTTTTAACAACTTTCCAAGCAGAGAACTCTCCATCGAAAAATGGCTGAATGCCCACGGCATCGCCGTTACCTTCCACGTCCCCGCCATCATCCTCGCTCAGTTCACCATCGCAGCCGCCTTTGCCGTGCGGAGCATGAAAAACACCTTCGACCAAATCTCCCCACGCGCCGAACAACTCGCCCTCACCCTCGGATGCTCCCGCTCCCAAGCATTCTGGAAAGTCACCCTACCTCAAGCCCACCGAGGCGTCATCGCCGCCGGCGTGCTAGCCTGGGCTCGCGCCCTCGGCGAGTTTGGCCCTATCCTCGTCTTCGCCGGAGCCACCCGTGGTCGCACCGAAGTCCTCGCCACCTCCGTCTTTCTGGAAATCAACATAGGCAACCTCGCCGGAGCCGCCTCTGTCTCTCTCATCCTCATCACTCTCGCCATCGCCACTATCCTCATCGTCCGCCTCGCCGGAGATCGGAGGTGATTCCGTTATTGAGTGATTCAAGTTATTCACCTTACCCTACCGAATCACGGAATTACCCAATCACACAATGCTAACTATCCGACAACTCACCATCCAAGCTGGCTCGTTCTCGTTAAAAAATATCTCATTTGAGGTATCAACGGGAACTTGCACCTCGCTAATGGGATCTAGCGGATCGGGAAAAACCACCCTCATGGAAGCGCTTTGCGGACTGCGCCACGTCACCGCCGGAACCATCCATCTCAACGACCGCGATATCACCCACCTTCGCCCTGGCGAACGAGGCATCGCTCTCGTCCCCCAAGACAACGTCCTCTTCCCCCACCTCACCGTCCACGAACACCTCGCCTTTGGACCAACCATTCAGCGGTGGAGTCAATCCGATATCGTAGAGCGCGTCGATCAACTGGCCCAACAACTAGGCATCACCTCACTGCTTAACCGCACTCCAGAAAATCTATCAGGAGGCGAAGCCAAACGTGTCGCTCTCGGCCGAGCACTGGCCACCCGACCCTCACTGCTCTGCCTCGACGAAGCTCTCACAGGTCTCGACGACGGCACCTACGCAGAAATTCTCGACCTTCTAAAAACCACCATCGCCGAAAGCAGCCTCACCACTCTGCACATTACCCACAACCGCAACGAAGCCTCACAACTCGCGGACATCATCATCGATCTCGACGCGCTGGCATAAAACCCATGCCCCCACACACCAATACCAGCTAGGCCTATCGACTCGAAACACCGCTAACCTCTTATATTTACAGAATCATCCTACCACACAAGCAAAAAATAGACCTGCGCGCAAAATATGCACAGTCTCGGACGATACAAGCAGAGCAAGTTCTTCACAATCGGACTATGTTTTAACCACAACGCGGAAGGAAAAAACTCAGAGCTCCACCACCCGCATCAAAACCCATCCAGAAACTGCACCCAACAAATCAAACCTTCATACCCAAACTCTAAAGCCATGATCACGAAAATCGACCACTTAGGAATCGCCGTCAAATCACTAGAAAAAGTCATCCCCTACTACGAAGACGTTCTCGGCCTCAAATGTGAAGGCCGCGAAGAAGTTGAATCCCAAAAAGTCAAAACCGCTTTTTTTGCCGCCGGTGACGTTCACATCGAACTCCTAGAGCCCACAGCCGATGACAGCCCGATCGCCAAATTCATCGAGAGGAACGGCGAAGGCATTCATCACATCGCCTTTGCGACCGATAACATCACCGGGCAGCTCGAAAACGCCAAAGAAAAAGGCACCCGCCTGATCCACGAAGTTCCCTTTGAAGGAGCTGGTGACAAACTCGTTGCGTTCCTCCACCCCAAGTCTACTTTTGGCGTTCTCACTGAATTTTGCCAAGACAAGTAACCTCTAAAACCCTCAAACCAAACCACTCCATATTATGGCTATTGAAAAAGAACTCATGGAAAAACTCGAAGCACGGAGAGCCGAGGCTCTTCTGGGCGGAGGACAAGAGCGCATCGACAAACGTCACGCCAAAGGGCAAATGACCGCCCGCGAGCGCCTCGATAAATTTTTCGACGGAGGAAACTTCATTGAATTCGGCATGCATGCCCATCACTCCTGCACGAACTTCGGCTTGGAAAAACGCAAGATGCCCGGCGATGGCGTCATATGCGCCACCGGCACCGTCGATGGCCGCACGGTTGCCGCCTTTGCCCAGGACTTCACCGTTGGCGGTGGTGCTGTGGGACGCATCCACGCTAAAAAAATCTGTGACCTGCTCGACTTCGCGGTGAAAGCCGGCATGCCTGTCATTGGTATCAATGACTCTGGCGGTGCCCGTATTCAAGAAGGTATCGATGCCCTATCCGGTTACGGTCAGGTCTTTTTCCGCAATGTACTTCTTTCCGGTGTAGTCCCTCAGATTTCTATCATCGCAGGCCCCTGCGCCGGTGGCGCTGCCTACTCGCCAGCCCTGACCGACTTCATCATCATGACCCGTAAGAACGCCAACATGTTCATCTGCGGCCCTGATGTCATCAAAGCGGCAACCGGCCAAACAGCTTCACTCGATCAATTTGCCAGTGCAGACGCCCACGCCCAGGTCAGCGGAAACATTCACCTAATTGCCGAAGACGACCAGCACGCGATCGATCTCAGCAAACGGCTTCTCTCCTACCTGCCGTCCAACAATTCCGCCAACCCGCCGCATGAACTGGCCAATGAAATCGAGATCAAGGAAGATCCTGAAATGAACGACCTCATTCCAGCCGACTCCAAACTACCTCTGGACATGCAAAAAGTGATCGCCCGCATCACCGACCCCGGCAGCTGGTTTGAAATCATGCCCGATTTTGCACCCAATATGCTCATCGGCTTTGCCCGCATTGAGGGACTAGTGATCGGCATCGTCGCCAACCAACCCACCGTTAAAGCTGGTTGTATCGATATCGACTCATCCGATAAAGCCGCCCGCTTCATCCGGGTCTGTAACATTTACTCGATCCCCATCCTCTCCCTCGTCGACGTCCCCGGCTTCATGCCCGGCCTCGCCCAGGAACGAGGAGGCATCATCCGCCATGGTGCCAAAATGCTCTTCGCATGGGCATCCGGCACCGTGCCAAAAATCACCCTCATCTGCCGCAAAGCCTACGGTGGTGCTTACCTCGCCATGTGCCCCAGCGACCTCGGAGCCGACTTCGTCTTCGCTTGGCCCACCGCTGAAATCGCCGTCATGGGTGCCCAAGGAGCCATGAAAGTGCTCTATCGGCGCGAGCTCGCAGCCGCTGATGACCCTGAAAAACTTGAAGCTGAACTTAGGGAAAACTACAGTGACAAGTTCGCATCACCCTACCAAGCCGCGAGTAATGGCATGATCACAGACGTAATAGATCCGGCTCAATCGAGATCTACGCTTGCCATGGCCTTCCGAGGTATGCTAGATAAACGCGAGAGTCGCCCACCTAAAAAACACGGCAACATCCCGCTTTAATCTAAATTTCACTTCTATCCCGCTATGCATTCAGCTTTCAACGCAATCAACATCATCGCCAAGTATCAAGTTGGCGATGATGGACATGACCTATCCGTTTCCCTTCCCTACCTCATGGGCTTTGTCGTGGTAATTGTCACCCTCGCTACCCTCATGGGTCTTTGCATGGGAATTGGCGCACTACTCCAGCGATTCATGCCAGAGCTGAGTGCTCCTAAATTCGCAACAAACCCAGCAGCCACACCAGCCACCGTCAACGCCGAGATTTCACCGGAAATCCTCACCGTCCTGGCTGCTGCAGCCATGGCTAGCGAGCCAAGCGATGTAATAACAACCGTGATTGCCGCAGCCGCAGCCACCATGATCGATGAACCGCACCGGATCATTTCCATCAAACCCCAAAACACCACATGGAGCCAAGCTGGACGCCAGCAAATCCAATCATCGCACAATATCCGATAACACATCTCATCAATCATCAAAAAAAATACTCAACCAAATAACCAAACCATAGAATTATGAAACAACTCCGCATTACCGTAGAAGGCAAAACTTACGATGTCGTCGTAGAAGTCACCAACGCAGGTGCCACGCTTCAATCAGCCACTGTAGCACCCCCGGCCGCAGCACCAGTCGCCGCCGCCCCCGTAGCTGCAGTCGCCGCAGCACCAGTCGCCGCTTCAGCCGCTGCCGGTGATGTTCCCAGCCCACTCGCCGGCGTCGTTCAAGCCATTGAATTCGCGATCGGAGACGCTGTCAATGAAGGCGATCTCGTCATCACTCTGGAAGCCATGAAGATGTACACATCCATCAACGCCCCAGCAACGGGAACCGTCACAGCCATCCACTGCAAAGTCGGTGATGCCGTCGATGAAGGTCAGCCGCTCTACACCATCGGGTAACTCATCACCAGCCCACATAAGAACAGCCCCCAAACATCATCATCATCGAACCACACTCAAACGCGTCACCGACACGGCGCGTCTCCCCTCACACGTCACCGACTTAATTTTTTTATGCAGGAACAACTTCTTCTCCTTTGGGAAAGCACCGGCTTCCCCCTCGTAACTTGGCAAATGATGACGATGTGGATCGTCGTGGTCGGCCTGCTCTACCTTGCGATTGTTAAAAATTTCGAGCCACTCCTTCTGGTCCCCATTGCCATAGGAGCCTTAATCGGCAACCTCCCTCTCGATCTCTATGATGCCACCGGCCACCTCAGAGACGGCACCCTCTTCTACTACATCAACCAAGGCATCGCACTTGAGATCTTCCCTCCACTCATCTTCATGGGCGTTGGAGCACTAACTGACTTCGGTCCGCTGATAGCTAACCCCCGCACACTGTTGCTAGGAGCTGCCGCCCAGTTTGGCATTTTCTTCACCTTCATCGCGGCCCCATTCCTCGGATTCTCTCTCCCCCAAGCTGCCGCCATCGGCATCATCGGCGGAGCGGACGGCCCCACATCGATCTACGTTGCTAACAACCTGGCCCCTGAACTCCTCGGAGCCATCGCCGTAGCCGCCTACAGCTACATGGCCATGGTCCCCATGATCCAACCCCCCATCATGAAGCTGCTCACCACAGTGAAGGAGCGTAAAATCAAGATGAAAACCATGCGCAAGGTCAGCCAATTAGAAAAAATGATCTTCGCCGTCATGGTCATGGTCTTCTGCCTCTTGGTCGTCCCCGCTGCCGCACCACTCATCTCCATGTTCTTCCTCGGCAACATCCTGCGTGAGAGCAAAGTCACCGAGCGCTTGGTCAAAGCCGCCCAGAACGAGATCATCAACATCATCACCATTTTCCTAGGCATTTGCGTAGGTCTTAAAATGGGAGGTAACAACGCTGCCGGCCAACACACATTTCTCAACCCTCAGACACTGAGTATCCTCGCACTAGGCATCGCAGCCTTCTCCATCGCAACCGCCTCCGGCGTGTTGATGGCGAAGTTTATGAACCTCTTCAGCGAAAATAAGATCAACCCACTGATCGGATCCGCCGGAGTTTCAGCCGTGCCCATGGCCGCCCGCGTTTCCCAAGACGTCGGACAAAAAGCAGACCCCAACAACTTCCTCCTCATGCACGCCATGGGACCCAACGTTGCCGGTGTCATCGGCAGTGCCCTCGCCGCAGGCTATTTCCTCTCCGTCTTCGGCTGATAATCGAATTCATCAAAACCCCCATTCCATTCTCAGTCCCCTTTTTCTCCTTTTCAGAAAAAAAACTCTTCAACCCTCCCGACATCTTCCAACTTGGCTCGAATACTCTGAAAAAATCATCGTAGGATAGGCCTCCCGGCCTGTCGACTCACTGTCGCTCGTAGAATCAAGAGCC
>Ga0256845_1000900_pt1 | contig 25480 bp, 21 predicted proteins | sample RiftiametaG_FD_189101 | JGI IMG/M metagenome (GOLD analysis project Ga0256845, IMG submission 189101) | Tube worm associated microbial communities from hydrothermal vent at the East Pacific Rise, Pacific Ocean - Riftia | ecosystem: Host-associated > Annelida > Integument > Unclassified ... | reverse complement strand
TTTATAGTTAAAATTAATAAATTTTTCAGAACACTTGTTCAGACCATGGTCTGAACAAGTGTTCTGAAAGTGACTTTACACACTTTATTGGATACTACCGACTTATAAAAGTTAGATGCGACAGTCTAGTATCTAACAGTCTAGTATCTAACAGTCTAGTATCTAATAGTCTAGTCTCTAACAGTCTAGTCTCTAAAAACTAGCATCTATAAGTCTAGTCAATTATTTCAAATATTTATCTAACCAATCGAAAAATTCACGTTGCCAAAGTATTGCATTTTGCGGTTGAGTTACAAAATGTGTTTCATTAGGAAAATAAAGCAAACGACTTGGTATTCCTCTTAACTGAGCAGAATTAAACGCTTGCAATGATTCGGTATAAGGAATTCTGAAATCTCTTCCACCGGTGATAATCATTATGGGAGTATCCCAATTTTGAACAAACTTATGCGGTGAATGAGCATACGATTTTTGAGCCACTTTATTATCAAGTTCCCAAGGCATTCCGCCAAGATCGTGCATAGGGAAGAATGTCTCTTCGGTAGCAGCTGCAAAACTTTCCATATTATACATTCCGCAGTGCGAAATAAATGCTTTAAATCGCTTATTGTGATGACCTGCCAAATAAAAGGTTGAATATCCTCCGTAACTTGCTCCTACACAACCCAAACGGTTTTCGTCGATATAAGGTTCTGTTTTTAAAGCATCTATTGCCGAAAGATAATCTTTAATATTTTGTCCGTAATAATCGGTAGAAATTTGAGCATTCCACTCTTGCCCGAATGACGGTAACCCTCTACGGTTAGGAGCTACAACAATATAATCGTTGGCAGCCATGATAGCAAAGTTCCAACGATACGAAAAGAATTGGCTGACAGCCGACTGCGGACCTCCTTGACAATACAACAGAGCAGGATATTTTTTGTTTTTGTCGAAGTTTGGCGGATAAATTACCCAAACAAGCATATCCTTGTTGTCGGTAGTTTTCACCCAACGACCTTCGGTATGCCCCATTTTAATATTATCGTAAATATTTTTATTTATGAATGTCAACTGTTTTTCTGCTCCTGTTTTTGCATCTACAACAAACAATTCAGCCGCCATTTGGTGAGTAGTTTTCGAACCTACAATAGTTTCTCCGGCTTTTGAGAATCCTGTGTAATTATGATTCCCTTTTGTAATTTCAGTAAATTGTTTTGTGGCAACATCAACTTTATAAATCTGATAAGTAGCATGATAACCACTAATAAAATATATTTCTTTGCTATCGTCGCTCCAAACATAACTGTTAGCATTTTGGTCCCAATCTTCGTTCAAATAACTTTTAACACCTGTCTCCAAATCCATTACCATCAAACGCTCTTTGTCCGATTCGTAACCCGGAGTTTCCATACTCATCCAAGCAATTTTTTTCCCGTCGGGCGAAAATGCAGCTGCTTTATCATATCCAAGATTCTCTTTTGTTATATTCTTAGTCTCTTTTGTTTCCAAGTTATAAAGATAAATATCGGAATTTGTGCTTACCGCATACTCTCGTCCGTAAAGTTTTTTGCAAGTATATGCAATAGTTTTTCCATCAGGACTCCAAGTTATTTCTGCATCGTCAAAATAAGGAGCAAGTGGTGAATCATAAAGCTCATCCTCCATAATATCTGTTCCTTCCTTTACGGGAATATTTTTTGTTTCGGCAACAAAAATATGCGAAAACTTGTGGTCGCTCCATGCATTCCAATGGCGATACATAAGGTCTTCTGCCTCAATTGCATTAGCTTTTGGCAAATCAGAGTATTTTTCTAAAACAGATTTTTCAAGTTTAACGTCTTTTGTGTAAAAAATATGTTTACCATCGGGAGCTACTTTAAAAGCATTTATACCACCTTCAACATTTGTAAACTGTGTTCTTTCCGAACCGTCGGGATTCATTGTCCACACCTGATAATCGCCGTAACGATTCGACATAAAAAATATTTTTTTACCGTAAGGCGACCAAACAGCACCAAAATCATTAAAACGGTCTTCGGTAAGTTTTTTAGGTTCTCCTCCTTCAATAGATACAATAAAAATATTTGATGTGTGCCCAAGTGTTTTAGCATCGTAACGCGATACACCATAAATAACCTGTTTACCGTCGGGCGAAATTTCTCCTCCCGATAAACGTCCGAATTTCCATAAAATTTCGGGCGTTAATCGTCCGTTTGCTATTTCTTGTTCGGTTAGTTTTCCGCTAAAATCAGAATTATCAGTTTTCTGATTTTGAGAAGTGTTTTGCTGGCATGCAGTAAATAATACTGCTACTACTAAAATTAAAAATAGTTTTTTCATATTAATTGTTGTTTTGTTATTTTATAAAAAATCAGATTCAATCTTTATTGACTCTTTTAAGTCCCTCTTTTGCAAGACTATAATCGGGATTGATTTTAAGTGTTTGATTATAAAAATATTTTGCTTTTTCAAAATATTTCAATTTTTCATAACAAAATGCTTTATTGTAAACAGCCTGAAAATAATTTGGCTTTATAAAAATAGCACTGTCAAATTTTGAAACAGCTGTTTTATAATCTTCCAAATCAACCATATTTATATATCCCAAATTAAAATATATTTCGGGCAAACTATCACTGATATTTTTCAAAATATACCTGTAATTTTTTTCTGCTTGCTTAACATTACCCTCATTTTGATAAAATATAGCCTTTCCATATAAAGCATCATAACTGTCGGACTTTATTTTAAGAGCATTGTCATAATAACTTAATGCCAACGAATCCTGTTTTTCGGAATACAATAACCCGAGTTGAATATAAGCATCGTAATAATCGGGGTTTCGCTCAGTGGCAAACTGAAAAGATTTAATTGCCACATCTTTCTTGTTTATCTCACTATATACCAATCCTTTGACAAACCATGCTTCTGCAAAATAATCATCTTGTTCAATAGCTTTATTCAAATATTTAATTGCATTTTTATAATCCTGAATATAAAAATACAACTTACCGAGACGATACAATATGTCTTTATTATCAGGTATAAGTCGATTTGCTTTAAGCAATAAATCATTTACCACTTCCGATTTTCCCAAACTTAAATACAGGTCGGAAAGAACTATATAATATTCAGGATTAAGAGAGTCTGTTTTATTGGCAAAAATCATATCTCTAACTGCATTTGTAATTTCTCCTTTGCCGGCATACAGTTTTGAACGTTGAGCATACAACGTTGCATTATCAGGGTTTTCACCGATAAGAGTTGTCAATGAGTCGATAGTTAATAAACTCTGCTTCTCATTTGATAAGTTACTTACCTTATTTGTTGTTTGTTTACACGATAATAGTGTAACAGTAAAAATTATTGCTGTAAATATTATGATTCGCATATAATTAAATTTTTAAAAATGTAAATATAGTAATGATATAAACCAAAATAAAATTATTTACATCATACCTGATATTTAGAGTTTGCCTGTAATGTTCGATATCTGTATTGTGTTTATTATTTTTACAATAAAAAAAGCTGCCTTTTTAGACAGCTTTCTTCAATATTATAAAATTTCAATTATTTAACTTCCCAAGTATTACCACTATAAAGCAAATCGGTCATATTTTTGTTTTTTGCTGTTTGTTGCACCTTTTCTATCTGATTTACAACATTTTGATCGTAAGTTACAGCAGAAACATCTCTAATAATACCAAGAGCTACTGGATAATCGGGATAACGCATATTTGCCAACATAGTATGAATTCCGGGATTATTTTCATGAGCATCATGCACCAAAACATCCTTTTCAGTATATCCTCCCGGACATAATTGAACTACTCTTAACTTCAAATTCTTAACATCAAGAATAAGTCCTTTATCTCTGTTTTTTCCAAAAATCATCGGTTCACCATGTCTTAATATAATTGTTCTGTCGTCTTTATGCTCTTTATCGGTAAGCATTGCATGACAACCATCGTTATAAATTACACAGTTTTGTAAAATTTCGACAACCGATGTTCCTTTATGCTTAGCAGCTTTAATACAAACTTCTGTAGTTAACTTTACATTATAGTCAATTGTACGAGCAAAGAATTTTCCTTGTGCTCCAATCACCAACTCACCCGGATGAAACGGTTGCTCAACAGTTCCGTAAGGAGAAGTTTTGGTAATTGCTCCAAGTGGAGAAGTAGGAGAATACTGCCCTTTTGTAAGTCCGTATATTTCATTGTTAAACACAATCATATTCATATCAATATTACGACGAATAGCATGGATAAAATGATTTCCACCGATAGCCATTGCATCACCGTCGCCTGATATTTGCCATACTTCAAGATCAGGGTTTGCAACTTTTACTCCTGATGCTATTGCTGCTGCACGTCCGTGAATACTATGAAAACCGTATGTATTCATATAATAAGGGAAACGCGAAGAACAACCAATACCCGAGATTACAGCTATCTTTTCTTTGGGAACATTAAGTTCGGCCATAGCTTTCTGAATAGAATTAAGTATAGCGTGGTCGCCACATCCCGGACACCATCTTATTTCCTGATCACTTTTAAAATCTTTTGCCGTAAGTTTTTTAGTTTCAATAACCTGTGCCATAACTATAATTCCTCCAATAATTCATTAAACTTATTTTGCAATTCAACTACTGTAAACGGTTGTCCTTGCATTTTATTAAATTTATCACATTCAAAATTAGGAACATTAACTTTTAAATGGTCTGCCATCTGCCCTAAATTAATTTCACAAACAACTTTTTTCTTATATTTAGATAAAAGTTCGGTTGTGTTTTTTGGCAAGGGCCATATATAATTAAAATGTGCAAAGGCTATTTTTTTACCTTCTTTACGAATATTTTTAACAGCCGAATAAATATGACCAAATGTTCCTCCCCAACCGATAACCAATAAGTCGGCATCTTCATCACCGATAATTTCAAGTTCAGGTATTGCATTTGCAATTCGTCTTATTTTTTCGTCTCTTAATTTAGTCATTACCTCGTGGTTCTCGGGAACATAAGATACTGTTCCTGTTTTGTCCATTTTTTCAAGACCTCCAATTCTGTGTTCTAAACCTTTCATTCCGGGTGTAGCCCATTTTCTTACTAAAAATTCAGGGTCTCTTTCATATGGTAAATATTCAGTATCTTTTACTTCTGCATACGGAGGCTTAATTTCGGGCAATTTGCTCATATCGGGCAAACGCCAAGGTTCTGTTCCATTGGCAAGATAGCCATCGGTAAGTAAAATTACCGGTGTCATATGTTCTAATGCTATTTTCCCTGCTTCAAAAGCATAGTCGAAACAATCGGAAGGTGTGCTTGCCGCCAAAACAACTAATGGAGCTTCTCCGTTTCTACCATGAAGAGCTTGTGAAAGATCAGCCTGCTCTGTTTTTGTAGGCAATCCGGTTGAAGGACCTCCACGTTGAACATCAACAATAACCAAAGGAAGTTCTGTCATAACTGCCAAACCTGATGCCTCTGTTTTTAATGCAAGACCCGGTCCTGATGTTGTAGTAACTGCAAAATTACCTGCAAAAGCAGCTCCTATTGCTGTTCCAATACCTGCAATTTCATCTTCGGCTTGAAAAGTTTTAACTCCCAAATCTTTACGTTTTGCTAATTCCTGAAGAATTTCGGTAGCCGGAGTAATAGGATACGAACCGCAAAATAATTTTAAATTAGCTCTTTCAGCTGCAGCCATAAGCCCCCACGCTGTTGCTGTATTTCCACTTATATTACGATAAGTGCCGGGCTTAATTTTTGCCGGTGTCACTTTATAGTGAACAGGTAATGCTTCAATAGTTTCAGCAAAATTAAATCCTGTGTGTAAAACCATTTTATTTGCTTGAACAACAATAGGTTTTTTTGCAAATTTCTCTTCAAGAAATTTCTCGGTATATTTTAAAGGACGATCAAATAACCAATATACCATTCCGAGAGCAAACATATTTTTTGTTCTCAAAATACTTTTTTGGTCTAAATCCAAATCTTTTAAACACTCTTTTACCATAGAAGTAATAGGTGCCGCAATAAAATTAAAATCATGTTTATGATGATTTATCGGATCAGAATCATAACCTGCACGAGTAAGATTTTTTTCGGTAAAGGCATCTTCGTTGTAAATAATGGTGCCTCCGCTTTTTACCCATTTTAAGTTAGCTTTTAATGCTGCAGGGTTCATTGCTACTAATACATCTGCATAATCTCCCGGTGTATTAACCTCTGAATGACCAAAGTGCAACTGAAAACCTGAAACACCGCCTACTGTTCCTTGCGGTGCTCTAATTTCTGCCGGATAATCTGGAAATGTTGATACATCATTACCAAATAATGCCGATGTATTTGAGAACTGTGTTCCCGTTAACTGCATACCGTCACCGGAATCACCCGAAAAGCGTATTACCACTTCTTCTTTTTCAACTATATTTGCTTTTTTACTCATTTTGTATAGTAATTATATTAGCTTGTAATAAAATTCACAACAAAGTAAGTTAAAAAATGGTTAGATTATACCTCATTATATTGTAAAACATACATATATTAATTTTTTGTAAAATAAAACCCTTCATAATATAAAATTATTATGTTTGTATTTACATTAGAGAAAAAATTGCTTTTAATGCTATGGCTTTAATTAAATCGGTAAGAGGGTTCACCCCTGTAATAGGAAATAATTGTTACTTGGCTGAAAATGCCACCATTATTGGTGATGTTGTTATCGGTGATGATTGTAGCATTTGGTTTAATGCTGTTTTACGCGGCGACGTAAATTCCATAAAAATAGGCAATAAAGTTAATATTCAAGATGGTTCGGTGCTTCATACTTTATATCAAAAGTCGGTGATAAAAATAGGCGATAATGTTTCTATCGGACATAATGTAACAATTCACGGTACCGAAATTAAAGACAATGTATTAATTGGTATAGGTGCCACAGTGCTTGACCATGCTGTAATTGGTGAAAACTCAATAATTGCAGCTAATTCTCTGATTTTGAGCAATACCATTGTTGAACCCAACAGTATTTATGCAGGTGTTCCCGCTAAAAAAGTTAAAGATATTGAACCGCATCAAACCAAAGAGATGATTGAAAAAATTGCAAATAATTATCTTATGTATGCAGGTTGGTATAAATAAATTATCGGCACATAAAACTATTTGAAAAATATACATTTATTAATAAAAAAAACAACAGGTTTATTTTATAATTGATTGATTTACAAATATATTATTCTTATGTAATTGATAATACACAAACTGTTAAATTTAAAATTAAAACTTTTTAAACAACACCTTTTTTAAACCCAAACTATGCAATAGAAAACAAAAATAGTTTTCTATTGTATAGCGATAAAGAACTACATCTATTTTGGACAATAACCAAAATGGTGTATTTCTAAATCGGGGTTAACCCTTACTAAATGCCGTAAGTTCACTATTTCACAACTCCTACTGCATAAGTCGGGTTAAACTATTAATCCTATATCCGACAAAAAAACTGTAATTTCCTATTTTTGACGATTTTGAAACATAATTCAGTTCATAAACATTTACAAAATTGTTTAACCGAAACCCTCCGAAAAACTTTTTATTATCATAAATAAATCCCATACGGTAATTTAAAGCCAATCCTAAACCGCCTATTGTTTCATTAAGATATTCTCCATCTTTAAGATAAGTATAATTTGACGATTGCAAAACAATTCCCGGTACCAACGAAAACGATATCAAAAAATTCTTTTTTATAACCCAATTGTAAGCATATCCCACAAGCGGACCCACACTAAAATCAATAACATCTTTAATATTACGGTGAACAGTATCATCTCCCCAAATATCCGACGGTATGAAAACCGTATCGTTTTCCACTCCGCCGATTTTCATTACTGCTCCCAATATTAATGAACCGGCACTTTTTTGCTGTTTTTGGTTTAAACTAAATGACGCTTTATATGAAAATTTTTTATTGTTTAATAAATAATACGCCGAAAACCCCACACTTACAGAATATAAATCAGGCAATTGCGGATAAGGCATACCTGCTGTCCACGCTGTATCAACAACTTGCGGAGTGGTAATATAAAAACCTTGGTAATTGGAAAAATAAATATCAAATACAAATTTTTGTAAAAATATATTCATTTGAGCATCCAGCTTTTGTGTTTTTCCGTAGGTATCCCTATCGTATTGCGACGACGGTAAATTAAATGCTATACCAAGAGCCAACCATTTGTATGCAAAACCAAAACCCAAATTCAAATTATTATTAGGCGAAAAACCAATATGTTTTCCCGAAATCTTATCGTCAAAAGAAAATCCTGTAAACTTTTTTTTACTAAATAAAAATAAATGCAATCTATCCGAATAATCGGTAATATAAGTTGTGTCATATTTTACTTTATTGCTTTTACTTTGCCCTGCGGCATTAAAAACAAACAAGAAAAAATATAATATGATAAAATATTTTAACATTCAATTTAATTATTCCAATTCTACAACAGTAATTCCCGCTCCGCCAAACTCTACATGTTCATCTTTAAACTTTTTCACAAGGTCAACAGTTGCCAAATATTCGCGAATAAGATGCCGCAAAATTCCGTTTCCCGTACCATGAAGTATTTTAACCTCGTTTGCTCCAACCATAATAGCTTCGTCAATAAATTCGGTAACCATTTGTAATGCTTCGTCGGCTCGCTTGCCGCGAATATCAAGACCGGGCTTAAATTGCAATCGCCGCTTATTCAACTCATACGACTGTTTAAAATTATTGCCCGATTTTTTTTTCAACAAACTTTTTTTCTCTTGTGCCGACAGATGTTCAAGTTTATTGATACTAACCGTAGTGAGCAAATTGCCAAAAGCAACAATAGCATTTTTTTTTGTAAGTTCCATTATTTCGCCAACAGTTGACTGACCTTTTATTTTCACGGGCATTCCTATTGTAAATTCGCGTTCTCGTTTTACAATTATCTTTTCACTATTGCCTTTGCCATTTATTGCCTGCTCCGATTTTTGTTTTATACGATTTTTACGTTCTTTAATTTTTCTAATTTTCCGTAATATCTTCTCTTCGTCTTCCGATTTTTTTTCAAAAACATCCTCTTTAAATTTATTGAGTTCTTGACGTGCTTTTTTTGTTTTTTCTTTTTCAGCCTGAGCTTCTTTTATTTTTCTTACAGTATTTTCAATAATCTTATTGGCATCGGCAAGTATCTTTTTTGCCTCCTCTTCGGCTTTTTCTTTAATCTCTTTTCTTATGTTTTTTGTTTTTTCAAGTTCCTCCTTTTCTTTTTCAAGCAACTCTTCGAGCCGGCGTTCTGTTCGGCGGATATTATCGCGTTTACGCTCCCAATATCGCTTGTCGCGAAGAATTTCACGCAAGTGCTTGTCAAAATTCACGTGTTCTTCTCCTACTTTGCTTTTTGCCTCATCAATAATATCCTGCGGAAGCCCTATTTTATAAGCAATTTCAAAAGCAAAACTACTACCCGGTTTGCCTGTTTCAAGCACAAACAGCGGTTCGAGCTTTTGGGTATCGTAAAGCATTGCTCCGTTTACTATTCCGCCTTGCGACGATGCAAAATGCTTTAAATTAGTGTAATGCGTAGTAATCACTCCAAATGCTTTTGCCTGATTCAACCTGTTGAGAACCGCTTCGGCAATTGCTCCGCCCAGCATTGGTTCGGTTCCTGTTCCAAACTCATCGATAAGAACCAATGTTTCAGCATCGGAGTTTTTTGTAAAATGCTTCATATTAAGCAAATGCGAACTATAAGTACTAAGGTCGTTTTCAATGCTCTGCTCGTCACCTATATCTATAAAAATATTTTTAAAAATACCGACTCTGCTCTCCTTTTCAACGGGAATTAAAATACCGCATTGCAGCATATACTGCAATATTCCCACCGTTTTCAAACATACCGATTTACCTCCCGCATTAGGACCTGAAATAAGTAAAATTCTGTTTTTCTCGCTTAACGTGATATTCAACGGAACAACTTTTCTGTTTTCTTTTTGAAAAGACAAAAAAAGCAACGGATGACGTGCATTTTTCCAATTAAAGCCCGTTTTTTCCAATAAATAAGGCACTACACCGTTTGTTTTTACAGCAAACAGAGCCTTAGCCCGTATAAAATCCATAATACCGAGCATTCCTATGCAATCCTCAAGGTCGTCGGCATAAGGACGAATGGTTTCGGTAAATTCTTTTAATATTTTTACAATTTCGCGTTGTTCTTTTGCTTCGAGTTCCGAAATGGCATTATTAACCTCTACAACAGGAGCAGGCTCCACATAGCAAGTTTTACCTGTTGCCGATTCGTCGTGAATTATTCCGGGAATTTTTCGTTTAAACGATGCAGGCACGGGAATAACCGTTCTACCGTCTCGCACAGCGGGTGTCATTTCAGTGTCAACCCAACCGTCTTTTTTCGCTTTCGCGATAATGGTGCTGAGAAGTTTTGAAACAGACGATTGCTTAACAGCCAACTCTCTGCGAATATCCGCCAATTCGGGCGATGCATTGTCACGTATTTTCCCGTGACTGTTTAAAATACGGTCGATACCGTCAATTACATATTGATGAACAACTACTCTTTTCGTAATTTTTTTAAGATTCGGGTATTTACTTTCCGCTTCTTCCTTTTGAAAAAACCGGACAACAGCTTTTACCGTTTTTATTGTTCGCCTGAGGTCATACAACTCTTTGGTTTCAAGATATGTTCCGTCAATTCGCATTTTAGCAAACGACGGACGTAAGTCGAAATAATTTTCGGCGGGAAATTCCTCCCCCGCATCAAGAATGGTTTTAAATTCGTGTGTTTCGAGCAGTCGGAGTTTAACAGTATCAAAACGAGATGAAAACTGCATATTGTCAACAAGTGATTTACCAATGCTACTTATACAGTTCTCTTTTATCAGTTCTCTTATTTTTGTAAAATCAATTTTATTTTCAAAATTATCGGGAAATATCACGTTTTCTTGTTTTTATTTGCAAAAATAGATTTTATCAAACAGATTTAAATAATAAATAAACTATTTTTGACAAAAATATTTAGTATCAACTGATTAATAAATGTTTAAAACTCACTAACGATGAGATAAAATTTTATGGCACTACAAAACAGTATGTTCCGGCTAACCATAAAAAATAAATTACAAACTAATGAAAATATGGATAATAAATCAAATGTAATAATTTATCAAAATGGTGAAATCGAATTAAAAGTTTCTTTTAATAAAGAAACCGTTTGGCTCAGACAAGATGAAATTGCATTATTGTTTGAAAAAAATAGAACAGTTATTACAAAACACATCAATAGAATTTTAAAAGACAATGAGGTTAAAGAAAAATGTAATGTGCAAAAAATGCACTTTGCAAATTCAGATAAACCTGTAAAACTTTACAGTTTGGATATTATTTTAGCAGTAGGTTACAGAACTAATTCGGCAAAAGCAATAAAATTCAGACAATGGGCAACAAATGTTTTAAAAGATTATATATTAAAAGGGTATGCTATAAATGGAGAACGAATTACTTATCAAAGGTTTAAAAGTTTGGAAGATGATGTATCTGATTTAAAGAATAAAATAAATAAACTTCATAAAGTTGTTGAAAACAATGATATAAAACACAAACAAGGTATTTTCTACGACGGTCAAACGTTTGATGCCTATATCTTTGTTTCTAATCTTATAAAATCAGCAAGAGAATCTATTGTTTTAATTGATAATTATGTGGATGAAACGGTTTTGACTTTATTTAGTAAAAATCAGAAGATAGAAGTAACTATTTTTACTAAAAATATCTCAAATCAGTTAAAATTAGATTTGAAAAAATACAACAATCAGTATAAACCGATAAATATTAAACTATTTGTTTCGGCACACGATAGATTTTTAATAATTGATGAAAAAGAAATTTATCATTTGGGGGCAAGTTTAAAAGATTTGGGTAAAAAATGGTTTGCTTTTTCAAGATTTGATATGAACGCAATAGAAATTTTAAATAAATTAAAGAAATAAACATAAAAAACAAAATAATGAATTTTAAATCATTTATTTTCAGTCCGTTTCAGGTTAACACCTATTTACTGTATGATGAAACCAAAGAGTGTATAATAATTGACCCTGCAAATTTTTTTGACAACGAAAACAGTGAGATTGACAACTTTATCAGTGAAAACGGTTTGAAACTCACAAAAATAATAACCACACATAATCATTTAGACCATATTTTCGGTGTTAAATATTTGTTTGACAAATACAATCCTGAATTTTTGTGTCATAAAAACGAAGTTTATTGGCTCGATAATTTTCGTTCAACCTGCGAAGGTTACGGAATTACGGTTGATTACGATGCCCCTGCCGCAACAGGATTTATTGACGACGGCGAAATAATAACTTTCGGCAACAGCAAACTGCGTGCTATATTGGTGCCCGGACACTCTGCGGGAGGTTTGGCTTTTTACAACAAAACAGATAATCTGCTCTTTTGCGGTGATATTATTTTTCAAGGGAGCATAGGCAGAACCGACTTACCGGGCGGAAATTTTGAACAACTGATTTCAGGTATCAAACAAAATTTATTTACTCTGCCCGATGCTACAATTGTTTATCCCGGACACGGACTAAAAACAACTATTGGTGACGAAAAAAAAAGCAACCCTTTTTTTGAGTAATTAATTCAAAAAAGTCAAATAGTTTTAATAAAATCTTGATAAGTTGATTTTAAGTGGTATATTTGTAAAATAATTACAAATTAAAGCTATAAACTATGATTTTGGAAATTAAATTAAGTAATTTCTTCTCTATAAAAGAAGAAATAATCTTAGATATGCGAGCTGCTAACATAAAAAGCAAAAATGCCAGAATACTTATCAATAATATTTTTCGATATAAAAATGCTGATATATTAAAAACAATAGTAATCTACGGAGCTAATGCATCAGGTAAAAGTAACATTATAAAAGCTATTCGTTTTTGTGGCTTAATGATTCTAAATTCTGCAAATCATAATGAAAATTCAATTTTTAATTATAGTAAATTTAAATTTTCAAATTACAATCATAAGCCAAGTAAATTTTGCATCAATTTTGTGGTTAACGATATTGAATATGAATATGCTTTTTCCTTAATGCAAGATGAAATTATATCTGAATCTTTATATTATTACCCCAAAGGACGAATAAAAAAGATATTTACACGAGATGAAAAAGCAGGAAAAACAAAAAAAGAAAAATATTCTTTCGGGACAGCAATAAGACGTCCCTTAGATGTTGCCGAAAACACATCCGACAAAACATTATACCTTTCGCGTGCCAGTCAAATGGACAGAGATATAGCCAAAGAATTGTTTATGTATTTTCACAATACATTTATTTTAGGTTACCTTGGACACAATGCTCAACAAATAGAAGGTTTATTTAAAACATATAAAAAACATCTTTTAAAAGCATTGCAAATTGCCGATAGTGATATTATAAATATTACAGTAAAAAAAATAAAACTGCCAAGCAAAAACCTTAATGTAAGTTTTAAAGGCACTGAGCTTGAAGATGTATCTTTAGAAGATGTTATACAAGAAAGATTGCAAATAAAAACATATCACAAAACCGACTCTGCAAAGAGTTTTGACTTATTAACAGAAGAGTCGGACGGTACAAAAAAACTATTTGTAATAATGTTAAGTATCCTTGACATTATAGCAAATAACAAAATCTTACTAGTAGATGAAATTGGCGAAAGTTTGCATACCGATATTATTGAATACATATTCAATTTATTCAGGGCTAGTGATAAAGCTCAATTAATATGTACTACGCACAATACACGTTTTTTAGATTTAACAAAATTTCGCAAAGACCAAATTTACTTTGTAAATAAAAAAGATGACGGGTCTTCCGATTTATATTCTTTATACGATTACAGCGACTTTCGAGATACAATGGATTTAGAAAAAGCATATCTGCAAGGAAGATTTGATGCTGTTCCGTTTATCAATGATTCTATTGAAAACTTAAAACAGTTAATAGATGAGTAAAAAACGGCGAATACAAAAAAAGAAAAGAATAAATCCTAAGTTTTGGGTGTTTTGTGAAGGTAAAACCGAAAAATCTTATATCGAATATCTTCGTGCCAAATACCGTTTGCCCATAAAAATTATTCCTGAAATAATTGGTTCAAAAATAAGCAATAAATTGATTTCAAGTCATATTTCTAAAAAAGAGAAACACCCGAAAGATAAAATCTTCTTACTATATGATGCTGATGTTAATGAAGTTTTATACCGTTTACAACAAATTAAAAATACTAAATTATTAGCATCAAATCCAAGTACCGAATTGTGGTTTTTGTTGCATTACAAAAGTCAATCAGCAAGTATTACCGAAGAAAATTGCATAAAACAGTTGAGCAACAGAAACCACAACACATATAAAAAAGGCTTTATAGACGAAAATTTAAGAAAACGTCTCGAAGAAAAACAAAAAGAAGCCTGTAACAGAGCAAAAAAAACAGTTTTGTATAATAATCCAAGCACAAATATCTTTGAATTTATTGAAGAGTTAGAAAAAGTTAAAAAGGATAAAAATAACCCCAGTAATCAATATCACTACTCCGAATAATATGCTTTGGCTTTTGTTCGCAAATTATATTCCGAAGCCATAACTTCGCCATAAGCTCCTGCACTTCGGATAACAATAATATCGTTGCGAAAAGTTGCAGGTAGTGTTACCGCTTTGCCGAAAGTGTCCGACGATTCGCAAATAGGTCCCACAACATCATATTTTTCAGGCTCTTTAGCCGATGAAATATTCTCAATCTTATGAGTTGCCTGATACAGAGCCGGACGTATCAACTCTGTCATACCCGCATCGAGTATTGCAAAATTAGTTTTAACTCCGCGTTTTACATACAAAACTCTTGTTATCAAACTGCCGCACTGTGCCACTATTGCTCTTCCAAGTTCAAAATGCAATGTTTGCTTAGGACGAAGTTCTAAAAAATCGTTAAAAACTTTAAAATATGATTTGAAATCGGGTATCGGATTTTCATCGGGATGCTTATAATCAATGCCCAAACCGCCACCCACATTAATATGGTCAACTATTATTTGACGAGCATAAAACCATTGCTGAATTTCGTTTACACGCAAGCATAATCCTTTAAAATCTTGCATGTCGGTAATTTGCGAACCTATATGAAAATGCAAACCCACAAGTTTTACATTGCCCAACTCTTTCAATTTTGCAATAACATCTTCCATCTCCCACATATTTATTCCGAATTTATTTTCTTGCAACCCGGTAGTGATATAGTGATGTGTAGATGCTCCCACATTGGGGTTTATGCGTAAAGCAATATTTGCCGTTTTATTTAATTTTTCGGCAAGTTCGTTTATTACTTCAATCTCGGGAATTGATTCCACATTAAAACTGAAAATATTATTGTTTAATCCGGCAATTATCTCATCGTCAGATTTTCCTACTCCCGCAAAAACAATTTTATCACCTGCAAAACCCGCATCGGCGGCAGCCTTAACTTCGTTACCACTTACGCAATCGGCTCCAAAACCCGCATCGGCAATTGTTTTTAATATTTTACTGTTGGCATTTGCCTTTATGGCATAATGAATGTGGTAGCCGTATTTGCCCGACTCTTGTTTTACCGCATCAATAGTTTGTGCAAGTAAATTCATATCATACCAATAAAAAGGAGTTTTATATTGTTTAAATATTTCTAAATTCTTCATTTGCATATTAAAATATAGTTTGTTATTACAATAGCAAATACATGCAACTAACTCAAACTCAACTGTTAATTATCAAATAAATTTTCACTTAAAGCAACAAGAGCCTGCTTTTTGTATTCTTGTTTTACAAGCATTGATATATTGTGGTTGCTTCCGCCGTAAGAAATCATTCGTAGCGGAATTTCTTTTACGGCATTAAACACTGCGGCGGCAATTCCTTTGTTTTCGGCAATAAGGTCGCCTACAACACAAATTATCACATGATTTTTTTCAACATCAACAGTTCCGTATTTTCTAAGGTCTTCTACAATATCATTTAATTTGCTATCGTCGTCAATAGTAACCGACACGCCCACTTCGGAAGTTGTAATCATATCAATAGGTGTTTGGTATGTTTCAAAAATTTCAAACACTTTGCGTAAAAAGCCGTGAGCCATAAGCATTCTGCCGCTTTTTATCTTTATTGCGGTAATGCCGTCTTTTGCGGCAATGGCTTTTACACGCTCTTTTGCAGTGGTAGATGTTATTAATGTTCCGTCAGCTTGCGGTTCAAGGGTGTTTTTTATCCTTACGGGAATATTTGTAACCTTGGCGGGAAGAATACAAGTAGGATGCAAAATTTTTGCTCCGAAATAAGCAAGCTCGGCAGCCTCGTCAAATGAAAGTTCGGGAATGGCGTGAGTATTTTCAACCACACGCGGATCGTTGGTATGTACTCCGTCAATATCAGTCCAAATTTGTATTTCGTCGGCATTAAGTGCCGCACCTATTATCGATGCCGAATAGTCGGAGCCGCCACGTTGAAGGTTATCTATCATTCCGTAAGCATTGCGGCAGATAAATCCTTGTGTAATTACGATATTAAAATCGCCGAAAGCGTCTAACTCTCGCGTTAAATTTTCTTTAATATAAAACTCATCGGGTTCGCCGGCTTTGTCGATACGCATAAATTTAAGAGCCGACAACAGATTTGACTTTACACCTTGTTCTTCGAGGTAATACTGCATAAGTGCCGTTGAAATAAATTCACCTTGTGCAAGAATCTCCTTTTCTTCGTGCAAAGTAAACATATCGCGAGTAAACGAGCGGATAAAATCAAAATGATTTTTAATTAACCCTTTGCCTTCTTGTTTGTATTTATCAGTTTCAAAAAGTTCGTCAACCACCGAATAGTATTTGTTTTCAAGATTTATAATACGCTCAACAGCTGCGTCGGTATTTTCTTTATAAAAATACTCTGCAATTTCAACCAGTGCGTTGGTTGTTCCCGCCATAGCCGATAATACAACAATTTTTTGTTGTCCGTCGTTGATTAATTCCGCAACCTCTTTTATGCGGGCTACACTTCCTACCGATGTTCCTCCGAATTTTAATACTAACACTTTCGTAAAATTTTATATTAATAAAAAAAGGTCAGATTTTAAACCTGACCTTTGTATTTTGTATTGTTAATACTTTTATATTTTTTTAAATACAGTCAGGATTGCGGGTTTTTAATTTTTTTACCTGCAATATTTTTTATCTGTTTATGTTTTATTGAAAACATCATTCCTGACTTTTATTTTATATTTTTTCGAAGTGCAAAATTATACAGATAATTTATTTATACAAGAATTATTTTAAAAATTTAAGATAAAACAGCTTTTAGGTTACATTTTTAAATTACAAATACATTTCTAATAATTTTTTAAGCTCTTTCTTATTAGGTAAATATAATTTATATTCTTTTGCAAATATTTGTTTATTCTTTTCCGGTAAAGTATATTCTATAACAAAATCATCATTTTCTTTACACAATATTATTCCTATTGTAGGATTCTCAGTTTCTGTTTTTATTTCTCTGTCATAATAATTAACATACATCTGCATTTGCCCAATATCCTGATGTTTTAGCTTTCCTATTTTAAGATCAATTAACACAAACGAATGTAATAAGCGATTATAAAATACTAAATCAATATAAAAATGTTCTGTTCCTGAGGATATGCGTTGTTGACGTGCTACAAAAGAAAAGCCTTTACCTAATTCAAGTAAAAATTTACCCAAATTATTAATAATGGCACTTTCCAAATCATTCTCAGAATATTCTTCTTTTTGCTTAAAATTTAAAAATTCTAAAACCAAAGGATCTTTTAAAACATCCTTTTCGGATTGTATTTGCTGACCTTTCTCGGATAATTCCTTAACATCTTTTTTGTTTTTGCTTAAAATTATCCTTTCGTAAAGCGATGAATTAATTTGTCTGTTTAATTCCCTTTCTGTCCAATTATTTTCTACTGTTTCTATTATATAAAAATTCCGTTCATTTTCATCTTTAATACTCAGAAGTCTTACAAAATGAGACCAAGTAAGTTTTGATAGTGAGTTTTTTGCTTTTTCACTGAATTTTGCAGACAATGTCTGCAATTTTTTTGTTTTGTAATTTGAAAATTTTGCAGACGATGTTTGCAAAATTGGAAATTGCAAATAAAACTCCTTCATATTATATAAATTTCGCCACGAATACCCTCTTCCAAATCGTTGTGATAAATCTTTTGATAAACGTTTAAGTAATTTGGTTCCGTATTCGGCTCGTTCTTTACCGTTTTGTTCGTATTCTACAATGTAAAGCCCTATGTGCCAATATACTTCAATCATTGTTGTGTTTATCGTAGTTGCTATTTTGTTTTTACCTTCCAATAAAACTTTACTAATGATAGAAACAAGTTCTTCGTATTTGCGTATGGTTAATTTGTTTATACTCATTATTATTTTACTTTTAAACCCAGCTCATACAGAAATAGCATGTGATAAATAGTAATCAATCTGCTTTTTGTAAAACTTTGAGTTAAAGTTAGATGATTAAAAATATATTTTATTAAAATTAAATTGAAAATTTACAACTACAAGAAAATTTTCAAAATTTTATACTCAACTAAATTCTGCAACTATTAATATAAAACACTAAAATGTCAGAAATACAATAAAATACAATTTTTGTATTATACTTGAACTAAGTTTATAATATCCCCGTTTATCAAACCCAAACACCCGAATAATAAATAACAGTTACCGAATATACATTTGCAAAAATTTTAAAAGTTTTTGTATATATTTTAGTAGTGTCAAAAAATAAGAAGACAAGATATTTACAAGATATATTTGAATTGATTAAACCCGTGAAAACCCTTTTAGAAGCCCCTAAATTAACCTCCTCTATCCTGGGAGGTTATTTTTTTATGGTAATAACAGGAATATCGGTAATGCTATTTTTAATTTTATCAATTATTTTGTTGGCACACATATAATTATCGCTGCTAACTTCAATTCTAATAAGCGATGCATTCTTTTTTGATTTAATAAGTTGCTCCAACTTATCCTGTGACAAAAAGCGGTCGTTGTAAGCTATTTTGTTACAACTGTTTATGTAAATAAAAATATCATTTGACTTTTCAATTAACTTTTTATTTGAAATTGATGCTTTTTGTGAAAATGCAGTATAATCAATATTGCTGTATTGAATTGCATCTACAGAATTACTATTATGAAAGTATTTTACAGATATTCCTAAAAGTATTATTATTGAAGCTGCATAAGCCAAAAATCTGTATTTTTTTGATGAATGATGAATACCGAACAACTGTTTTTGTGTTTGTGCTGTTTTTTCAGATACCACATTAATATTTGTATTTTGCAGTCCCTCTACGGCTTCTCTACACAATTCACAACTATTTAAATGCTGTTTAAATGCTTTTGTAAAATCTTCGTTTCCGGTATTATTGATATATTTATACATATCGCTAAGCGAAGGACATTTTATATTAAAATTGTAAGTGTTCATCTGTATAATTTTTGTGATTTACTGAAACTTTTTATCATAAACTCTGTTACTTCAACTTATCCATAATAATTGATAAGTTTCGTTTTCCGTTTTGTATGTAACTTTTTACTTTTTTTACCGGATATCCTGTAATATCCGATATTTCAACATAGCTTTTATCTTGTAAATAAAACAGAGTAACACACTCTTTTTGTTCTTTTTTTAATTGCGACAAAGCCTTGTTAAGATTCTCTAACTGTTTTTCCTTTTCTATATAATGAGAAAAATCAGTCTCATTTTCCATAAAATTTACCGACAAATTATTTATACCCGCATAATCAAGTGATATAACTTTTTCGTTGTCTTTCAATTTTTTAAAACACAGATTACGTGTTATCGTAAGTAGCCAGTTTTTAAAATCATCAACCTTGTATTTCAGTAGATTTTCAAAAACATCGTGAAAAATATCAAGTAAAATATCCTGTGCCTTGTCGGTGTCTTTCATATATTTCATGGCAATACCAAAAACAATATGGCTGTATCTGCCGTAAAACTCACCGATAATTTTTGTATCGGCGGTGTTCTTATACAAATCAACCAACTCACTGTCGGTTTTATCGCTGTATTTACCATTTTGATATGACAAAAAAACACTCATATAAAAAATTTCCTGTCTTAAATTTGAGTTTTAATATAGAGTTTTTTATGTATTAAATCCATAAAATTTATATATTCTAAAAAAAATATCACTAAACCGGTAGAGTTCTTACTATTGCAAATGGTATATTTTTATTGGCAAAATCATATAAATTACCTATATTTGTACTTAATTAGTAACTTAAATATGTAATTATTATGATTGCCGCAAATTTTACCGAGTTCAGAACAGAATTGAAAAAATTTCTTGATAATGTTGAAAACAATGATGAGACACTAATCATAAAAAGAAAAACAGGAAAAGGAACTGTTGTAATTTCATTGGATGAATACAATTCAATTATGGAAACAGTTCATTTATTAAGTTCCAAAGCAAATGCCGACCACCTTTACGAATCAATTCAACAAATGAAAAACGGTAAAACCGTAAATAGCGATTTAATTGAAGACTAATGAAACATCCATGATAAGTTTATTTAACACGCACGAGCATAATTATAGCAGAAATGAAAGTGTGAAAGTGTGAATTAACAGATAGGATGTTCCGGCTAGCAACTAAAAAGTAAAAATTAATCAGATGAAAATTACTTTTTCAAAAAATTCTTGGGAAGATTATGTCTCTTGGCAAAAGGAAGACAAAAAAATATTGAAAAAAATCAATAAATTAATTAAAGACATACAAAGAACACCTTTTGATGGAATCGGCAATCCTGAACCATTAAAATATGACTTATCGGGCTTTTGGTCGCGACGAATTGAGCGGGAACATAGACTTGTTTATCAAGTTTTTGACCAAGAAATATTGATTTACAGTTGCAAATACCACTACGACAGATAAATCTAAAAAAATATAACTTATAAAATTAAAACCAATATTTTGGAAAAATTTGATGTAGCAGTAATAGGAGCAGGAGCGGCGGGACTTATCGCGGCAAGCAGAGCCGCTGAACTCGGGGCAAAAGTATTACTGATTGAAAAAATGAAAACCACAGGCCGAAAACTTGCCATTACCGGAAAAGGCAGATGTAACATTACCAATATTGCACCAATAAGCGAATTTATTAAACACGTTTACCCCAACGGAAGATTTTTAAAAGCTGCTTTTGCAAATTTTTACAACGACGATATTGTCAGTTTACTTAATAAAAACGGAGTGGAAACCGTAAATGAACGCGGAGGCAGGGTATTTCCAAAAAGCAATAATGCAAATGATATTGTAAAAGCTCTTACCGATAATGCCATAAAACAAGGTGTGGAAATACGAAATAACTGTAAACTCGAACAAATAAAAATTGAAAACAGCACAATACAAGGCATTGTATATTCTAATAATAACAAGCAAAAAACTATCATTTGCAAATCGGTAATATTATGCACAGGCGGCTTGTCGTATCCTGCAACAGGCTCAACAGGCGACGGTCATAAAATTGCAAAAACATCGGGACATAAAATTGTAGATACTCGTCCTGCTCTGGTTCCTTTGGAAACTGTTGAGAAGATTGATAAAAAACTTATCGGCTTAAACTTACGAAACATTAACGCAGTAGTATGGAGCAACGGCAAAAAAACAGCAGAAAAATTCGGTGAATTAACTTTTATAGAACAAGGTCTGTCGGGACCTGTTATTTTAACTCTAAGCCGCACTGTTGTTGACGAACTGATTGCTAAAAACAATATTGAAATATCTGTTGATTTAAAACCTGCACTCAACGAACAGAAACTTGATGCCCGATTACAAAGAGACATAAACGAATACGGTAAAGAAGAGTTAAGAAATTTGTTTAAAAAGTGGATGCCCTCACAGTTGATTGACTTTACCCTTAATCGCTTACAACTTGACGGCGACAAACTTGCCAACCAGCTAACCGGAAAGGAAAGAAAAAAAATAAGAGTGTTTTTAAAAGATTTACGCTTTAAAATATCGGGATATCGCCCATATAAAGAAGCAATAATAACAGCAGGTGGTGTAAGCACAAAAGATATAAATCAAAAAACAATGGAATCGAAAATTATAAATAATCTGTTTTTTGCAGGTGAACTAATTGACCTTGATGCCGAAACAGGCGGATATAACTTACAGATAGCTTTTTCAACAGGATGGCTCGCCGGAAGTAATTGTATTAAAATCCTGTAAGAAATTTCGCTAAGCGAAACCTTTTTTTGAAACATTAAGAAGTTAGAAAATTAAGATCTTTTACCGCAAAGACACGAAGACGCAAAGATTTTTATCCACAAATTACACTAATTGGCACAAATTTATTTTTCATCTTTGTTGTTAATCCGCATTCGATAAATTAAGGCTCCGAATTCATTTCTGCATTATCGCATTAAATCATTATATCATTGAACCATTATATCATTATATCATTAACTTTCAACTTTATAAACTTTCAACTAACTAAACATTAAGGAATTAAGGAAATTAAGTTGTTGGAAAATTAAGATTTTACCACAGAGAGCACAAAGTTTCACAAAGATTTAAATCACAAATTACACAAAGATTTTAAATGCTTTTACCGCAAAGACACAAAGACGCAAAGATTTTTATCCGCAAATTACACTAATTGGCACTAATTTAATTTTTTTCTTCGTTGCTAATCCGGCTTCGACCAGCTCTCCGAAATCCTTCCCCGAAATAAATTCGGGACAAGCAGGAGTAAACTAGCCTCCGTGCTTATTTCTGCATTATATCATTACATCATTAAGTAACTTTTAAAGACTTTTTTAATAAAAATATTGCTGCTTTCTAATACTAAACCACACGATGCAATCGTGCGGTAGCAGGGCTTTTAGTTAAAGCACGAGCTACAAGCTCGCGCCAGCAGGGGATTACCGTTCTGAAGACAAAGGGTTATCATCCCATATAATCTCATAATACATATCTTCGTTTAATATAATTTTCCTACGCCATAGGTCATTAAATCCATCATTAACTATCTGGGTTATAATACCATTCTCCACATTTTCGGTTTGGTAGGTTGCTACTAAATTTAACCCCATCAATTCACATGTGTCTTTATTTACCTTCTCTCCAGAAAACAAGGGAATATATGATACTACTCTACCCATAGAATTATCATATAAATATATTTCTATATTAACACCCTCATTAGAATCAGTATATAAAATAAATTCAATGTTATTATTAGGCAATTCTTTTTTTAAAATTGGAACAACTATAGGAGCACATAATTTATTATGTCTTTTATTAATTAAGCCAACATCGGTAACCCTGATACTATCAATGCTTTGTTTCTCATTTTTACGAAGTAGATATGGGAATTTTCTTTGTTGAAATTTAGGGTATAGATTATTCTTTACAAAATTATTGAACATCTCAATTGGAATTGTATCCGTCAACTTAATTTCTAATACATTTTCATTTATTAAAAAAATGAATCGTGAATTAGTTGCTGCAACAAACTTTAACCCATCAAAAGAATCTACAGTAAAGGTATTTTTAAGATAATGATTTATTACTTGAGAATTGGATACTATACTTATGCAAAGTATGCAAAATACAAATATTATTTTCTTTTTAAAGCTCATCATGGTTTTACAATTAAAATATTATAAATATTTAATTCATTAACACTTTCTTTCGACCAGAAACAATCCTTACCTGGCGTATTAGACATGTTAGAAATGCTATTTGTTTTACATGGAGATTTGTATGCTGTTGTTGCATTACAACAAGACGCATGACCTTTGCTATTACAATATACATTACTCATCTTATCTTGCCGGCTAACTAGGTCATCTTTACAACTCAGACAACCATATGGGTCATCAACTACAATACCTTCATCAGTAAATTCAACAAGTCTTACTATATGATTTCCCATTGAGAACGTAACCATATCTCCTTTTCTTAAATATGGCAATAACTTTTCTTTTAACAATGAGAAATTTTTATCAATCGCTGGTATTTCCTCATAATTAGCACCTAACTCTAGTAACTCATCTATTCTAGTTTGCTTTTGGGTTCTACTACCAAACATTTTTTCTACACGTAGATTCTCCAAATAATCTGCAAAAGACATATCACTATCTGGATTCACAATCCCAAGACCTTCCAAGCACATACTCAAAGATGTCTGATTACAAGTTACATATGGTTTTGTTGAATTTATCAACTGACTTTCATATGGTACTTTCGTTTGTAATTCCAAAAAATATTCACCTCTTTGGTTCTCATCTACAACTTTCGCTATGCCACTTCTAACTATTGCTATCTCAGAAGCTGTCAATTCATCTTCTTGTAATAATTTTTCCCAAGTGGCATATAAATAATCCTCAAATTTATCAGCATCCTCTTTTAAAATCACAAATTCAAATAATAAGTTATCTGAGTTATTATAAAGTAAAGGTGGTGAGGCATCTTCTGCTTCAAAAAACTGATATAGTTTTGCTGTTCCAAGAGTTGTTTCATATTCTATTGTATTTCTTTGACTTGGAATAACATTAACTTCATTACTTTCATCATTAAGATTCCAATCTACAAAAGAAGTAGTTTGAGGTTCTGTAGGTATGGTTTCAAAATTATCAGTACAATGTATTGCAAAATACCTTAACTTTTTATCACCAATAGAAACATCTTTGTATGCATTTTCAGGGCAACCATCTTGCATAATTGTTATAATCTTCTTATAATCTAAATTAGCTTGTCGTATTGATTTCAATAAATCCGGTATTGAAACACTCTCCCCCTCGCTATCATCTTCAAAAATACCGACAATATTTTCAGGGTTGTGGATATAGTCCCATTGGTATTTGCGTAGGTTGGTGGCGGTGGCATCGGTGGTGTAGTCCATTAGGTTATGCGTTTTGCCTTTGGGGGCAATATACATATTGTGCGGGCTAAATGTATGGCGTAGGCGAAATACGCTCCCGCATACTTTGCGGGACAGGCTGTGGCTTAGCTCCCCGACACGCTGCACTATCGGGATTAAATCGGCTATACCGTTTTGCTGCTCAAAACTGTAGCCTCTTTTAACGTGGGCTATGGTTTGTGTTATTTTGGGTTGTATATTGCAGACTTTGTTGCTCAATTATGTTTTGTTTTTGTTCGTTTACCCCAAAGTTAAGGTTTTTGCGGGAATTATAAAACCGAATATTTACGTAAACAGTAAGATTGATTCAATATTAAGATTTCTTTTAACATTAAGGATTTTAGACAATTAAGCCCTAACTTTTCATAAAATACGTAATTGTAGATGTAACACGCTGACTATAAGTCAATTGTGTTAAAGAGGTGTAAAATATTTACGTAATTATTTATTTT
>Ga0256845_1000899_pt1 | contig 25527 bp, 29 predicted proteins | sample RiftiametaG_FD_189101 | JGI IMG/M metagenome (GOLD analysis project Ga0256845, IMG submission 189101) | Tube worm associated microbial communities from hydrothermal vent at the East Pacific Rise, Pacific Ocean - Riftia | ecosystem: Host-associated > Annelida > Integument > Unclassified ... | reverse complement strand
ATTACAACAGAAGATGCTAAAAAGATTTTCACAAAAGGAGTCACAGAGATAAAACCATATTTAAGAATGACACCAGACCCAACAGCATAAAAAAAATAAAAAAAGAAGTCCCAATTTTAAAATTGAAAATGGTTAGAAATACTCTCTAACTGATTGCTGTCTATATAGTCCCATTAAATTAGGACTATTTAAATAAAAATAAAAAAATTCTGATTTCCAATATTTTAGTAGTATTTTCGCGTTAATTAATTAATTATATTTTTATTATTATGAGTAAAGGAACAGTAAAATTCTTCAATGATTCAAAAGGATACGGTTTTATCACTGAAGATGGTTCAGAAACAGATCATTTTGTACACATCTCTGGCTTAATCGATGAAATTCGTGAAGGTGACGTTGTAGAATTTGAATTACAACAAGGTAAAAAAGGATTGAACGCCGTAAATGTGAAAGTATTAGACTAGATACAAACAACTTTTTTTATAGTATTAGCCCAAGCAATAGCTTGGGCTTTTTTATTGTATATATTCTATGCAAATAAATAATTAAGAAATCCCTACATTTTCCGCGCAACCCTACATCATTTTTTCATCTTACATAAAACGGTTACAAAGTTCCCCAACTTAAAAAAGCCATATGATTACATTTTTTGGAATTCTTTTTTTACTGTTAACAGTAAACTTATTACTACTTAGATTAAGTGTTAACGAATCTAACAAACGTTAAAAAGTAGGGTTTTTTCCTTCTAAGTTGTTTTCTATATAAAGGAATGTTTTTTCCTCTAAACCTTTGACTTCAAAAAAATGAATACTTTCTTCACCATACTTTTCCTATTGATAGTTTTAAACATGGTCTTACTTTTAGCAAGTGTGAATAGAGCAAAATAAAATTTTTACATCAATTAATAGCAATAAAAAAGCCTCCAAAATAGGAAGCTTTTTTTAAATTTTGTTATAATGAAATTTAACACATTATTTTACTCCCATTAATTCCACATCAAAAACAAGAGTTGCATTTGGGGGAATTGCTCCACCAGCTCCTGCACTACCATACCCTAAATGTGAAGGAATTACAAAACGAGCCTTATCCCCTACTTTCAATAAACTAATACCTTCATCCCAACCAGCAATTACCTGGCCAACTCCCAATTGAAAATCTATAGGTTGGTTTCTTTTGTATGAAGAATCAAATACCTCTCCATTAGTCAAAGAACCTTCATAATGAACAGAAACTGTTTTCCCCTTTTTTGCTTTTACCCCGTCTCCTTTTTGAATCATTTTATATCTAAGCCCACTTTCTGTTTTATCAAAACCAGCGGCTACTTTATCCAACTCAGCCTCAGCATTTTTCTTTGCCTCTGCCAGTTTTTTCTCTCTAGCACCTTCAAATGCTCTAAAAGCTTCAATAGCATTCCAACTTTCAGCTTCTGTCCCTACTCTAACAATCTCTATAGATTCCAATATATCTTCTTGTGCAATGGCGTCCACCACTTCTTGCCCTTGTTCAACTTTTCCAAAAACAGTGTGCTTATTATCTAACCAAGGTGTGGCAATATGTGTGATAAAAAACTGACTTCCATTGGTTCCCGGACCAGAATTTGCCATGGACAATACGCCAGGCCCTTCATGTGTCAATTTTGGATGAAACTCATCATCAAACTTATACCCAGCATCACCAGTTCCCGTTCCCAAAGGACATCCGCCCTGAATCATAAAATCTGGGATTACTCTATGAAATTTTAATCCGTCATAATAAGGACTACCCTGTGACTTCACAGTATTTTCCATATTCCCTTCGGCCAAGGCCACAAAATTACCTACCGTTCCCGGTGTTTTGTCATGGGTAAGTTTTATTAAAATTTCCCCTTTAGAGGTATTGAATTTTGCGTAGATTCCGTCTTGCATGTTTTACTATATTAAAATGAGCGGCAAAGGTACTTTTTTAAGTTGGATTTACGAAGTAGTACAGGATTGGATAGCTAGAATATCCATGTACAAATCTTATTGATTAACAATTAACTATCATTTCATTTAGTAATTACAATCCCTTATTTTATCCCATACTTATCAAACAAATATACCAAACTGGCCATGCTGGCTGCACCAAGTTCCAGCTCTCGTTTGTTCACATGCTCAAATGTGTCATTTTCTGCATGATGGTGGTCAAAATAACGTTGAGAATCTGGTCGCAGGCCTGCCAGAACTATATCATCATTCTTTAACGGACCAATATCCGCTCCACTACCGCTTTTAATGAACAAGTGTATTAAATAAGGTTCAAATAATTTTTTCCAACTTGTTGCTTGCTCAAAATTTGCATCAGAACAATCAAACGAAAACCCTCTTGGCGTAAACCCTCCTTCATCACTTTCTAAAGCAAATACATGCTTTTCATTTTTATTTTTGGCAACTTTTGCATACTCATTGCCTCCTCGTAATCCATTTTCCTCATTCATAAACAACACCACACGTATGGTTCGCTTTGGCTTATAACCTGATTCTTTCAACAACCGAAGCACATCCATACTCTGCACACAACCTGCACCATCATCATGGGAACCATCTCCTAAATCCCAAGAATCTAAATGCCCTCCTACAACCATAATTTCATTGGGATAAGTGCTCCCTTTAATTTCGCCGATTACATTATGGGATTTTACATCATCAAACTGTTTGCAATTTTGCTTAAAATAGAATTTAATGTTAGGGTTCAATTTTAACGTGGCACTCAACAGTTCCGCACCATTGGTACTGATTGCAGCCGCAGGAATCCTGTTATATTCAGCCGTATCGCCATAACTCATAGAACCCGTATGTGGAAAATCATCCAACTTTAAATTCATGGAACGCACAATTACACCCACTGCTCCATATTTACCTGCTTCATCTGCTCCAGAATACCGTTGGTCCACACATCCTGAATATGCTTGGAACGTATTAATTAAAGTCGGTTCCATGGGGCGGTTGAAGAACACTATTTTTCCTTCAATTTTATCTCTGCCCAAAGCAGCCAACTCATCTATATCCTTAACTTCAATAAGATTTGCTTTTATTCCCCCTAATGGAGTTGCCACAGAACCGCCCAATGCGCAAATAGGAACATTATTAGTAAATCCTGGTTCACTTTCTATATAGGCAAATTCAGGAGTTCCCCTTACCCATTTTGGCACCATAACGGGCTGCAACCAAACTTTGTCCAAACCTAAGAGGTCTAACTCTGCCTTTGTATAATCAACTGCTTGCTGCGCCTGTATAGAACCAGAAAGCCTTCCCCCTATTTGGTTGGATAAATGATTTAACCAATCATATGCCTTTCCTTTGGTCAAAGCTGCATCATAAATGGCTTTAATTTGTTTTTCATCAGCAGTTTGGGAAAAACCCTGTGTTGCTACCAAAAGGAGCAAAAATAATGTCTTCTTCATTCTTTTTCGTTTTCCAATTCTTTTTTATAAGTTTCTAAATTAGCTTTTATTTCATCATCTAGCTCAGGCTCCTTAACATCTTTGTATTTTTTTAACTCTTCCAATAAAATTGATGCTACTATAACACGAGCCGCTTTTTTATTATCTGCAGGAATAACATACCACGGTGCATGTGGTTTGGATGTTTTATCTATAGCTTCTTCATAACAATCCATGTATTTGTCCCATAGTTTTCTTTCCTTTAAATCTCCAGGTGAAAATTTCCAATTTTTCTCTTTCAATGCTAACCTACGTAGTAACCGTTGCCGTTGTTCTTCTTTGGAAAGGTGTAAAAAGAACTTAAAAATAATAGTACCATTTTCAGCAATATGACGTTCAAAATTATTGATTTGTTCAAAACGCTTATCCCAGAATTTCTGGTCTATATCTTCAACTGAATGTATTCCCGGAATATGTTCTCCCAAAATATACGCTGGATGTACTCTTGTGACCAACACATTTTCATAATGGGTACGGTTAAACACTCCAAATTTACCTTTAGCCGGCAATGCAATGTAATGCCTCCATATATAATCATGTTTACGTTCCAGTTCCGTAGGCACCTTAAAACTGTGCACCACAACACCACGAGCATTGAAATCTTTAAACACTTCACGGATAAGGCTATCTTTCCCAGCGGTATCTATTCCCTGTAAGCAAATAAGCACGCTATATTTCCCATGTGCATAGAGTGTATCTTGGAACTTGCCCAAAGCTACTCGTGTATACTCCAGCTCTTTTTTCAGTTCTTTATCTGATGCCCTCAAATCTTCCGAGGTACTATAATCCGAAAGTTTAAGGGCTTCCGATACTTTATAGGATGTTATGTTTACTTTATTCATAGGCTGAATATAAAATTTTTTAGCGGTGTTCCATAAGTGAAAACTGAAAAAAGAAACATTTAAAATACAAAACATCATTATTTGTTACATTAAACCATAAGCACTGCGGTTTATCGAAAAAATAGTAATCAGGAGATTTGCTTGCCTAATTTTAGGTTGGAAACATATGCTTACATGTTTCCATACCAAATCTTATACCTATGAAAAAGAGTTGCTTAGCATTTCTATTATGTTATACATTCCTTTTATATTCATATAAAAACTACAATGCATGTGAGTTTGCAAGTACTAACATTTCCTATGTGCTGAACCAAACACAAAAAGCCATCGAGACTAAAAAAATAGACCTTTCCAAGTTCTTTGCATATAAAGCCCTAAACGGTATTGAGAAATCTAAAGAACAGATAGAAGCTTGTGGTTGTGATTCTTCCAAAGAATTGATATATGAAGGTATGGGCAATTTAAAAAAAGCCACTAAAGCTGATTCATATACTATTTCCAAAGGATTCTTAACCAAAGCTCTTGAAAACATTAGCGAAGGCCTAAAAGAAATTGAAGTTCATAAATTCCACACTAACCAATCTCCCGATGACCTACTTCTGGCCATGAACTCAAAAAACATGGAGATGATGGAGAAAGTTGCCCCTTTAACCCTTGTTGCAGAAGGTTCTATTCAAAGAAAAATAGATGTCATTTTACAGAAGTATGAAAAATCTTTACATGAGGTTGCTACAACCGTTGACTGTAAAGAAGCAAAAGCCATGGCCTCCAAAATATTTGAAAACTGTGAAAAAGAATTGCTTAGAGAAAATTTAACCAAAATCAAAAGATATTACAACTTTAGAGCCAAAGAAATAACAAGAAAAACCTTAAATCAACTTGGTGAATGCAATGACTGATTATTTGCTTGCAAATAATTTTACATCCTCCTCAGAAATTTCAGCTCCACCAAGAATAATAAGTCGTTCCACAACATTTCGCAATTCACGAATATTTCCCGTCCAATCATATCCTTTTAGTAATGTAACTGCCTTATCAGAGAAAACTTTGGTTGCAGTTCCATGTTCTGATGATATTTTTTTGGAAAAATGTGATATCAGTAGCGGAATATCTGACCTTCTATCATTCAAGGAAGGAACTTTCACTAAAATAACAGCCAATCTGTGGTACAAATCTTCGCGGAATTTACCGTTTGCTATTTCTTTCTTAAGGTTTTTGTTGGTTGCAGCAACTACTCTTACATCTACTTTTATGTCCTTATCCGTACCAACCCTAGAAATTTTACTTTCCTGTAAAACCCGTAATACTTTGGCTTGGGCAGAAAGACTCATGTCACCAATTTCATCCAAAAAGATGGTGCCTTTGTTTGCCGCTTCAAACTTCCCCGCTCTATCCTTTATGGCTGAGGTAAAAGCTCCTTTTACATGTCCAAACAATTCACTTTCTATTAATTCCGACGGTATAGCAGCACAATTTACCTCAATAAAAGGTCCTTTATTGCGATGACTTTTTTCATGCACCCAATGTGCCACCAATTCTTTTCCTGTGCCGTTAGAACCTGTAATCAATACTCTGGCATCTGTAGGTGCAACTTTATCTATGATAACTTTTATGGCAGAGATTTCTTTGCTTTCCCCTATCATTTCATAGTTCTTGCTTACTTTCTTCTTTAATATTTTGTTCTCCACAACAAGCTCCTTACGATCCACAGCATTACGCACCGTAGTTAAAAGTCTGTTTAAATCTGGTGGTTTGGAGATATAATCAAAAGCTCCGAGCCTCATAGTGTTCACGGCTGTATCTAAATCCCCGTGCCCAGATATCATGATAAAAGGAATCTCTGGTTTTATTTTTTTTGCGGCTACCAAAACCTCTACACCATCCATTTTGGGCATTTTTATATCACAAAGAACCAAATCGTAATCATTTTTTTTAACCATTTCTATTCCTCGCAGTCCATCTTCAGCCTCTTCTACCACATAAGCATCATTTTCTTCTGAAAGTATTTTCACCAAAACCCTTCTAATGGCTGCTTCGTCTTCTATCACTAATATTCTTGACATGTGTATTTTAATTTAAATTCCTATTCTAAAACCAGTTCTAAAGTATAGCCCAGATTCATCATTTATTGTAAAAATATCATTTCTATCCATATCCCTCAAAACCCCACTTTGAAAAATTGTGTACCCAATCATTAAATATAGGGAAACATCTTTGGTGAATTTATGTTGATATCCAAAGGTAACCAACGCTGCTGCAGAGGACACATCAGTAGAAACATCATTTCCTTGGAGTAAAATATCATTTTGTATGTTTACATAATACCCATCCAAAATCACTTCTGTTTGAAAAAAATGTTTCTTCTTGGTATAATATTTCAGTCCTGTCTTTGGAACTCCCAAGACATATGACCAATTGGGGTTAAAATGCTTTTCATAATATATAAATGGCAATGGAACCTTAATAGGAAAACTGGCATTATACGACAACCCCATAACTAAACGAAAAGGTTTGTCAATCTCTTTTTTTTCCTTGTAAGCACCAACAGTATAATTAACACTAAAATCTTCTTTTTCCACACCATTGGTAAAATTTGAAGCCCATCTTAGTGTAATCAACCCAATAAAACGTCGATTTTCATTCAATTTTAATATATAACCTAGGTTTAAATCAATAACATGTAGGTTATTGATTTCAATAGAATTAGACAGTAGAGATGAGGGTACATCATAATTGCACCAATTATACTCACCGCCCAAAACAATATGATCTTTCCCTATAACAATTGGCACATTGGCCAGCAATTTTACACGAGATGTTTTTATATCCAAACTATTTTTTGGCATTAACATATACTCCACCCTAAAAACATCTGGACTTTGCCCAAAGCAAAAAGTAATTGAAAAAAAACAACTAAACAAAAAGTTATCCTTTTTATATGGCTATACATAAAATGGGTTTTGCCAATTCATTCATTAATGCTTTTTACTTTGATATATATGTACATCTCTTTGTGGAAATGGAATGGTAACATTGTGCTCTCTAAATTCAGCATCAATTTTATATCTTAAGTCGCTTTTTATCTTAAAACCTAAAAAACTATCGTTTACATAAAAATTAAGTGAAAAAAGCAATGCAGAATCTCCAAAATCTTCAAACAGCACAAAAGGCTTAGGGTTTTTTAACACTCCCTTTTGAAAACTGGCAATTTCTTCTAAAATTTTGGTCACCAAGGCTACATCACTACCATAGGCAACCCCTACATTAATATTTTCACGTGTGGTCTTATGGTTTTGAGTGTAGTTGTATGTAGTCTCACGAATAAATTTATGGTTGGGAATAATAATAACCTTATCATCTCTTGTGATGGCTCTTGTAGTTCTGAGTTTTATTTCAAATACCTTTCCTATTTTATCATCTACCTCAATAATATCACCAACGCTCAAGGACTTGTCCACAATAATGAATATTCCTCCTATTATATCTTGAAAAATCTCTTGTAATGCTAGTCCCAAACCAACAAAAATAGCGGCTGACGCAGTTATCAAGATAGTTATATCTATCCCAGCAGCACTCATGATTACCAATACAACTGCTACATAAACAACATATTTAATAAACTTAAAAACACTACTGAATTTTAGTTTATCATCCTGTTCCATCTTGCGAGTGAACAATCTATTAAGCCATTTTAAGGTAATTCTTGTAATAAAAAAGGCTATGGTAAAAGTTATGAGCAGCCCTACTGTAATATGTATGGATTTATCCCCTTCTCCATAATGAAAACCTAAGTTCAAGAAGCCTTTTATACCTCCCCAAACATCTTTTTCAAGAATTTCTATTACTTTATTGGGCTCTTCTTCTTGAATCATATTTAATACCTCAACCATTTGATTAATTCCTTATATGTAGGTTTTTTTCCATACATTAAAATTCCGATACGATAAATTTTTGCCGCTAGCCATACTATCCCAATAAAGGTACCTATTAATAAGGCAATTGAAGTCAATAATTGCCATAAAGGCACGCCGCCTTCACCTATACCACCGGGCAAACGCATCAACATTACTATGGGCGACGTTAATGGAAATAAAGAAAACCCAACTGCAATTGGACCATGGGGATTGCTGAAAACCGAAAAGAAACCCACATATATGGCCAACATCAATGGAAGAATAATAGGTAAAATAAATTGCTGTGTATCCGTTTCATTGTCAACGGCTGCCCCTATTGCTGCATAAATAGAGCTGTAAATTAAATAGCCCAAAATAAAGTAGACCACAAAAAAAGCAATTAGCATAAGCCATGGTATTTTTAAAAGTTCATTCACATATAACTGCATGTTTCCACTAGCTTCTGCAGATTCTATTGTAGATACTGCATCTGTTGGAAGGCTTTCGGCAGAATTCATTCCACCCAAATCAATATCAAAAAAGTAAACAGCAGCCAAAAGCAGTAAAGAAGCAGAGATAATCCATATCGCAAACTGTGTAACGCCTGCCAAAGAAGTTCCAATAATTTTACCTAGCATTAACTGAAAAGGTTTTACAGAAGAGATAATCACTTCTATAATTCTACTGGTTTTTTCCTCAATTACACTGCGCATTACAAAACCACCATAAATAATAATGAACATCATTATTAAATATCCAAAAGCCCCTCCTATAATTGCTTTCATTTCTGTAAGCCCCTTTAGGTTCTGTTCTCCTGAAAAAGTAGCTATATTAATTTCATAATGATTCCCAATAGTTGCAAAATCTTCTGTTGAAACTCCTAAATCCTGTAGCTTTTTCTTTTGCAACCTAGCATGGAACACATCTTCCAACTTGTTCAACACCGATGTATTTGGTGTTGCTTTACTATAGAAATAAGAATTAGCTGTTACTTTTTCCAGATTATCATGTTTAGGAATATAAAGTAGACCATAGTACCCTAAACTTGCTGTAGAATCTTTTGCCTCCTCAATGGTAATATCTTTAAAATTCACATAAGAGGTAGATTCTGTAGAATTGAATTCATTGGAAAAATAATCGCTTTCATTAAAAACACCAATGACCCGTTGTTCACTATCATTCATTTTGGCCAAATAAGCAACAAGCACTATCATCCCAACCATTAAAATAGGGCTAAGAAAAGTCATTATAACAAAGGATTTGTTACGCACCTTTGCCAAATATTCCCGTTTTATAATGAGTAACAATTTATCCATTTATGCTTTTATTTTGAACAGCCTGTATAAAAATATCATTTGCAGAAGGCACAATTTCCTCAAAATGATTAATGTTTGCTTTTGTAGATAGGTATGCTAATAATTCCCCTGTTTTAGGTGAAGGCAATTGTAAATTAAAATTCAACTGTTTTTCTTCTTCCAAAAAATTAGACGTGGTGATATTGAGCTTATCCATAAGTTCTTTTATAAGCACATTTCCATTCTCTACCTGTAGGCCTACTTTAAAAATATTATTTTTATATGCTTTTTTGATGTCGGATAATTTGCCATCCAATATTTTATTGGACTCATGAATCAATGCAATATATTCGCACAACTCCTCTACCGATTCCATTCTGTGCGTGGAGAAAATTATAGATGCACCTTTATCCCTAAGTTGTAATATTTCCTCTTTAATGATATTGGCATTAATGGGGTCAAAACCGCTAAAAGGCTCATCAAAAATTAATAATTTAGGCTCATGGAGCACAGTGACTATAAACTGTATTTTCTGCGCCATTCCCTTGGACAGTTCTTGGACTTTTTTGTTCCACCAATCTCCAATTTCAAATTTATCGAACCAAAATTTTAATCGCTTTTTAGCTTCGTTCTTATTCAGTCCTTTTAGTTGTGCCAAATACAATGCCTGCTCTCCTACCTTCATACTTTTGTACAACCCACGTTCTTCAGGCAAATAACCAATCATTGAAATATGTTTGGGTTCCAATAATTTTCCATCAAAAAAAACTTGACCTTCATCTGGGTGTATAATTTGATTTATAATCCGTATCAACGTAGTCTTCCCTGCTCCATTGGGACCCAGCAAACCATAAATACTGTTTTTGGGGATTTCTAAAGAAACTTTATTAAGTGCAGTGTGATTTCCAAATCGTTTGGCAACTTCTTTTGCGACCAAAATTTTATCCATGTAAGCAATTTTACCAAAGATATAGAAATGCTATAAAAGAGCTTTGGGTTTTTTATAAAAAACAAAACCCACCCTTAAAAAAAAATAAGGATGGGAAAAAAATTGCTATGAAAAAGAAAATTAAATATTGGTTGCCCAATACTTAATCTCAAATATACGTTTTTATTTTAAATCTCAGAACATATTCCTTTAGGAGAACATATCCTTGACTTTTTCAAAAAATGACTTGTCTGACTTCTCAGGTTTTGGTTCAAAATTTTCATTTCCTTGCATGCGCTCAAAAAATTCTTTTTGCTCTTTGTTCAGCTCTTTTGGTGTCCAGACATTTATATGTACCAGTAAATCTCCACTACCATAACTATTAAGGCTGGAGATGCCTTTCCCTCTTAATCGTAATATTTTACCAGATTGTATACCCGACTCTAATTTTATTCTAACCTTACCTCCAACAGCATCAATTTCTTTAGATGTCCCTAATATTGCTTCAGAAATACTTATATATAAATCATAATGAAGATTATCTCCTTCCCTTTTTAAAGAAGCGTGCTCTATAGTTTCAATAACGACCAATAAATCCCCAGGGATTCCATTTCCAGGTGCTTCGTTTCCTTTACCAGAGACTTTTAGTTGCATCCCTTCTTCCACACCTGCCGGCATTTTAATAGAAACCGTTTCTTCTACTACTTTTAATCCTTGGGCATCTGCATCGCTTGGGCGTTTATCCAATATTTGTCCACTACCATTACACACATTGCATACTGCTGCAGTTTGCATTCTTCCCAAAATAGTATTAGTGATTTTTGTTATTTGTCCACTACCTCCACATGTTGTACATGTTTTATAGGTAACCCCTTCTGCTTTTACTTTTCTACGGACTTTTACTTTCTTCTCTACACCATTGGCAACTTCCTCTAGATTAAGCTTTACCCTAATTCTTAGATTGCTTCCTTTTACTCTTCGTTGACCTCCGCCTCCAAAGCCTCCAAAACCACTAAATCCACCGCCATTGAAACCGCTAAAAATATCTCCAAATTGACTAAAGATATCATCCATGTTCATTCCGCCTCCGCCAAAACCGCCTCCGCCTTCAAATGCTGCGTGTCCATATTGGTCATAACGGGCTTTCTTGTCCGCATCACTTAATATTTCATAAGCTTCAGCAGCTTTCTTAAACATTTCCTCTGCCTTGGCATCACCAGCGTTTTTATCTGGATGGTATTCAATTGCTTTTTTTCTATAGCCTTTTTTTATTTCGGCCGCAGTAGCGTTTTTGTTTACCCCTAGTATATCGTAATAATCCTCCTTCATTCTGTATTTTTAGTTACCTACCACTACTTTTGGATGACGAATAATCTTATCTCCTAGTTTAAATCCTTTTTCTATAACATCTATAACTTTGCCCTTAAGCTTCTTGTTAGGCGCTGGTATTTGTGTTATGGCATCATGGATTTCTGCATCAAAAACATCTCCTGCTTTCACCTCTACTTCCTCCATGCCTTTACCTTTTAAAATTTCTCTAAACTTATTGCTTATAAGCCCTACTCCTTTGAACATTTCTTTATCATCAGACTTGGAAAGCTCCTTTAAAGCACGGTCAAAATCATCTATAATGGGCAGCAAGGAAACAATCACCTCTTGACCAGCTGTTCTAAAAAGCTCTATTCTCTCTTTAGATGTGCGTTTCTTATAATTTTCAAATTCAGCAAAAAGACGCAAGAACTTATCTTTTTCTTTTGCCAAATCATTACTAAGCTGTTCTTCTATACTTACTTCCTCAACTACCTCATCAACTTGCCCTTCAGCATCGTTTTGTCTCTCTTCATTTAATTGTGATTCAGAAACCGACTCGTTCATATTTTCGACTTTATCTTTATTACTCATCTAATTAGCGTTAAAATATCTGATTTTAGGATGGCAAAAGTACTGCCAATTCTTTAAAAATGTCAAAATGTCACTAAACTTTCCTAAATAATGGTCTAATGGTCATTTAAAAGTTTTGTAGCCCTTAACATTTCTCTTTTCCCAGGAGGCCCTGGCAAGCGTTCCACAGTAAAACCAACCGCTAGCATTGCTCTTCTAACGCTTCCTTTTGCTGCATAAGTAACAAGAACCCCATTTTCTTTTAAAACATTGTACATTTTTTTAAAAATAACCTCTGTCCATAGTTCTGGCTGAACCCTAGCTCCAAAAGCGTCAAAATAAATAAGATTGTATTTTTCTTGTTCATCAATTTCCAAAAAATCTTTCTTTTGCTTGATTAATGTAAAAATATCCGAAATTGCAATAGTAGACTCCCAAGAAGATTGGTGCATTTTAGCAAAACCTTCTTTAAAAGAAATTGCATTGAGTTGAGAAATATAATTGAGTCCTTCCAGTTCTTCTGAAACAACTGGATACTTTTCAACACCTGTATATTCAATAGATAGTTTAAACTTTTCTGATTCTATCCAAGTTATCAAAGCATTTAAACCCGTACCAAAACCTATTTCTAAAATGGACAAGGATTGGTTATTAAACAAGGAAAGACCGTGCTTTATGAATACATGATATGACTCTTGGATAGCTCCATGTTTAGAATGGTACTGCTCATCCCAATCCTCTATCTGTATTGTCTTGGAACCATCAGAAGTGGTAATTATTCTTCTTTTCAACCTACTTTTTTAGAAGAACTCCGTCTGCCTCAAAACTATATATTTTCTTCACTTTGGTAATTTTTGCTATTTCATCATCACTATCTCCAGCATCTTTAGCATAATGACGTTGATCTTCCACACTCATTTCTTCAACAAAGGCCAAACCATTAACCACAACCTCTTTCCCTACAATGTCCATCGGCATAAAAAAACCATAATCTTTAAAACGAACCATTGCTTCTTTACCATTTTCTAAACTAAGAGTCACCCAACATCCTTTGGCTTGGCAAACTCCTGTGACCGTTGCAGTAAATTTAGTTGTAATTGTATCTTTCACCATTAAATTTTGGTAAGTTTTGGAAGCTTCAACAGTAGTACGGGTATCATCCGTATTAATTTGCTTCCCAAATGATAAATAATCTGTCTGCTGTGCTTGTCCTAAAAATGAAAAACACACTGCTACAACTGCAAATATTATATTAAAACCTTTCATATTTCTTAAATTTTTGAGTTACACTACAAAACTCAACAATTTTGATTAAAAAAAGAAGACCTACCTCGGATATTTCATTAATTTTACCCCACTAAATAGTTTGTTATGATGGATACAACTGTACAGAATATCGTTGTTGAGGAAGCTAAAATGTCAAAAATTGACCAAGTAGATTTTGATAATCTATCTTTTGGTAGTGTTTTCACTGACCATATGCTCGTCTGTGATTATAAAAATGGCGCATGGGAAGTCCCTAAAATCATACCATACCAACCTATTGTATTAGATCCATCTGCAAAAATTTTTCATTATGGGCAATCTATTTTTGAAGGAATGAAAGCCTATAAAGATGAAAATGATGATGTTTGGTTGTTTCGTCCTTTGGACAATCAGAAGCGTTTAAATATTTCTGCCAAAAGAATGGCTATTCCAGAATTACCTGAAGACCATTTCATGGAAGGTCTAAAAACTCTTTTAGAATTAGAGAAAAAATGGATTCCACAATCTGAAGGCAGTTCCTTATATATTAGGCCTTTTATTTTTGCTTCTGGAGTAGGACTCCATGCATCACCTGCAAATGAGTATAAATTCATTATTGCATGTGCTCCCTCTGGTGCTTATTTTTCTGGGAAAGTAAAAGTTTTGATTGAAGAGACATATTCCAGATCAGCAAATGGCGGTGTAGGATTTGCAAAAGCAGGCGGTAATTATGCTGGTCAGTTTTACCCAACACAATTAGCCGTTAAAAAAGGGTATCAGCAAGTTATTTGGACTGATGATAACACACATGAATATATTGAGGAAGCTGGGGCAATGAATATTTTCATAAGAATAAATGACACATTAATTACTGGACCCACAAGTGATCGTATTCTTGATGGAATAACCCGTAAAAGCATCATAGCCATAGCTGAAGATGAAGGAATAGCTGTAGAGATTAGAAAAATTACGGTAAGTGAAGTTGTTGAAGCTTCAAAAAATGGAACGCTAAAAGAAATGTTTGGTGCTGGAACCGCAGCAGTTGTTTCACCTATTTCAGGTTTTGGTTTTAAAAATGTTGATTATGACTTACCAGAATTAGAAAACAGTTATGCTTCTTTATTAAAGAAACGTATTACTGATATTCAATATAATAGAGCCGAAGACAAATTTGGTTGGCGGTATAAAGTATAATAGTTCTTAAGAAGAATATATGTTAAATAAAAAAAGCCCAAAAATGGGCTTTTTTTATTTAACCAAAATAGTTTTAATATCTGGCTTAAAATAGTTTGGCCCTTTCAATACCTTTCCATCTTCACGATAAATGGGTTTACCATCCTGTCCCAACTTGCTCATATTACTACGCTGTATTTCATTGAACACCTCTTCTATCTTATATTGCATACCATGCTCTATTATTGTACCACATAAAATATATAGCATATCTCCCAAGGCATCAGCAACCTCTATCATGTCATTATTATTGGCAGCTTCCAAATACTCTTTATTCTCCTCATCCATAAGATTAAAACGGAGCATATTCTTTTTAGTCCCTAAATCCGCTTTCATATTTTCTGACACTCCCAACCCAAATGAATTGTGAAATTGTTCAACTGCTTCTATTTTTGCTTTCATTATTGATTTCTTTTAAGTTAGTTTTGCATAAAAATATAAAATATGTTCAGTATCGGACAATTAATTTTTGCAAGCCTATTTGCAGTTGCTTTTATTATCGTTATAATTCTCTCGTATAAAAAAGATAAAAAACTACATTCTAAAAATTATAAGGGGACAAAATGGGTTCTGTTTACCTTTATTATATTCGTAATTATCCTATTTATAATTAAACAGATTCTAAAAAATCAACATTTTCTTTACGTACACTACAAAAATTAATGCTTTCACAACAATATTGGGGTTTCTCTCGTATAACATAAGAAAAGACGTATTTTTGCGTTATATTGTTAATAAATTCAGTTGAATGGTAATTTTTTTTAGCTTATTGTTAGTATTATTGGGGGTTAATGCAATCCTATTGATTTTTAGTGTAAATAGAATAAATGGTAATGCAAGAAAAACCAAAAGTTCTATTTATAAAACTCCAATCACAAAAATCTATCCTATAGATTTAGTTCATACAAATTACAAAAAAGCCATTTAGTTTTATACTTTTAAAGTATGAAACAAATGTTGGTTGTATTTTTGGGTGGTGGCATAGGAAGTATATTACGCTTTCTTATCAGCAAAACATTTAATGGTTATTCAAATAATTTTTTTCTAGGTACTTTTCTGGTCAATATAATTGGTTGTCTACTAATTGGTTTTATTTTAGGCATGTCATCCAAGAATAACTATTTAACACAAAATCAGACTTTATTGCTTTCCACTGGTTTCTGTGGAGGGTTTACAACTTTTTCCACATTTGCTTTTGAAGAATATTCCTTCTTAAAGACTGGAGATTTATTCCATTTTTCCTTATATACTATCCTAAGTATTGCCCTTGGTATTATTGCCGTAGTAATAGGGCTTTGGTTTTCCAAAATGCTATAAATAACACTTTTTCTTATATTTTTTTAAATTATTCTTAGCGATAAGCCTCTTTTCGTTGATTTATTCTCACATATCTGTGAAGAATAGCAATTACAAATAACCATATAATCATTTTTATTTACGATAAATAGCAATACCCTAAAAATAAAGGGGGTTATATTGACATAAGAATAAAAATATAGTCAATACCCCTTCTGATTATAGGGTCATAAATATTTTAATATATATTTGACGCCATAAACAACAAATTAATTATGAAAAAAATCGAAGCAATTATTAGAAAGTCAAAATTTGATGACGTGAAGAAAGCGCTCCATCAAATTGACGTAAACTTCTTTAGTTACTGGGATGTAACTGGAGTTGGAAATGAAAAGCAGGGTCATGTATATCGCGGCATCTCTTACAGCACAACAGATATCCAAAGAAGATTTTTAACCATTGTAGTATCTGACGATTTTTTGGAAAAAACAGTTAATACCGTTTTAGAAGCAGCTTACTCTGGTAATGTTGGTGACGGAAAAGTATTTGTTTCTGAAATTTTAGAGGCGTACAGAATCAGGACTAAAGAAAACGGCCAATCTGGAATCAACTAAACTAATCAACAATTAACAATATGGACGCAGGATTATTTACAGCTAATAATGTATGGATGATGGTTTGTACCGCATTTGTATTTATTATGCACTTAGGGTTCTCTTTCTTAGAGATTGGGCTTACTAGACAAAAAAATACAGTAAACATTTTATTCAAAAATATATTTATCATATGCGTAGGGCTTTTACTCTATTATATAGGAGGATTTAATCTAATGTACCCTGGATTTGAAGAAGGCGAAGGAATCTTGAAATTTGCAGGATTTGGTATTGGAGCACCTGATGGTGGCATGACACCTGGATATGCAGATGGCGGATACACATGGTGGACAGATTTCTTGTTCCAAGCCATGTTTGCCGCAACGGCTGCTACTATTGTCTCTGGAGCAGTTGCTGAGCGTATTAAATTAGGATCATTCATGATTTTTACCATTTTATATGTAGGATTGGTATACCCAATTGTAGGCTCATGGAAATGGGGCGGTGGATGGTTAGATCAATTAGGCTTCTATGATTTTGCGGGCTCTACTTTAGTACATGCTGTAGGGGGATGGGCTGCATTGATAGCTATCTGGTTACTGGGATCGCGTATTGGTAAATTTAACGAAGATGGCACACCTAATGCTATCCCCGGGCACAACCTTCCATTATCAGCAGCTGGGGTATTGATCCTTTGGTTGGGATGGTTCGGATTTAACGGCGGATCGGTTCTTTCTGCTGATCCAGCATTAACATCATTAGTATTGGTAACTACCTGTTTGGCTGCTGCTGCTGGTGGTGTTGGGGCATTTCTTTTCTCCTTAACATTATATAAAAATTATGATCTCACCATGTTTCTTAATGGAATATTGGCCGGTCTTGTAGGTATTACTGCTGGGGCAGATGTAATGTCTCCTAATGATGCTGTTATCATTGGTCTAATAGCCGGTGGTATTGTTGTAGGGGGCATAGCCCTAATAGACAAATTAAAGTTGGATGATCCTGTTGGCGCAGTTGCAGTTCACCTTATTTGTGGTATCTGGGGCACTTTGGCAGTGGGCATATTTGGCAACCTTGCAAGTGGAGAACAATTTGTTTCTCAATTAACAGGTGTTGCTGCTTCTGGTGTGTTCTGTTGCCTTACTGCATTCATCATTATGTTCACACTTAAGAAAACTGTTGGTATCAGAGTTTCCAAACAAGAAGAATTGGAAGGCTTGGATGCCCATGAGCATGGAATGAGTGCTTATGGTGATTTTAGAATGAACGATCACTAAAAAACAAAAAAGGTAAACGAGGGGTTTACTCAACCCCTCGTTTACTATTAACTCAAATTTTTTTAACTACTAAATTCCTTGAAATACAAGGACAACAAAAAACATTGAAAATATGAAGACGATTAAAAAAACGAAATATATTAAAAATTTATTCATAGTAGCTTTTGCACTACTATCTACAGCTGCTTTTTCACAGGAAGAAGAGGAAAAAAAAATAGCCATCAGTGGTTCGGTTGATGCGTATTACCAAACCAACCTCAGTGCATCTGATACCAACCCACAGTCTTTTGGCACTTCTTTTGCCAATGAATTAGGGTTTGCATTAGGTATGGCCAATATCATTGCCACCTATGAAGGAGAGAAAACAGGTGCTGTTGCTGATATTACTTTTGGACCAAGAGGAAATGATGCTACTGAGGGTTACAACCTTAACCAACTTTATGCTTATTGGAACGTTTCGGAAGGAACCACTTTAACAATGGGTCGTTATAATACCTTTTTAGGATACGAGGTTATTTCTCCAACCGGAAACTTTAACTATAGTACTTCTTACTTATTTTCAAGCGGTCCTTTTTCTCATGTTGGAGTAAAAGCTGATTTCACATTATCAGACGATGTTAGCCTTATGCTTGCTGTTATGAATGTTACTGATGTCAACAACAACTTAACTGGTGTTTACTCCTTAGGAGCTCAACTTGGAGTCTCTGGTCAATATCTAAATTTCTACTATGATGGTGGTGAGGCATTAGGCTATGAAATTGATTATACTGGTGGCTTTGATGTTTCTGAAGATTTGTTCCTTGGTATAAATGCAGCTTATGCAGACAACCATGGAGAAGGTTTTTCTGGGGTGGCTCTTTATCCACAAATAGCCACATCTGAAGATTTCACTATCGGACTTAGAGGTGAATATTTCTCAACAAGATCTGACTTTATTGATAATGACCCAAGTGTTTTTGCTGCCACCCTTACTGGTAGTTTTACAACAGAAAACCTGACCATTAAACCAGAAATTAGATTAGATTCTTGGGGAAGTGACGTTGAGCCATTTTTTGACAACGATGGAGCATCTTCAAAAAGTTTATCCTCATTCTTAATTGCTGCTATATATTCTTTTTAGTATTAGCATCTGAATTATCAATCCAGATATATCTGTGATGCTGCTGATTAGTATTTACTATATCAATTTAATTATTGGATTTAATACAGCACAACTACAAAAATCCTTGTGAATTGCTTCGTAAGAATTTTTACTTTTTAAACTTTTTTACGCCAACCTTTACTTTTATGCTCAATATATTCACTTTGGGAACAATGGGGCAGGAATATTTTTTGTTATACGCACAATAAGGGTTGTAGGCTGTATTAAAATCTATCTCAATAAAATCCGCATCTGGAATGGACAAATCTATATATCTACCTCCCGTATAAGTTTCCTCTCCATTGGTCTCATCTAAAAAAGGTAAGAAGAGGTAATCTATATATTTCTCTTCCAACATAAGTTGTTTATTTTGATATATTTCTAATTGATGTTCTTTTCCATTCAAGGAAAAGTGAGCAATACCATATACTACTTCTTCAGATTTCCTATCTGTAGTTGTAGGCATTAAAAAAGGTAAAGCCTCTGGCGTTCTAATAAATTTTGCAGTAATTACATAATTGGTATCAGCGGGAAAAAAGTCCAACCCTTCAAAATTCTTGCGATATCTATCTGGTAAAGGTGATTTTTCTGGATTTCTATACTCTTCATTTAATTCATTTTGAAATTTTAAGATAGCTTCCATCTTATGAGGTGAGTTGGCGGTAGTTTTAACCTCATCAGAATCATGATATTTTTTCCCATCTTTACAACATATAAAAGATAAAAATATCAGCAGATAAAAATATTTCATAGCAACTATTTTATTCAAAATTACAATTTATCTAGCTTGAGTTTTAGAAAGATTTCCAAATGAAGAAAATTATCCTTGTCATTTCTATTCTTACACTGTTCATTTCATGTACTAAAAAAGCAAAACATAACATTCCACCAGAAATTTCTGAAAGAGTATTTCCAAACATAGAGCCCAATAGATATAATGTAGCTTTTCTAATTATGGACGGAACTTTCAATACTGAATTTACCGCCCCTTTTGATATTTTTCAACACACCAAATACAGAAAAAACATAAAGGCAATGAATACCTTTACCGTTGCCAATACATTAGAACCAATAACTACTTTTGAAGGCGTCCGTATTCTCCCTGATTATGATTACACCAAAGATTCCATTCCAAAAATAGATATTCTAGTGGTTCCAAGTGCTGAACATCATTTGGATACTGACCTCAATGATACCATAATGCTTAATTTCGTAAAAAAAGTGGATAAAGATGCACTTTTTATCACTTCTCACTGTGATGGTGCTTTTGTATTGGCCAAAGCAGGGTTATTGAACAATGTTACATCAACAACGTTTCCCAGCGATATAGAAACTTATAAAAATATGTTTCCAAACCTACAGGTTAAAGACAGTGTTCTTTTTGTCCATGATGACAAGTATATTACTTCAGCAGGTGGCGCTAAAAGTTTTGAGGCGGCATTATATCTTTGTGAGTATTTATACGGAAAAGAAATTGCCATTTCTTTGGCGGGTGGCCTTGTAATTGATTGGGATTTAGAGCAAGTTAAAAAGTCTATTCCTCAATAATATCATATCTGGCCTCTTTTAAATATTTTGCAACTATTACATTAAACTCAGGGGTAATTCTCAATAATGCAGTATGCGCTAAAGTATACAACTTACCCTTGTTCTTATACCCATTTTTCAAAGCTTCCTCTAAATAGAACAACGCCGTCCCATAATCTTCTACTCTAGCACTATCAGAAATTATTTTTAAATAATATGTATAGTCATTAGGATCTGTAATTGTTTTTAACATCCATAAAAAACGAACACCTTCTTCTTCTACCTTTTCTTCTGCTTCCAAAATATCAATTGTGTCTTCTGCCAAAGCATTTATATAAGCTAAAAGACGTTTCCCCATCTGTTGTTGTGCTTTATCTTCACTTTCTATATGCTTTTTCAATTCTTCTATTTGATAGCTCCACCAGCCCAAATTATTATAGTTATATGCAAGAACATCCTCTTCCAAAGAATAGGAAAAATTTTCTTTGATGAAAGATTCTTTAAAAAGAGCTGTATCTTCATTACGCTTTAATGTTCTATACCATTTATTCTTCTTAAGCAATTTCTTTTTCTCTTTTAAAGAATCAATGGGTTTAAAGTCTCTATACACAGCAATAGTTTCTTCAATTAATTCATTGGCATCCAGTAATTTATTAGAATTCACCAATGTGTTTATTTTATTAATGTTTTCTTCAAAATTCCTATCAATAAAAGAATTGTCTTTTTCAACATTCCCCTTGCTCATAGAAGCTAAGGTTAAAATTTCCATGGCAGTTTGTATAGATTCAATATTAGGCCATTGATGTCCTCCATCAAATTTTAAAAGGTGATTGGGAAATTTTATTTTATTCAGTGTTTTTCTAAACGTTATCATTTCTTTATAGTTATAATCTTCTCTACCTATTATCCCTATAAAATGAAAGGTGTTCCTTCTATTCAATAATTCAACAGTTCTAATATCAGCTCCACATGATATTACCCCTTCAATTTCTTTTATAAATAATGGAATTGTTGAAGCTAATCTAGCACCATTTGAAAAACCGGCTGTATAAACCCTACTTTTATGAACGGGCAACATTGAAAATATTTTATTGAACATTCTATTGGAAATAAGAATGTTTTGTGAAATGGGCAAAGAGTCATGAACATCATTAGAAGCCGCAAGAATATACCCCAACTCTTCAGCACTTTGTCTAAACATACCCATTGCCTGTCTACCTTTCCCCTCAACATCAAAAACAAAAAGTATGGGCCAGGTCTTTGAAGCATCAAAACTTGTAGGTAAGTACAAAGAAAAACTTTCAGGAACAGAATCTACAACCTTTATAGTGTTTATTAAAACTCCTTTTTTAAGGGTCAATTGTTGTGCGGTTGCATAATAGGCAGATGTAATGCAAAAACACAGGAATAATAATTTTATTTTCATACCAATAAGTTCATCAAAAATCTAGCCAAAAAACAGAATTAAAGTTACATAATAGATATAGAACTTAAGCAACTTTAACTTATTCTTCTATTTTACCCCTTTTCATTCCTTCTAAGCAAGCAACCTTGCCTTTATTTGCATTAAAGCTTCATACAAATTTATATTAAGGTCTTTTTTTAATCGGAGAATTGGATACTACATTGGACAATATAATATGCGTTCTGGCTTCTCCATAAGCAATAAGTTTATCAATAAATTTTTCTAAATGGGATTGATTCTCAAGAACCACTTCCATTATAATATTTTCATTTCCTGTAATTCTATAACAATTCACAACTTCATTAAAAGAACTCACTATATCCAAAAACGGTTTAAGTTTTCCCATAAAAGCTTTAACTGTTATAATCGCTTTTAATTGATACCCTACATGCATATAAGCAACCTCTGTTTTATATCCTGTTATTATCCCTAAATCTTCCATTTTTTTTACACGTTCGGCCACAGCTGGTGGTGTTAACCCCACTTTTCTTCCCATGTTAGCAAAAGATTCCCGAGCATTGGCTTGCAGGCATTTCAATATTTCCCAGTTTAATTCATCAATATTAATATTCATCTTGTTTTTGTGTAAAAAAAATGTGTTTCAAAAGTAAAAATAACAAATAACTATCTATTCTAAAGATGAAAACACAAAATACAACGTAACTTTATTTAAAAATTTGCTATTTACATCTCATGCCCTATAAAAATTTAAACTCAGTTCCTGTATACCGTAAATCCTTGTATCTCTGTGAAATGAGCAGAGAAATTGTGTCTTATGTTTCTTCCAATAAAGATCTTTTAAAACTATATAAATCTAATAGTCACAGAGATATTATTGCCAACTCAATAATTACTGATGCTATTCTTATTCCTCAAAAAATTGAACAAGCAGAACATTCAAAATCTTATGCTACAAGAATGAAGAATGTATTATTCATTAACATCATGACCAGAAACATCCTGTCTTACTGCAATGGATTGGAAAAAGATGGCTTTAAGGAAAAAGAATACATAAACCTACTCCGAAATGAAATTAAAAGCTTTCGTTTAGCATACAAAATATGGAGACGGTCCTTACGAAGAGGTGGGGATTATGCATAACAACTAAAATAAAGCTTTAACACTGGGAATCTTTTTTTTTACCATTTGCTCCTTCAAGGCATATAAAATATAGAAATCACAAAGTATAAACCAGCGTTTTTCTATATTTTTACTTTTTAAAGAATCCACAATTTTGAAAACCACAATTTTAATTCATTGCCCAGACCAATCTGGAATTATAAGTACTGTAACCCATTTTATTCATTCTTACAATGGCAATATTGTTTATCTAGATCAACACGTGGATAAAGAAGCAGGTGTCTTTTTTATGAGATTAGAAAGTGATTTTGACAGTTCTTCTTTCTCTATTGACAGCTTTAAAAATGAATTTGATAAGAATCTTGCCGGAAATTATCAAATGAAATGGAGAATCTACAGCAGCGGTACAAAACCCAAAATGGCTCTTTTTGTTTCTAAATACAATCATTGCTTGTATGATATACTTAGTAGGTTTAATTCTGGGGAATTAGACGTTGAAATACCCTTTATTATAAGTAATCATAATGATTTATCCTATATAGCCAAGCAATTTAATATTCCTTTTTACCATATTCCTTTGACAAAGGAAACAAAAACGGAAGCAGAAAATCAGCAACTGCAATTGTTGAAAAACCACAAAATTGATTTTATTGTTCTAGCAAGGTACATGCAGATTGTAACAAGTAAAATTATAGACAGCTACCCTAATAAAATTATTAATATTCACCACTCCTTTTTACCTGCTTTTGCAGGTGCAAAACCATATCATGCAGCTTTTGAAAGAGGGGTTAAAATTATTGGAGCAACATGTCATTATGTAACTGCAGAATTGGATGCTGGCCCAATTATAGAACAGGATGTTACTACGGTTTCACATTCACATAGTATAAAAGATCTTATTGCCAAAGGAAGAGATTTGGAGAAAATTGTATTATCACGCGGCGTAAAACTTCATGTACAGAGAAAAACTATGGTATACAATAATAAAACAGTCATATTCTCTTAAACTCTTTCCCCAATAGACACCATGTTTATTCTTTAATCCCTAATTTTAGGGAAAATAATAGCTATGTCAAAAAAAATATTTTCATTTATCCTTATTTTTCAATTTCTCGCCTGTGGCGAATTACAAGATATTGTTAATCAACTACCACAAAGCACAACCATCGGAAACACAGAAATAGCAAATGGTTTAAAAGAAACACTTAATCTTGGAATAACTAAACAAGTAGCTAAACTTACCCAAGAAGATGGTTTTTTTAAAAATGAACTGGTGAAAATATTACTTCCAGAAGAATTACAAAAAGTAGATAAAACTCTGCGTGACATAGGGCTTAGCAATTTAGCGGACCAAGGACTTAAAATTTTGAACAGAGCTGCAGAAGATGCTGTTGGTAAAGCTACTCCCATTTTCGTGAATGCAATTAAGGGAATTACTTTTTCTGACGCAAAAAATATTCTTCTTGGAAGCAATGATGCGGCCACACAATATTTAAGCAATTCCACTAAAACAGAGTTGTATAACAAGTTTAGTCCTATAATTAATAATTCATTTAAAAAAGTAGGGGCAGATAAAATATGGAACAACCTTATCACCAAGTACAACAACATTCCCTTAACAAATAATGTTAATCCAGACTTAACAGATTATGTTACTCAAGAGGCATTGAATGGGGTTTATACAATGATTGCCATTGAGGAAAAGGAAATTAGAACAAAAATATCTTCTAGGTCAACCGACCTATTAAGAAAGGTTTTTGCCATACAGGATTAAAATGTTAAAATTTATTGTTTATTACCACAATATATTGGAAATTAATCCGTTAAAAAATAAAGTAAGGCAATCACAACAAATTGTTATTGTTTACTTAAGTTAATAAAGACATTTATACCGAATTATTTGAGTTAGTATTTTTTGAGTTAGTTAGTTTAAAACCGGTGGGAGCACCGGTTTTTTTTGTTTCTATACAACAAGTGTGAATTATTGTTTTTTAAAGTGCTATTTTATAATGGACACATAGCTTTTAAACTTTGACATAAGGGTAAACTATTATCGGGAATTACTTGTTTTAAGAAAATTTTAAGGTTTTGAATTTATATATTCCTTAATTTATACTCAGCTAATTCAACCTAGTAATGAGACAAGTAGGGTATCTCTATTTATTGTTCATTTTATTCAGTAATACTATTTATCCAAAAACACCGCAGGATAGAATAGCCTCCTACCCTATACTATTATTAAATATTTAAGACCGTTGCAAAATTGAATAACTTGCTCTAATCTATTTTTGAGATTGTTTTTTTTATAAAAAGAGCATGTTTTTAGTTCTGTTTTTCACCTTTTAGGTTCATTCTCTTACTGTTTTTCTCT
>Ga0256845_1000898_pt1 | contig 25539 bp, 3 predicted proteins | sample RiftiametaG_FD_189101 | JGI IMG/M metagenome (GOLD analysis project Ga0256845, IMG submission 189101) | Tube worm associated microbial communities from hydrothermal vent at the East Pacific Rise, Pacific Ocean - Riftia | ecosystem: Host-associated > Annelida > Integument > Unclassified ... | reverse complement strand
TTGATTGACCAAATCACTTACTTGGGCTTTATTTTCAGAACCATCATCGGTGATTAGTTGTACTTTTTCATAGCTTTTAAGTTGGTATTGTTCAATAACTTCATTTAAGTTTTCGAAAGAGATTTGAGCCCTACAGACTCGACTCAGCCTAAAACCCAAAATAGCTTTAGAGAAATTATCTTTGATGGCATAAATATATGCTTTAGAATTGTCTTCAAATTTAATTCTACTAACATCCATGTGTAGGTATTCAAAAGGGCGATTGGCTTTTAACCCTTGGTAGTCATTTTTTTTCTTTTTCCTAAAAGTATTAAACCCTAATAATCGTGTATAATCATAAAAAGTAGTCAAGGACATATAAGCAGATTTATCTCTTATCATTTTGGCATATACTGCTGCTTTGGTGTTGTATTGGTGATAATATTCCACCATGTATTGTTTGATGGTTTTGACTTCGGTATCTAGTAATTGATGAGGTGCTTTAAGTCGGCAGAGTTCACGCAAAGAATGCTGACAGCGGTAATTTCTTTTCCAAGCATAATACCGATGAGTAGAGACACCGATTAACCTACAAATATGTTTGGTAGATAAATTTCCTTGAAACTGCTGAACTATATTAACAAAATCGTTTTTGAAATGATTTTGTTTGAACAGGCTGTCAAAAAAAGACTGAGGGATGGTTTTTCTTATTATTTTATCGATATGCCATATTATTTTGACGATGGCGTATAGTTGTTTTCTGACTGTAATATCGGCTAATACTTGAGGGTTGTATTGTATATTGTTACTGTCTAAGATGACATACCTAGCTAATATGTCATTAACATTAGTCCAGTTACGAGCAGTGCTTTGGTTGAGTAAAGCATTTGTTTGACCATCTAAAGTCCCTAGTATATGGTTGATTTTGATTCTCGGGTCGTATAATTTTCTTTTCATTGTGGCAAAAGTAATGAGTTTTTTTTCGTTAGACGTAAAGCGTTAGGGATCCGTCAGTAGACGGACATGTCTTCGTGGAAATCCTTTTTTGTTTTTATGATTTTAGATGGATAAAGTTTGTTCTGTCTTCGACTAGCTCAGACTGACACAAACAAGTTCAGCATGACAAAATCATAAAAACAACAAAGATTGGGAACAAAAAACCTGACCACAAGAGCCGTTGTTTTGGCGACTGTGGAAACGCCCAAATTAATATAATGCTGAATTCAAGAGTGATTAATTTTTGTTGGTTTTATTAAGTTGCTGATTGTGTATAGAGTCATTTTCTAACAAGTTCTGAGAGGAGTTATAAATGGATAAATCTATTTTATATTTGTAGGGTTAATGATTTATTACTTGAATTCAGCTTATGTTTTGTAATGTTTTTTAGGAAAGATTTGTAGAATTAGCGTAATTTATTTTTCGGGAATGGTTTGGTATAATGGATTTTATATATTTCTGTTTATTAAGCTAAGTTGTATAGGTTTTAATTAAATGTCATTATTTCGGATAATTTTATAGGTTATGATTAGGAGCAAAGTATTTTCTAAGTTGGTATCACATGTTTTATTGAGTTGTTTTATTTTTGAGTTGTTCATTCCGTTAAGTGCGTTTTCAATTACAGGTGGTCCGAATCAGCCAGAGGCATCTGGGTTTCAGCCAGCTAGTGCGGACCAGATGGTTGATCCTTTTACGGGTGATTTCCGGTACCATATTCCATTGCTTAATGTTGGTGGGTTTCCTGTAGCGATGCATTATGCAGCAGGTATTAGTCCTGAAGATGAGTCGAGCTGGGTTGGTTTAGGTTGGAACCTTAATATTGGTGCAGTAAGTCGTAATGTTCGTGGGATTCCAGATGATTTTGCTGGGGATAAGGTTATTTCTGAACATAAGGTAAAGCCGAATCAGACTTTTGGCATTACTTTTAAACCTGCTAAAAAAACGAAAGATGGTGAAGAGGTTGCTACCTTTAAATTAGGGTTAAGTCAAAATTATAGTCTATCGTATAATAATTATACAGGTTTTGCTTTGTCCGCTAGTTTTGCTCGATCGTGGGATGTTGCCTTATCAGGTAAGGAAAAAAGTAGTAAATATAAGCTGGGATTAACTCCTGCCCTTTCATTTTCTATTGGTTCAGAAGGAGGAGTAGGCATTACACCTAGTGTAAGTAATGGTAAAGGCAATTCATCTTTAGGTGCCAAGATAGGCTTCCCTTACTCTACTAAAGAGGGTTTTAAGGGTCGCACGATGAGTACCTCGTTTAATTTTTCGGGTGATCAGAGTTATTCTGGGGCACACAATGGTGCTGGTGGTTCTGATGTTTATGGGACAGCCACAGCTGGGGGTAGTTTTAGTAATAATTCTTTTAAAGGTTTTGCGGGACAGTCTTACCCCACCTCTATTAATTATGACACTTATAGGATGAGTGCAACTTTTAGCATTGAGCCAGAGAAGGTGAAGCTTGTTCAGGATAAAAAACAATCTGTTTTAGGAGGGTTTTTTACAGGCGAGTACGAGAGGAGTAACAGAGACGTAAATAAGGCTTATGGTTATATGTACGAGGGGGTGAGTAATAGTCCTAGAGATGTGATGGACTTTAATAGAGAAAAAGACCAAGGCTTTCAGATGGGGATTACAACTAATATGCCCTTGACTAGTCACACTCATGATATATTTTCGGTATCGGGGGAAGGTATTGGCGGTACTTATCGCTTATTTAGAAGTGATGTAGTAAATGTTGGAGATAATGTTAATTCTCAACGCTCTGTTGATGGTGACTTAGCCTTATCAGGCGGGATAAATACAACAACAGAAGCACCTTGGCAACATTATAAGTTAGGTGTTGATGTTAAGGTAGTGACTTCTAATGCTATTTCAGGTAGGTGGGGTGATGATCGTATTCAACAACTTGCTAATCCTCTTTCGGCTAAAAATAGTGTAAGAGAAAATGTGTATTTTGGTCAAATAGGAGATGTAACTCCAGAGAATGATTTAGGTCATTATGATGCTACTTTTTTAGGAACTGATTTATACAGGTACGATATATATAAAAACTCAATAACAGGAAAGTACGTAAAAGGGAATGGTGAAAAAGGCATTTTAAAGAATAATCATAATAGTGATTATACACGTTCGAAGAGAAGGAATAGAACTAATCCACTTACCTACCTCACTGCTAAGGAAGCCTCTAAACATGCAATGCATGATGTTTATTCGTATAATGAGAATGATTTTACAGTAGCTAAAAAAAGTTTAATGACTGAGTTGACTGAAGATCTTTTTGGACAAAATAAAGCTTCGGATGTATATGCAGGAAAAATAAAGTTAGATCGAGTTTCAGGAGTTCGTAAGCCTGATCATTTGTCTGAGATTAAAGTGACTAATAGTAATGGGCAGCGTTATGTTTACGGTATTCCTGTTTATAACAAAAAACAAGAAGACGTAGTGTTTAGTGTTGGAGCTGGTTCTAGTGATACAAAAAAAACAGGCTTAGTAAGCTATAGTAAAACAGACGCTTCTATAGGGAATAAGAAAGGTTTACAAAACTATTTTGATCGAACGATACAGCCAGGTTATTCCTCTTCATTTTTGTTGACTTATATTCTATCGTCAGATTATGTAGACAGCGATGATATTCCAGGGCCTTCGGATGGTGATTTAGGTACTTATGTAAAGTTTAATTATGCTAAAACTTCTTCGGGCTATAAATGGCGAACACCTTTTCAGAGAGGGAAGGCGAATTATGCAGAAGGTTTACAAGGTAAAGGTAATGATGATAAGGGGAGTTATGTATATGGTGAAAAAGAGATTTGGTACTTACATTCTATAGAAAACAGAACTCATGTTGCAGAATTTCATTTAAAAGACAGGTTAGATGGGATTGGTGTAAAGGATGAGTTTGGTGGGTTAGAGTCTGATAATATTAATCAAATATCCGATAATAATATTCAAAAAAGGATTGAGAAGATTGTTTTATATGCCAAACGAGACAAACTCAATGGGAGAAATGAGCCTTTAAAAACTGTTCATTTCGACTATGATTATTCTTTATGTCCAGGCACACCTAATAGTTTAGCGGCAAATAAAGGTAAATTAAGTTTAAAGAAGGTATGGTTCACTTATGGTAATTCGAACAAAGGGGTTGAGAATCCATACAAATTTGAATACGCCAATACAGACTTTAGTAATGATGGTGTGATGGAGGTGAATTATTCTTATGAGACAAAGTCACAGGATAGATGGGGCATATATAAAAAAGAAGAAGGTTTAGGGAATGAAATTGATCCTTATACGATTCAAGATAAAACTATTCAAGATCAGTATAGTGCATCATATGCTATGACCCGTATTTTCACACCAAATGGTGGGGAGACTAGAATTCATTATGAAAGTGATGATTATGCTTATGTACAAAATAAACGTGCGATGCGGATGTTTACTACTTTAGGTGTTAGTAGTTCAAAAAACACTTCGGTAGGTAATTTATCCAGTATATTATATACGGGGAGTAATGATTTATCTGAACGTAAATTTCTTTATGTAGATTTGGGTGAAGGCTTTGTTTCAGATAACCTTGTATCTGCTCAGCATTACTTTAAGGATGAATATTTAAAAGGAATTAATGAGCTAACATATAAGGTAAAGATTAGGGTTTACAAATCTAATTCTGGTAATCGTGATGCCAATGAATATGTTACAGGTTATTGTAAGATTAATGCTAATAACATTAATGTTATTGCCTCTGTTCCAGGCTCTAATGAGTATAAGGTTGGAGTGATAGAATTGTTGCCTGAATCCTTAAGTAAAGGTAGGGTTAAGAATATCCACCCTTTTGTTAGGAACGGGTGGCTTTTTGCTAGGTTGCACTACAATAGAGAGTTAGCAGGCTCTGTTGACGCTGATGCAAATGGATTTATTCAGGTGCTAAGTTCTATTGCCGCAGCCTTAGATGGTTTACTTGATTTATTTACTGGATTCAAGAACGCAATGGTACTTAATAAACATAGTGACCGATTTGTAGCTCAAGAATCTTTTGTTAGACTGAATGACCCTGATCGCATTAAAATTGGTGGTGGTTATAGAGTAAAAGCAATCATTAATTTTGACCGTTGGGACGAGATGCTAAGTAACAGAGAGCAGAGTAGTGGCAATACAAAAGAAGTAGCGGGTTATGGTCAAGTGTATAGTTACACCATGACTGATGAGGGTCAAGTTATTAGTTCAGGTGTTGCAGCTTATGAGCCAATTATAGGTGGAGAAGAAAATGCATTAAGGAATTTAGTAAAAGTTGGGGATAGGATTCCTGCCGCACCAGATAAAGAGTATTATAGTGAGACTCCTTACGGGGAGTCATTTTTTCCTGCACCGGTGGTTGGTTATCGACAAGTTGTAACTACTCCCGTTAAGGTGATAGACAAAAATTATGATGTAGATGAATTGCAGAGCAATGGTACAGGTTACGTACAAGAAGAATTTTATACAGCCTTTGATTTCCCTACTCGTGTATCTCAAACAAATTTAGAGATAAATCAAGAGAAATCTTCGACTCTTAATCCGTTAAAGAACAGGTCACATGATTATGTGACCTGTTCTCAGGGATATTTGATAGAAGTAAATGACATGCATGGTAAGGTAAAGTCTACAAAGGTGATGCCTGATCCTTTTGTTATAGATCAATCCCCCGTTTCTTATGTTGAATATCGATACAAGACAGCTGCTAATGACGCTTCTAAACTAGATAGTAGGATTCCGTTGGTTAATAGCCAATTGAAGGTTGATAATAGTTTAAGAAAAGAATTAGGAACTACTGTAGATGTGGTTAATGATACTAGGGTGTATAATAATGTTATAAAAGGTGGTGGTGCAAATGGAAATGGAAAACTATCACTTTTTCCGTCTGTACCTCCTGTAATTATTCCTATTATCACAGTATTTCCTGAGATTAATGGAGAGGTTACGTCTTTTTCATCAATTACTACCACAAAAGTGGTGAATAGGTATGCAGTACTAGATGAAACGATTGTCCACGAAAATGGTCAACAAATCAGTACTCAGAATTTACTTTGGGATGAGCAGACGGGTCAGGTGTTATTGACTAAAGTGGACAATGAATTTAATGACCCTATCTATAAGTTTACTTACCCCGCTTATTGGGTTTATCCAGAAATGGGTTTTGCCTATCAAAATTTAGGTTTAATTTTTGATAATTTGGCAGATGTACAAGCACTATTAATTGACGGGGATGAAGTAGCCGTAGAAACTGATACTGAAAAGTTGCATGCTTATTATAATAAGACGGGTGTAAATTCTGGTGAGTTATTGACCAAATCGGGGGATGTTATTTCATCGTTTAATTGGGCAAAAGTAGTACGTTCAGGCGCTCGCAATGTGCCATCGGTCCCAGTAGGTGAGATTTCTATGTTAAAAAATCCAGTTGTGGGTAATACCTTGTCTTTTGATGATAAAAAGATACTAGGAACATCAGCAACTGAATTTAGGAATGTTTGGAAAGGTTTCTGTAATTGTGGTGAGCAAAGCATACCTACTCGAAACCCTTTTATATCAGGCGAAAAGGGACAATTAAGAGTTTGGAGAAATTGGACCTATTTGACGGGTAGGACGCAAGGATCTACTAATGGCGAGCTAGACATAAGAAAAGATGGTGTTTTCATAGATTTCCAACCATTTTGGAATGTTGGTGTAGATAATCTTGACCCTATTTATTACAGTGTAGATGAGTTAGCACATAAATGGCAATTTATTACTGAGATTGAAAACTATAATCCAATTGGTCAGCAGATAGAAGATCAAGATGCTTTACACCGTTACTCCATGTCTCAGATTGGTTATGCAAGAAGTTTACCAGTAGGTGTTGCTAATAATTCGAGATATAACGAAACTGGTTATGATGGTTTTGAAGACTATAACTATACAGACTGTAATGATGACCATTTTAGTTGGCGAGTACGGGTATTGGATGAAAATGTTGAGGTGGATAGCACTCAGGCTCATTCTGGTCGAAGGTCTATAAAGTTAGCACCTAATACTCGTTCAAAAATTGTTAAAATCATAAGTGAATGCGGAGAATAATGAAACGTAATATTATATTTATTTGTTTATTGGCTTTAGTGTCTTTTCAGGGTCACTCACAATCAAGTCTTAAGAGTAATGTTATTTATCTTGATGGCTTATTGAGTGTTTCTGAAAATGGGATATTTGATATTGATTTATCAATTCCTTTTGAAGCATCTGAGGATTATGTTTTACAGATGAGTCTTCCTTCAAGTTTTGAATGGCAAAATCCAATTATTAATACTGGAGAAAACAATGTGTCGTTGACTGTTGGAGGTATTACAAGTGCTATTGATGGAGATAATACAGTTTATAGTATACCATTAGTTTCTACTGTTTCAGGTAATAGTACGATGGTACTTGAGGGCTTCGTAAATAGAACGACAGCAATATGTACAGGTTCTATTAATACGACGATTCCGTTTGAGTTATTTCAAAATGATAATCGTATTTCAGTTTCAGATGTAAAAGTTGTGACCCGTCCAAAAGGACTTTTAATTCCTTCTATTAATCTTTATTTATTTCAGAATCAAGAAAAAAATGAAGACAATACAAGTCCAAATGATTTTCCGTATTACGTAGATGTAAATATGAAGACATTTAATAATACATTGTCTCAAAACCCTCAATTGACTTTAGATTACCCTGTTGACAAGCTCACATTAATAAAAGGGGTTTTGATAAAACATCAACATTATTGGAATTCAGAGACAATTTTCCCTTTTCATCAATCTATTTTGACATTAGGTACTAATGAGGACTATATTCATAATGAGAGCACTGGTCAAATAGAGATTAAAAGCATTAGTAAGTTGGGTGGTCAGGATTACATGCGTTTTTACTTTAAAGTCAATACAAGTCTTTCTATAGTTAACGAGGTTGTTTTAAAACAAGAAGGTGCCAAATACACGGATTGTGATGGGGATGAGGAGGACTTAATGACTACTAGTGTTGGTAACAGTAGTTTTCCTCTTATAGCAAGCTCTGAAAATTTATTAGCCAGCTTTGAGTACGATGTTAATGAAGTCAGATCCTGTATAGATAATTGCGATCTTAACTTAGAAGGTAAGTTGGTTTCCTTTGATTTTGAGCCTAATTTCACTTATGTCAATAGCCTTGGTAGTAACTCAGTTCCTGAAATTGAGATTTTTTGTCCTTATGGTGATATTAAAACTCATCACTTGAAATACGGTGGGAATAATTTAATAGTGGAGTATATTACTGCTACTGATCCGAATATCAGAAAAGTTACTACATATACAAATAGTCTTTATAGTTTTGGCACTGATAACCCCACTCATATTTATATCAAAAATTATGAAATTAATGATGGGGTAGATTTTGATAAAAAATTTCAGTTGTTTTATAACCTAACTTCAGTTACTCCGGGTAATTTTCAGTTAAAATTTTCTGATACCTATGCCAATAGTAAAGAGTATGTTTCAACATCTTTATTTATTGGGAATCAATGTGACAAGAGAATGCATCTTACCGAAAGGTATGAGGCAGCGACTAAAACGGGTTATGTTTATAAAGCGATTTACCAACCAAGTACTCGGTCTAGTGTTCGCTTATCGTTTTCTCCTATTAATGCGAATATTTTAGAGGATCGTACTGTTGTGCAGTTGAAATATACTTTAGACGGAGGGATGATTTTTGATACTGACAACATGGCTATTCGTTTTGCTCAAGCGAATACAATTAACCCCTCTAATAATGTTTTTAATATTTTAGAATTTGGGTCTAATACGAATAATTATAAAAACATTAAGATTGAACGAGACATTACAGATCCGAGTTCTATTTTTATTAGTATGCTTTATGAATCTCCTGAAGATTGTATTGAAACGAAATACCTTTCGTTTATTATTAATACTTATATACCAGAAATAGCCTCATATAAAACAGATGATTATGTGTCCGCTCATGATGGTGGGTCATCTTTATACTCAGATTTTGGAAGGTGGAATATTAAACGATCTTCAGTTGACCGTATGTCAGCAAGTGTATTTGTTTTGTGTCCTTCTAGTGATGATGAGTATGGGTTTTATAGCTCTGGTAGTAAAGTAAAGCTTCGTTATGAGATTTTTAACAGGAATCAAAACCCCGTAAAAGCATTTCATGTTGAAATACCTAAATTAAGTTTAGCGGAAGATTTTTCGGGTAATTTGTCTGATATTATTACACTTCGTATTGGTAACGAAGTAATTAATTTTGCAGACGTTTTTATAGATGGGGTAGTGATTGCTGATGAGCTAAACTTAGAGATGAATCCAAATTATCGGTTCAGGGGGAATGAGAAGATGTTTATTGACATCACTTATACAATCAAGCCAGTATCTATGGTTGGCACTATAGATGCTAATATAGGTTTTGACTTTATTAGTTTTGAAAGCATTCAAGGATTTGAGCGCGCAAATGTCCCTCTTGCTGCTTTAGGTACGGTGGCTATTGTAGAAGAAAATGCTTCTCTTTGTTTTCCTACCCAACCCTGTAATACATGTGTCACCTCTTTTTCTCCAGCACCCAACAAAGAGTATTTACTTGGTGCTTGGGTCAAGGAAGGTTATAACAAGGCATCGAAAACACATCCTATTCCCGCGACATATACCAATATAGGAATTGGTATTACTTTTAATGATCAGGCTTTGGATCAATCTTTTATTTTCACACCTAAAGGTCCAATTATTGAAGGTTGGCAAAGAATAGAAGCTTCTTTTATAGTACCAGAAGGATCCTTTAATATTGGTATTGAGTTGATTAATGACGGTGATAACGATGCCTATTTTGATGATATTAGGATTCATCCGTTTAGGAGTAATATGAAGTCATATGTGTATGACCCATCTACTCAGAGGTTAACGGCGGAGTTAGATGAGAATAATTACACCACTTTTTATGAGTATGACGATGAAGGGAATCTTATTAGAGTCAAAAAAGAAACTCAAAGGGGTATTATGACTATACAAGAAACACGGATTAATCAAAGTAAAATTAACGAGTAATGCAGTACTCAGACCTTAATGATTATATGAAAAAGCTATTTACTATACTTTCTATATTTATTTATTCTATTCTTTTTGGAAGGGACTATAATAATTCTTCTACCTTATCTGGCGGGGATATTTTAAGTACACAATCGTTAGATGTTCAGTGCCATAATTACGATAATTACGTGGATCAAAACACTCTTTCGTTGACGGCTATTAGTCAACGAAATTTCGTTTTAGAAAATGAATACGCCTTGATACAATTACAAGTCTCTCAGTCAAATCAAAACCCTATTCAGGGCACTGCTTTGGTTAAATTAAACCTTACATATCAGTATGAAATTAATGGTTATACTCACTGGTCTACTAGTCAAGAAGTAAACTTATCGATCAATAAAGACGGTAGTAGCTTTACTGATATTGATTATATCAAAATAGATGGTGCGTTAAGGGTTAAAGTAGATATAATAAGTGCTGTTGGTGTCAGTTCATTTCCAGGTATTAAATTAACTCTATCATGTAGAGGTTCATATTTTGATTTATTAAATCCTGATGCAGAGCTTAGCAATATACACTATACCGCACCAGCGACTAGGGCTGATGGGGGCTTAGTAAATGGTAATTTATTAGTAAACTGGGACCAAAAATTAGTTGAGAATAATAATCAGTTAATTACCCCCGAAGTTTATGAATTAGAATGGACTTATTTGTCTGACCCAGAAGGCGATGAAAAGGTTTATTTAAGGGATTTTTTATTTAGAAATAACAGCTCTAGGATAGTTACTTCCAATCATTTTTATTTTATTCCTTTGGTTTATGAAAAAGGTATTATTGTTTTTCGAGTAAGGGCAGTAGGGAAGAACATAGTAGATGGAAAATTAGTTGATGTAAAATCTCAATGGAGCATTAGTGAAAATTTGACAGGTTTATCAACAATTGACCCTAATCATAAGTTTGTTTTTCAGGGTTTAGAGATTAACCTTAACTGGCAGTCTACGATTACTTTTGCTGAAGAAGGTAAAAACAAAGCCGTTATTAACTACCATGATGGTACTTTAAGGAGTCGTCAAGCACTTACTCGGGTTAATACTGATCAAAGAGTTGTTTTAGGGGAAACTTACTATGACTATAATGGACGTGCACAACTACAGGTTGTTCCAGTTCCTGTAGAGGGGCTTGAAGAAAATAACTTTGATTTTAGGCCAAGTTTTAATGTGTCAGACCCTCAAAAAGGACGTTTAGAAAAAGCTGATTATGACATTGCTACCCCCGGTCAAAGTTGTGAGGTACTAGCTCCTATGTTGAATACATCTATTGGCGCGTCTAATTATTACTCTACTGAAAACAAATTTAATGAAAGCGATGACAATACGGGGCAAAATGTATTAAACAAAAGCTTGATACCAAATGCTGAACAATACCCTTATGTGCAAACACAGTACAGGAATGACAATACAGGTAGAATAGCTGCTCAATCAGGTGTAGGAAAAGCACATATTTTGGGTGCTGGGCATGAAACCAAATACACTTATGGTGCACCTAATCAGAATGAAATTACTCGTTTATTTGGTAAGCAGGTAGGTGTAAGTGGCAGGTATAAAAAGAACATGGTAATTGACCCTAATGGACAAGTAAGTGTTTCTTATATAAGCCCTGCAGGCCAGGTTGTTGCTACAGCTTTGGCAGGAGAAAATGAAACAAACCTAGAGAGTTTAGCAGGTGAGAATGATCGTCACATTAACGCACAATTACTATCTACTACCAGTAACATACTTGACAGTGATAAAAAAGGAAAAACTTTTCAATATATCTTTTTAGTTTCTTCTCAATCAGAGCATACTTTTAAATACGAATTGGAAGCAGGCACTCATTTGGTTTCTTGTACAGGTATTCAATCAGAAGAACCCATTGATTTAAAGCTTTCGGGGGTATTTCATGTAGAGCTTAGCCTTTATGATAAGTGTCAGCAAAACACATTGTTTACTAAGGTGTTAGATACTGAGGCAGCATTTGGACCTCAGGCAAGTATTCAATCAAAAACGGTAACTGAAGTGGTTCCTGCCAATGCTTTTGTAGTGGGGAGAGAATATACTTTAGTCAAGACGTTAAGAATTGACGATCAAAAATTAGATAATTACTTAGCAGAGTATTTAGATAATGATGAGTATACTTGTGTATTAAAAGAACAGGATTTTTTGGATGAGGCACTTAGTGAGATTGATTTTACTGGTTGTAACTTGTCGTGTGGAGATTGTATAACTAGAATAGATGCTTTGATTGGTGAGTTAGAATCTGGGGGTGTTTCTGTAGCGTCTACAGAGCGAGTACGTTTATACGAACGATGTGATGTATTGTGTTTAGATGATGTTACTTGTAGGTCTTCTCTTTTTGCAATGTTAGGGCATTTTTCTCCTGATGGGCAGTATGGTGGTTTACGGAAACAAAACCCTGATATTGCAGGACTTACTAATTCGGTTGATCCAGACAGCGATGATAAGCAAGGTGATTTTGAAGCGAACAATAATTTCTCGATTGGGCTAGATGATGAAGGGGGCTTTGAATTAGCTTCTGACAATGCGATTGTACCAGAAGATTTTGCATTATCGATATTTAATGATAATAACGATTTATTACCCAATTTTTTTATTCGTGATATCCATCCAGACTTTGAAACGGGTACTTGGAGACGACCTTTGTCTGTTGTAACGAGTGGTTATGATCAAGCCTTAAATTATAAGAATCAGGCGATGTTTACTGAGGACTTGGTTAACGCATCATATCAAGTAACAGATTATAAAGACAACAACGGAGATGTAATATACGCCTCTATTTTTCAATTAGAAAATGGTTCTTATCAGCCAGCAATTGTAAATGGTGCTCCAGTTGAGGTAGAAAATGATCAATTGTCTTCTATTGTTTACAAAGTTCCGATTCGTTATTTAGCTGACGTAAGAGAATTTTTACCTTATTGGCAGGAACACTTTCCTAATTATTTGATTCCTTATCACCCAGAGTATGGTTATTATGTAGAGTGTACTGGTCGTAAAGATTTGAATGCTTATGTGGAAGGATTAATTGACATTGTATTACCAGAAGATGATATTAATGGAGAGTATGTAAAACTTGTAGCGGGAGAATCTAACCTATACATTCCTGATATTTTGGTTCAAGACCCAATTTTCACTAGTGACAAAGTACCTGAAGAGTACAAAGTATCCTTAACTAAGAAGTTGAATGAATTTCAATTAAATTTTTTGACAGTTACCCCAGAAGACGATTATCATACGATGGCACAAACAGCCACAATAATGGTGAATTGTCCAGACCCTACTTCTGCCTGTAAGAATCCAGGTTGTGAAAGCGGTGTTTTTGTAGGTGATAAGATAGACGAGTGGGCTATTTTTAAGGGGCTCTATCTTAGTGAGCGACAAAAAATATTAAAAGAGATTTCGACTCGTAATGCGATTGCGGGGATGTATTATAACGGATGTATAGGTACTAAAGAATATAGTGCCTCACCAGAAAGAGCTTTGTTGTTTGCCAGTGATAATAAGCTTCAGTATAGTAGTAGTGAATTTGAGGAGATACGAAAATGTGGGTTTAATGCACTAGGAATTAAGTTGTGGTGTAAAACAGTTACTGTAGAGAGAAAAAAATATATTAGAGCGATTAACCCTAATCAAAGTTGTAATGACAAGCGAGCGATACTTTTCAAGGAACCTGTTCGTTTGTTTTATCCAACTATTCCAGGGTTTGAGAGTGGAGATTTTGATGCCGGAAGTGGGACTGCATGTTATGCTATACAAGTAGGTGATAACAATACAGGGTCATATACTAAGACACCATGTAGTTCTTCATCCTTTGACAAAGGTGCTATATTAAGTAATGTACAGGAAGTTCGGGCATATCAGAAGTGTGGCCATTGTCCTTCTGTAACAGCTATTAATGATTTTGTTTCCTCTTTATTGTCAGAAGAGTTACTTCATACTTCGATTGACAACTTTAACTGTGTGACTAATGATCCTAATATCCCTATTGGTGTAGAATTGTCTAGTTATGTTTCGACAGACCCGAGGACTTTATTGAATTGGTCAAGTTCTTATGCCGAGACATCTCAATTGTTAACAGGATTAGTAAACAGTAATGGTGGAACGAATACCTTAGCATTAAAACTTAATTTTTCTCAAAGTGGGATTAGTAATTTGAGTGATGCTGTATTAGCCCCACAGATTATTTCCGTTATTAAAATTGCAGGCATAGAGGTAGATCCTAATGATGAAAATGTATTTAGATTATCAGCATATATTGAGTTCAATAAGTCATTTCCAGACCTTTATCAAGACTTGATGGATTTAGTTGGGCCAAGTTTTATAGCAGATAACGGTGTTACAAATAAACAGGTTTATTTGTATAAGTTTCCTATAGTGGGAGGGCTTAATCAAGTAAGCTCTACAGGTATTAGCCCGATTGATTTGAGTGATTGTGACTTTGCACCAGTATGTAAAACTTCGGTAAAAACGAAACATGTACTAGGGGTTTTGAATAGCCTGTCATATAAAAATAATCGAGTAATAGATGGTGAGGAAGTACAAAAGTATAACCTTGACAATACAAGCGTTGTCCCTTTAGATGAATTTTCTATATATGAGATAGCCACTCGCGAGTTATTAGGTGTTGATGGTTTAAATGACCAGACTAGTTTTAGTGTGAGTTTAGATGATTTAAATGTGGAATGGAAGGTAACTTCTCATACTTCTTCTTTAATAGGTGATCTTACTTACACAGAAAATGCTGTTGATAAAAAACTTGAGATAACGATTATTCCTATTACTTATACGGGGATTGTTAATCATGTAGATTTTAGTAAAGTAGTACGTTTTTCAAATATTCGTCCTTTTGATATACAATGTTCAAGCGGTACTTGTTTGAGTAATAAATTTTACGCAGACGTTATTAATAAAGAGACTATCGGTGATGATGTGGATGCGTCAGTTTATCATAAGGTTCTTATTGAGGTAAAGAGTTATACTGATGGAAGTTTAGAGGCTATACAGCCCGAGTTTACTCAATGTGAAAAAATTATTACAGAATAAATGAACTACAAAGAATTGATGATGCATATAATTAATTTAAAAAGGATAGCGAAAAATATTTTTTTGTTGCTTTTGTTGACAAAGGGATTTGTGTCCTTTGCTCAAACCTGTAATGTCAGTGTAAACAGTACTGCCATTACCTGTAGTGGTGATAATGACGGAACGGCTAGTGTATTACTTGATGGTCAATTGCTCAATCTTAATGGGGGGACTAATGGTATTTGTGTAGTCCCTGCCGTTGCGACCAAAACTTGTGCCAATATCCCAGCAGGAGCGAACATTTATAGCCAAAGTAGTGGTAGTCTGAGTCTTTCTGGTGGCGAGGTAATGTATTTAACAGCCAGTAATTTTAATGGTGATATTGCAATTGGTACTGGTGGTGCTACACTTGTTATCTGTGGGGATGCCGTGGTCAATACTCTTTCTATTTTGGAAACTGTTGCCCCAGTTGAGATTTATACCAATGGCAGTGTAGAGATAAAGAACGGTGCATTATCATTAGGGAGTAATGTAACATGGGAGAATTACGGGGATTTGACGGTAGAGACTTTTTTGATAAACGGGAAAGTGGACAATCACGGGAGTTTAATTGTAAAGGGTAGTTATACTATAAATGCCTTGTCGGCAAGTTTCCTAAACAACAGTTATTTTCAAGTAGATGGAGCTTTGTTTATTTATTCAGCTGTTCTGTTTGAGAACAATGGCCATACTTTGATTAAAGGTAGTTTAAACAATATAGGACCAGCTACGGTTGTGAACAATTGCAAAGTTGAAGTTTTGGGTGCTTATAGCCAAAATAATACATTAGACAATAATGGTTTATTGCAAGTAGTTGGCAGTACTACGCTTAATCTAGGAAAGTACACAGCAGGTGCAGGAAGTTTATTGGAAGGAAACGATGTCAGTATTTATGTAGACGTAGAAGCTTTAGGGACTGTCTGTTCTTCAATTAAGGCAGCCAGTACGATGGTGATTGGTGGCACTGCTCATTTATCAGGTTTATTGGGTATTTGTCCTGGTGCGGGGGCTTTTTTTAACAATGGTATTTTGACTAGTAGTGTGAGTACTGATTGTAGTTGTACAGCTACGGGGATGAACAATCAACAAGGGGGCGTTACTGGGACAGTAACTTGGTCTGGTGGTACAAGTGGTGCTACAGTGACGGGATTATCAGCAGGGGTTTACACTGTAAATGTGCAATTAGAATCTTGTGCAGACACCACGATTACTTTTACTATTGATGATCCAGACTCTGTTGTAGCTACAGTTATTTTGGTAAATGATATTGCGATAGTTACTACTACTGGCGGTGACAATAATTACACTTATATTTGGGATGATGGATTGATCTCGAATGATTCCATTCGGGCTTTTTCTGATTCAACTAATGGTACTTATTGCGTTCAGGTAGAAGATGGTCAATCATGTGAGAGTACTGTAGTTTGTGTGGATATTCAAAGCCCTTGTGACATCAGTGTAAATAGTACTGGTAATGACGGAACTGCCAGTATTTTTCTTGATGGTGAATTGCTCAATCTTAATGGGGGGACTAATACTGTTTGTGTAGTCCCTGCCGTTGCGACCAAAACTTGTAACAATATTCCTGTAGGCGCGAACATTTATAGCCAAAGTAGTGGTAGCTTGACTCTATCTGGTGGCGAGGTAATGTATTTAACAGCCAGTAATTTTAATGGTGATATTGCAATTGGTACTGGTGGTGCTACACTTGTTATCTGTGGGGATGCCGTGGTCAATACTCTTTCTATTTTGGAAACTGTTGCCCCAGTTGAGATTTATACCAATGGCAGTGTAGAGATAAAGAACGGTGCATTATCATTAGGGAGTAATGTAACATGGGAGAATTACGGGGATTTGACGGTAGAGACTTTTTTGATAAACGGGAAAGTGGACAATCACGGGAGTTTAATTGTAAAGGGTAGTTATACTATAAATGCCTTGTCGGCAAGTTTCCTAAACAACAGTTATTTTCAAGTAGATGGAGCTTTGTTTATTTATTCAGCTGTTCTGTTTGAGAACAATGGCCATACTTTGATTAAAGGTAGTTTAAACAATATAGGACCAGCTACGGTTGTGAACAATTGCAAAGTTGAAGTTTTGGGTGCTTATAGCCAAAATAATACATTAGACAATAATGGTTTATTGCAAGTAGTTGGCAGTACTACGCTTAATCTAGGAAAGTACACAGCAGGTGCAGGAAGTTTATTGGAAGGAAACGATGTCAGTATTTATGTAGACGTAGAAGCTTTAGGGACTGTCTGTTCTTCAATTAAGGCAGCCAGTACGATGGTGATTGGTGGCACTGCTCATTTATCAGGTTTATTGGGTATTTGTCCTGGTGCGGGGGCTTTTTTTAACAATGGTATTTTGACTAGTAGTGTGAGTACTGATTGTAGTTGTACAGCTACGGGGATGAGTAATCAGCAAGGGGGTGTTACTGGGACAGTAACTTGGTCTGGTGGTACAAGTGGTGCTACAGTGACGGGATTATCGGCAGGGGTTTACACTGTAAATGTGCAATTAGAATCTTGTGCAGACACCACGATTACTTTTACTATTGATGATCCAGACTCTATTATTGTTACAGTCGTTTTGGTAAATGACATTGCGATAGTTACTACTACTGGCGGTGATAGTAATTACACTTATATTTGGGATGACGGATTGATCTTGAATGATTCTATTAGGGATTTTTCTAATTCAACTAATGGCACTTATTGCGTTCAGGTAGAAGATGGTCAGGGATTGGTCAGTGACACAGTTTGTGTAACGGTTGGAGATACGACCATTGTGACAGACTCTATTATTGTTACAGTCGTTTTGGTGAATGACATCGCAATAGTCACGACTACTGGTGGTGATAGTAATTACACTTATATTTGGAATGACGGATTGATCTCGAATGATTCCATTCGGGATTTTTCTAATTCAACTAATGGTACTTATTGCGTTCAGGTAGAAGATGGTCAGGGATTGGTCAGTGACACAGTTTGTGTAACGGTTACTAACAATGGAGATACGACCATTATAATTGACTCATGTGCCATTAATATTGCTTACACGAATAATACGGTCATTATACAATCACCTTGTGACACCTGTACATGGTCTATACTTAAGGCAAGTGGGTCAGAAGAGTTAAACGTATATACAATTAATCAGCCTTGTGCAGACAGCAGTATTACTTTAATAGATTGTGAAAACAAAAGTCATTTTGTGAGCATAGTAGGTAACCCTCAGTTATGCAGTACTGATAGCATATCAGTAGACGATTGTCCAGATCCGACAAACCCTCACTGTCCAGGTGATAATAATCAAATATGCCCAGATATAAACAACCCTGCCTGTCATGTTACTGGGGACACTACAAACTGTATCAATAGTTTAAACATTAGTTACACAGAAGATGATCATGGAATCATTACACTTGTACCTAGTATAAGTCCAGTACATTATTATACTTATAACCTAGTCAATAATGCTCATGGACTAGTAATTGAAGGCTTGCCTGTGGGAAGTCATAAGATTAGTGTCATTGACAATGACACAGTTAACGTTCGGTCATGCTTGTTGGTCACTGTGACAATTGACAATGTTATTACGGTGGTTACGGGGGACACTACAAATACAACTGACAGTACGGTTACAATCACAACAACAGAAGAAGGTGTTGGAAGTGATTCCTCTTGTGTAACTACGATTGCATCAGTATATACCGATGCAAATGGGCAGACAATTGCTTTGCAAAGCCCTATTTCTTATCAATGGATTAACCCAGTAAATGAAGAGATACTAGCCACTAGTAATACCTACAATCCACTATCAAAGCCATTATTTGGCAAGCCTACGTACCTGAAGATACAAGCCATTGATGCCAATCAAGTGCAAGTAGAAGGTACTTATGATATTCCTGCTGTCTGTTACCCTACAGGCTGTCACCCATTAGACCTTACTTGTGATCAAGGTAATAATACCTCAGACAGTACCGATGGATTTACTTTTGAGTATATATTGACACCCGCTCATTGTGATGAGCCAAGTCTACTTGTCTTTACAATTACTAGTACTCAATCTGATGTTTTTGAAACCAGTAACCTCATCAATACTCAGCGAGGTTTGGTCATTACAGGCTTACCCATAGGTAGTCACCTTATTACGCTGATTAACACCCGTACTCAAGAGCAACAGGTGGTAAACGTAAATATTATTTCATCAGTTAAGCCCCTTATTCAATTCAGTACTATCACTACTAATGGTATACATACAGGAGTAGAGATAACAGGAGCTACAAATGAAGCAGCACCTTATGACATTAGTTTAGATAACTTTAGTCCTTTCCTTGTAGAAGGCTTAATCCCAAATAACGGTAGTTTAGGCACTTATAACTTACCGACTAGTATAGGTCCTCATGTGTTTACTGTAAGTGATGTTTTTTGTAACCAGTATAATTTTGATGCTTTCACCAAAAAGGACTCTAGCACTATTTGTGACACTGTGTTTGCTGCTAGTTATACACCCGTCATTACAGGGTCAACCCCGTCTACGTTGGGTGGGACAGATGGAAGTATTCGTGTATTGAATCCTGTTGCCAATTCGGTATTGATTTGGACGAGTGATGTTTTTGTAGGCAAAAGAACAGGGGATTATATCACGGGGTTACCCGAAGGTTATTATACCCTTACATTACTGGATACTATTAATGATTGTTTGGTCAGTAATGACCCTTATACTATTCATTTGACTGACGGTCCTCACCTTATTGTAGGCACTGAGGTTGTAGCAATAGGAAGTGGCTGTAGTTATAAAATCACAGCTAGTTTGATAAATGCTGAGGGGGCTTTATTACCAATTCCAAACACGCTTTCTTACCAATGGGAGAACCCATATAATGGTGATATTGTAGGGACAAGTGATGTTTTGGGCATTGCAGATTTGTTTTTGGAAGGGAATCCTAGTTATTTAATTATTCGGGTGAGTGGTGCTAATGGTTCATCAGGTGCTGGTACATTCCTTATTCCTGCTACTTGCAGGCAAGTATGTAGCCCTACTGCCATTACTTATGTACCCACTAACCCTAGTTGTGGGGACAGTGAAGATGGCCGTATTGTAATTAGTAATATCGGCTCTTCAACAATTACTTGGCAAGACGACTTGGTGTTGCCAGTTGATTACCATAGTGTAGTAAGAGAAAATTTGGTGGCAGGAGATTATAAGTTTTTGATTAAAAACACGGGGATTTGTCCTATTGCATCATCTGTTAGTATTAGTTTAGTAGCCCCTAAGACGATGCTTGTTGCTAATGAAGAGATTGGCTTGAATGCTGTACAAATTAATGTAAAATATGGATCATCACCTTATCAGTATAAGTGGCAAGATGAAGACCAAATAAGATTAAGCAATAAGCGAGAAGATTTAGTACCAGGCACCCAATATACTGTAAGGGTAAGTGATGCAGATGGGTGTTCGGTAGACTTGGATTTTTTCTATGACCCTTGTGCCGTTTCATCACCAAGTCCCTTGGTTGTATATGATATAGAGACAACTACCGTTACAGCCATTGCCAATGGAGGTGTAGCCCCTTATCGTTATTTTTGGAAAAAGACACCAAACCCAGGCTTAGCTAACCCTTATGGAAAGTCGAAACAAGACTTACCAGCAGGCTCGTATCTGTTGACCATAACAGATGCTAAAGGCTGTACTGGTAGTACTAATTATGACATTAACACTGATGGTAGTTCTACTTGTTTACCCTTTACAAATACCTTGAGTTTTGATAAAACTAAGGCATCTCATATTGATGTTTGTGACGGTCAGGTGGATTTAAACATTACGGCAATTCAAGCCTTAAATTATGTAATTGTATGGGACAATGAAGAGTTATTAAATTTACTTAACAAGCAAGAAGGGCTCAGGGCCATACAAAAAGAAAGCAAGTTAGAGATCATCAATGTATGTAGTGGGGACCACAAGGTATTTGTATTGGACAACGAAGACGATGACTCTAAATGTGGGGTTATACTTCCATTTACACTCGGTACAGAAGATGATGGTAGTCCTGTAGACTGTGCCCAATCAGGTTTGTCTGTTACTGCGGTAAATGGTACTAGTTTTTCTAAAACATGTTTTGAAGATGAGATTAATATAGAAATAGATGTTCAAAATGGATTAGCTAGGTATAGTTATTTTTGGTCATACACTCCTTTGGGTAGTAGTGAGGTGATTAAAATCAGCAGTGACCAGCCAGGTTACTCTAATGCCCAAGCAGGTACTTACACCCTTAAGGTGGTAGACGCTAATGCCTGTGAGGTCAGTCAAGACTTTGTAGTAGCAGGAGCTGTGTCGCCATTAACAATAGATGCGGAATTGATTGATGCTACCTGTGCTCAAGCCCATGCTAGTGTAGAGGTAATTGTAGAAGGAGGCGTATTAGGCGAAACCATTACTTGGAATGACAATAGTTCAGTTTCATTTACCCGAGATGACTTATTACAAGACGACACTTATACTTGTACCGTAACCGATGGAGCAGGTTGTACGGCTACTACCAGTGTCAGCACTGCCCTGGTGCCTTATCGTTTTTCTTTGCTGGCTACTGATATAGAGATTTGTGAGAACAGTAAAACCTCTTTGATTGCCACTTACCAACCAAGTTATGGAATAAATTGGACCTCTAACGGACCAGAAGTGAAGAACCCACAAGCCGATGTAATTGTCATTGACCAAGCAGGTATTTATACCTTAACTAGGCAACACTTATTGGACCCAAGTTGCCCATCAATCACAGAAACTGTGGTGGTGACCGAAAAAGTATGCCAAGACCCATCTCTTACTGTTTGTGAGAACTTTTCGTATAGTTTCCCAGATTTGGCAGAAGTCAATGACTGTGGATCTAACCTGAGATTTGTAGCAGAAGCAAATGCAGCATTTGCCTTTAATACTTATTTGGAAGCCATTAAAACAGACTTTAAAAACAAATACATAGCTGAAGTAATGAGCACTGTAAAAGAAAGCTTAACGGTAGAGTACAGTGACAAAGAGCAACAATACACCCTTTACTATTATGACCAAGCAGGCAACCTTACCCGTACCGTACCGCCAGAAGGAGTACGTGCTTTAGACCCAGTACAAACAAGTGCCATATCGGCACATTGGGCTGATGCCACTGTTGACTTACCGAATATACACACCCAGCATACATTGGCAACCACTTATCAGTACAACTCTCTGAATCAGTTGGTGGCACAAGACATGCCCGATCAATCACAGCAGGCATTATGGACAGCCGAATCAGCAGGAATGATTGACAAGGATGTTATCAGTTTAGATGCCAATGGGCAACATGTATGGGCATTTGCCAATGATGATAATCAAGCCTTTTTGTACCAAAGCAGTGATGGAGGTCAAAGTTATACCCAAGGTCTGGTGCTTAATTTGGGTGAGCTCAAAGATGTAAAATATGCACAAGGCACTACTTATTATGCAGTAGGGACAAAAGGTTTGATACTCAAGTCTAGTACAAGTCTGAAGCAATGGAAAATAACCACTTCACCTACTACAAGTACTTTGATACACACTTATTTTGAAAATGAGTTAAGGGGTTATGTTTTTAATGAATTAGGGGATATTTGGCGTACCGTAGACGGAGGAGACTCTTGGCTTGAAGTCACGGCAAATGTCCTTGAACAAGGCAGTTCAATAGGGAATTTAAAAACTTTAGTTGTTAATAAAACCATTACGGATATCAAAACACTCAACAACAAGCTCTATATCAACCTTAAAGGCAGTCAAGAATCTTATGTACTTACCGCAGAGATTAGCAACAGTCCACTGAGTATAGACTTACACCGTATTAAGGTATTAACACCTGCCATCAATGCGGTTACTTATACAGGATCTAGCACTCAAGTGATAGCGAATAATAGCTATCAGTTTTCGCTTAGTAATGACAAGCTTGTTTATGAGCATGGAGTAGTTGGTTTATCGGGGACGATTAATGCCTATGTGAGTAACGGGCAAGTATCGGTGGTCAAAACCAGTTCAGGTATTTATATCAGTACCGATGCACATCAGTATGACCTTATTGGGAACAATATACCAAGTTATGCCACTGTTGTGAACAGCAATGGAGCCATAGCTGTGTATTACGGTGCCACAGGCTATCGTGTATTGGACAATGGGAATTTGCAAACATTAAATAGTGATAACCAAACTATTAATCATTTCTATTATGAAGCAGGCAATACTTATTTGCTATTAGGCGGTAATGTAGTTAAAAACACAGTAACAGGTACTAGTTATAACCTGAGTACAGGAGTACCACAGCAAGGAGCCAAAATCTGGTGGATGAATCACTTTGCAGTCCATCAAAACATATTATTGGCAATTGGTAATTCGGTACTTAGGGCTTATAATATGGAGCAGGGCTTAAGTTTTAATACTTCGGCTATTGGTAATTACTCAGCAGTACTTTCTATAAACAATCAGCTTTATGTACGCAAGTCAGATCAATCCCTTTATGCTTTGACTGTGGGATTAAATGGCTTAACGCCAGTATTGACAGTAGCGACTACCAGCAGTGGTCAAGCCCCTACAGGCTTTAAGGACTTTAGTTATGGCAATAGCCCTAGTGAGGTATACAAACTTGACTATAACCAACAGTTATTTGCAGGTGATGGCACAGCCATAAGTTTGGCTGATTTGGGTACAAACGCCAATACTGCATTAGGCACTCAAGTATACACTGTAGCAGATGATGGATTTGTACTCAAACACAAAGACAATTACACTGCCTATGCGATGGACTTTGGTATAGCCAGTGAAGAAGTAGACCTCTTACTAGCCAGTAACACAAGTAACACCTTGAAAGTGTCTAGCACAAGTAAAGTATATGATTTGGATCCAACTAGCTATCAGTTGACCGAAATATTGAATCAATCGGCGAGTGATATTAGTGCAGGATATACCGCCACAAGCACTATTCTTTATCAAGCAACCACAGCAGAATTTAGCTCAACTAATACTAATATTAGCCTGTCGGCGAATGGCATTGTGCTATCAGGCGGTGCACAAGCTAAAGTTACTTATAAAGAAAATGGTGTTTGGAAAGATGACGCTATTATTGAGTTAGCCCCAATCAAAGCAGTATCTGTATTAGGGGATCAACTTGTAGCAGTAGGAGACCAAGGAACGATAATCACCAGTAATAATGCTGGGGCAAGTTTTGAAAAAATCTCAGTGACCAGCCCGATAAACTTTACGGCAGTAGCACAGGTTGGTGTGGGATTTGTAGCAGGAGATGATCAAGGTAATTTGTATTTGTATGATGCCAGTACTAGCAGTACCTTGACTACCGCCAATGCAGGAACCAATAACTCAGCCATCAACAAGTTAGTAACAGTAGGCAGTGATATTTGGGCATTAAGAGGCAATGAGCTTTTGTATAGCAATAGTGGCAATGCTTACACAACTGTATTAACCGCCAATGCCGACTTAACAGATTTATATTTTGTAGATGCACAATACGGATATTTGGTAGGAGATAATGGAGAAGCATATAGGATATTGCCAACAGGCACAACCGAAGAAGGCTTGGGGGATTTGCAGGCGGTTGGTTTAGGACTTAGTAGACAGCTTGTCAAAATCCCAGCAGAGGATGATATTATGGATGACCAAGGCAGTAACTTGCCCGATGTAGACTTGCTAGATATACACTTTGTAGACAGGCTACAAGGTTATGTGACGGCAGCAGGATTGGTGCTCAAAACCACTGATGGAGGTTATCACTGGCAAGCACAAGGCAGTCACAGTAACAATGTACTTATTGCACATACAGGCGGGGATGATTTGGCTTACGCCGATGGCAATACTTTAGGCACTGTAGAAGACAAGAGTATGCAGATGAATGCTAGGTTTTGGTATGATGAATTGGGCAGGTTGGTGCTTTCTCAGACTGCTAAACAGTATAATATCAGTAAATATTTGGCAGAACATCAATACCAAGAATTACCTAACTTATCAGGTGCAACAAAAGCCTATAGTTACACCCTCTATGACGATATTGGACGACCAGTAGAAGTAGGAGAGCTGTTGACAACAGCAGAAGTAGAAACCTTCAAACATGAAACTCAGGTGCGGTATAATGACTTTTTGACTAACTTCACTCAAAGCGGTGAGAAAGTACAGGTATCCAAGACCTATTACGACAGGGCGGTATTTACAGGATTGGGCAAAGACTTTGAGCAAGATAACTTAAGACCAAGAGTAGCCAGTGTGACCTATCAGCAATATGGTTTTAAATCAGATTACGACAGAGCCACCCATTATAGTTATGATATCCATGGAAATGTAAAAAGCATTTTGCAGGAAATACAAAGAGTAGAAGAAAACGTATT
>Ga0256845_1000897_pt1 | contig 25553 bp, 26 predicted proteins | sample RiftiametaG_FD_189101 | JGI IMG/M metagenome (GOLD analysis project Ga0256845, IMG submission 189101) | Tube worm associated microbial communities from hydrothermal vent at the East Pacific Rise, Pacific Ocean - Riftia | ecosystem: Host-associated > Annelida > Integument > Unclassified ... | reverse complement strand
TTCCATATCCAGAAAAACAAGGATTGAAACATTATGACAATCTTATTATTTTCAAAATTAAATGGGATTTGAATTCCATATCCAGAAAAACAAGGATTGAACACAATTCACATTTAGAGTTGTCGAATACATTTTTTTATTTGTTTTGTATTCATTATTAATTCTCATACGAATTTCCAATCTTTTTATATTATTATATAGAAGTTTTACAATTTATTTAGGCGATAAATTTTTCAAAGGTTGAACAATAAAGTAATTAATAATACAACATTTTTTAAAACGGATATCAACCACTCATAAAGAGATGTACTGTTTTTTTTGATATGAAGAAATAAATGGTTAAATCACAAAATCTATATGAGTTTTTTAATTTTTATCACAAAATATGATATGAGTTTTTTATGAAAAGAGAGATGTATAAACAACTGGCTGCATGGAAACAATCCTCTTCCCGGAAGCCTCTTGTGCTTAAAGGGGCATGTTAGGTCAGTAAAACTTATATCCTTAAAAAATTCGTGGAGGTGAGTATGATAGCGTTGCATATTTTAATTTTGAGGAAGACCTATATCTTAATGAAATTTTTTCAGGCAGGCTCTCACCTGAAAAAATTATTGATATGCTTTCAATTTATCATGAATCAAAAATTTTGTCTGATCAAACACTCATCATATTTGATGAAGTCCAGAATTCACCTTTGGCTCTTACAAGTTTAAAATATTTTTGTAAAAATGCTCCTGAATACCATGTTGCGGCTACAGGTTCTCTGTTGGGAATAAAGATTTGGTCAGTCTGCTCCGTTTCCGGTTGGGAAAGTAAATTTTATGGACTTAGACAAACCAATTACTTCAGCCAGGTCAAGATAAACCGGCAATCCTGCTAACGCCGTCATTCCACTGTGATTTTTTCCTTCTTCATACTTGAATGGTAATACGCCTTGTGTCATATTAATTACACCTCATTGATGATAGGTTTTTATGGCTAAAAACATTCTATCTGCTTGAGACATCAAGCACAACGAGGTTTTTTATTTGTTTGATGGTGGATTATGGTGGTGAAGATAAATATATCGGATTTAAAATGTGGTGGTAATAATGTATATAATTGCAATGTACGACATCAATACAGAGGACAAGGCAGGTCAGAAACGGTTAAGGCAGATGTTTAAATTATTAAAAAAGTATCTTATCAGGATTCAGAACTCGGTTTTTGAAGGGGAGTTAACTAAAGCGAAATTTGAAGAAATGAAATTATATGTAAATAATATTATTGATAAAAACATTGATTCTGTTATTTTTTTTAAAAGTCGGGATATTAAGTGGATGGATAAGGATATTTGCGGTATGGAGAAAGATAATACAGACAATTTTTTATAAAACTTTGTTCTTTGACAATTTGTAAACCATCAATATCTTTATATTTTTACGCCATCAGGGGTCGACGGAAAAATTAACCTGATATATGAATATAATCTGTTGATTTTGTAATATTTTTTGGATGGCTTTTAATCAGACCAGCATGGAATTGAAACTTATTTTAAAATTAGTATTTCTTTTTAAAGGATGTACTTTAAGTTCAAATGTATAACCTTTTTGGGCAACAAGACCGCTGACAAAAAGATTGGTATCAATAACGGCCTATGCGTTTTTTTCTTCAAGCCTTGCCGCCCTTCATGATTAATCCACAATCCTCATGATATCATATTCAGAATATCTCTTTGTACGTTTGCGCAGTTTGGCAAGAATCTGTCTCATCCTGTCTTCATAGGGTTTTGTTTTAGGCTTTATGACATCCTGAACTTTATTCTTGATGGTAATAGCCTTAATGTGTCTGCTGTGGGTATTATCCTGCCGTTTTTATATTTACTTAATAATAAGGATTGAAATATCATTAAAGAAATTGCATGAGAATTGCTATAATTATTTGAACTACATATCCGGAAAAACAAGGATTGAAATTTTTAATACCGCCCCATCTTCCCATGCAAGCTCATTGATCCATCCCGCAGCAGGAGCTACTTTTTTATCAAGAGATGCATGTTCATAATCAAAATGCACATCATTGCCACGCTCGGGAATCAAAGCTCTGATCATTGCAAATGCCTCTCTGTTAACTAAAAATTCCGTACCGTATGCAAGCTTGCCCAAACCTGATTTGAACAGCAATATCCACCATCTCGGTGCTTTTGTGTCTGCAGATATTTTTGCAATTAAGTGTGAAATTTTATACATTGCTTTTTCTCCTGTTTCTATGGTACTCTTTGCCTAGGTGATAAAAACTGGTCCCGGAACCAATAGTTTTTATTATCTGTCCACTCAATCCGGGGGAGTGAGATCCTATCTTTTCCATATCAATTTACCGACCCTTTGTTTGTTTAGATATTTGAGTTGCTTGACCAGCACCGTTGCCCAGGCTTCCATTTTAAAATGTCTATTTATAAGAGAAAAATATGCTGATTTTATCAATAGTATCCTATGCGTTGCTTAAAATAGTAACATATATGCTATATTATTTTGAAAAAAGATCAGGGGTGTTTTAGTCAATTATTGACCAGCATGGAATTGAAACTTGTTCAGTTAATATCAATACTTTTTTCATTGCTTTGACCGCATCTCGTATAAGGCTCACTTATTATACACTCCTTTTTTAAGTTTGAACCTTTATTTTACTTTATATTATTACTTGATAATATTAATAAAAACAGCCATAAGTATATCATTTACAATGTTCAGATGAAATCACACAATAGAGCATGGGAGATATCAAATGACAAAAGCAAATACAAGAAAAATATACTGGTCATTACTTGGCATTATGCTGGCAGCAAGTTTATTTTTTTCTGCCGGATTTAATATTCCTGTGCTTGATAAAAAAGCCGATGCTTATTTTACCGAATCAATAAGTAAAGCAGGGCTTGCCTATGCAACATGCCGAGTCATTAATGCTTCTGTTTCCATTATACAAAATTCAGATCTTGATCTGGCACCTGCCGGTATTGGAGTCTCTTTAGCCGTGGGGCAGGCTCTTGATCCGATTGATGATATGACTGAACGATTGTCAGATGTACTTGTAACTGCAATTGTTTCCCTTGGAATTCAAAAACTTGTTTATGAAATAAGTGTCAAGGTCGCACCCCTTTTACTTGCAATGCTTTTAATGATTTTATCCTTAGTAATATGGTTTAAAAATAAAAAAGTGGAATTATTTCAAAGAAATATCATTAAAATTATTTTTATTGTCATTATAGCACGGCTTTGCCTGCCAATTTCATCTGTTGCAAATGATTTTCTTCATAAGCATTTTTTTGAAGTCCAGATATCAGAAGCTAAACAAAATCTTTCTTTATCAACTTATGAGCTTGATGAGCTTAGAACTTTTTCTTTGCCTGAGATTGATGGAGTTTTGGGAACAATTAAAAACAGTTCTTCATTACTTATGGAAAAATCAAAAGCTTTTAAAAATGCTCTCATTAGTGTTGCCAATAATGTAGGAGAAATAATCAGTAATCTTGTAAAGCTGACAACTCTTTATGTGGGGATCTTTTTTATTCAAGTCCTTGTTTTGCCATTGGTAATATTCTGGTTGCTGATAAAAATAACAAATTCTCTTTTTCATAAAGACATGCCTGTTATAATTAAGAATTATCGAAAAAAAAATAAATAAATGCTGCATGGGTGTATCACGATAAAACCCTGCTATATTATACTTGTATTTTTATGATAATTATGATCTGTTGGGATCTGCATAGGAATATGATATTTTATGAGTAAATAGATATAAGTAAATAAAAGAGATATTATGAACCAATTTGATCAAATTACCAATACACTTGCTTTGACCATGGGAGCTGCATGGGCAAGTGGAATTAACCTTTATGCTGCAATTCTCATGCTGGGATTTATGGGAATCACAGGAAATATTATATTGCCTTCAGGTCTTGTAATTCTTATGGACCCGATGGTTATGATGGCAGCAGGGGTCATGTATTGTGTGGAATTTTTTGCAGATAAGACTCCTGGCGTTGATACAGGATGGGACACCCTGCATACGTTTATACGTATTCCAGCAGGTGTTCTGCTCGCAGCAGGCGCTGTTGGTGAAGTGAATCCGGCATTGGTATTGGCTGCAGGTATTGTGGGAGGAGGCGTTGCTACAGGTGCTCATGCCACCAAGTCAGGCACAAGGATTTTAATTAATACCTCTCCTGAACCATTTTCCAATTGGACTGCATCTGTTCTTGAAGATGTAGCGGTAGTCGGTGGGCTGTGGGCAGCATTACATCACCCGTATATCTTTTTGTGCCTGTTTGTTTTATTTATACTGATTGCTATCTGGATTCTGCCGAAAATATGGAAGGGCATTAAAAAGGTGTTTTCAGGTATAAAAGGATTATTCAAAAAAAAATAAGTACCTTGATTGTTTTAATATATTAATATTTATGGAGGATTTAATGAAAAAACAGATAATAATAACAATTTCAATAATGATCAGTCTTATATTCTTTCTCAGTGCCTGTACAACAATAAACCCTTATACTGAGGAAAAACAGACAAGCAAGCTTGCAATCGGTGCAGGTATTGGTGCTGCCAGTGGGGCGCTTATCGGATATCTTACAACATCGGGTAAAAGAAGAAGAAGAAATGCTCTTATTGGTGCAGGCGTTGGCGCTGTTGCAGGAGGATCTATCGGTTATTATATGGATGTCCAGGAAGCCAAACTCAGACAGGAACTTCGAGGAACCGGTGTAAGCGTTACAAGAAGCGGTAATAATATTATTTTAAATATGCCTGGAAATATTACTTTCAGAACAGGATCGGCAAATATCAAACCAAGATTTTACGGAGTCTTAAATTCTGTTGCAAAAGTCGTTAATAAATACAAGAAAACATATATTGATGTCAAAGGTCACACAGACAGTGTTGGAAGCCGTGCATATAATCAGCAATTGTCTGAAGCCAGAGCTTCAAGTGTAGGAGATTATCTTGCATCAAGAAATGTGATGCCGGAAAGAATTCTCAGAGTTGGTTATGGAGAAGATCAACCCATTGCCTCTAATGCAACACCAGGAGGAAGGGCAAAAAATAGAAGAGTAACTCTGCAATTGTCTCCCATAACTCGATAGCAGTTATAGTTATTGTCTGGTACCGGTTTTTTTGGTACCAGACATTTTGTTTTCCAGAGTTTCTACTCTACGTTCGAGTGTGAGCAGATATTTTTCCATGGATTCTATATATTCGGAAAAGGAATATGTTATTCCCATTTCTAAAGTTCTTTGCTCGATTCTTCTTCTTAGTTCGTCTTCTGTTTCTTTATTTCTTTCCTCGAGTGTGGGCATATTCCCTCCATACTTCTTACTATTTAATTTATTAACATATTCATACAGAATATGAAAAAAAAAGCAAGGGCTAAAAATCGATACTGCCGGGAGTCCTTGGAAAAGGCACAACATCTCTTATATTGCTTATGCCGGTTATAAGCATGATAAGGCGTTCAAACCCCATGCCAAAGCCTGAATGAGGCACAGAACCGAATCGTCTGGAATCAAGGTACCACCAATAGATATCCTTGGGCAGATTCATTTCTTCCATTCTTTTTTCTAGAAAATCAAGGCGCTCTTCTCTCTGGCTGCCACCTATTATTTCACCGATTCGCGGCACCAGGAGGTCAACGGCTGCAACTGTTCTGCCATCATCATTCATGCGCATATAAAAAGGTTTGATGTTTTTTGGATAATCAGTGAGAAAAACAGGTTTTTTAAAATATTCTTCGGCAAGGAATCTTTCATGTTCTGATTGCAGATCAATGCCAAATTCAAGTTTGAATTCAAATTTTTTATTGGATTTGAGCAAAATATCAATTGCTTCAGTATAGGTTATTCTTGCAAAATCGGAATTTATCAAGGTATCAAGAGTTTTAGATAAAGATTTGTCCACAAATTTTGTAAATAAGGCAAGATCCTCTTTGCAGTTTTCCATTATATGTTTAACCAGAGTTTTAATAAGCAGTTCACCATGATCCATGTTCTGGTCTAAATCGCAAAATGCCATTTCAGGTTCAAGCATCCAGAATTCTGCAGCATGGCGGCTTGTATTGGAATTTTCTGCCCGGAAAGTAGGACCAAAAGAATATACATCACCAAGTGACATTGCAAACATTTCTGATGGGAGCTGCCCTGATACTGTCAGGTTTGCTTCCTGTCCAAAAAAGTCATTTTCAAAGTTCATTTTCCCAAGTTTTGCAACTTTGTCAGGTTCAAGACTTGTGACCCGGAACATTTCCCCTGCACCTTCGCAATCAGAGCCTGTTATTATGGGAGCTGTTAAACATTTAAACCCCTGGTCATGGTAAAATTTGTGAATGGCATATATAAGTTCTGATCTTATTCTGAATGCAGCGCCATATTTGTTTGTTCTCGGTCGTAAATGGGCAATACTTCTTAAAAATTCATCAGAATGTCTTTTTTTCTGTAAAGGATAGTTTTCAGGGGCAATGCTGAAGATATCAATATCTACAGCCTGGATTTCCCATTTTTGCCCTTTGCCCGGGGATTCCACAAGTTGACCTTTGACAGCAACAGCTGATCCTGTTGTGATTTTCTGGACTTCAGAATAATTGTCTAAGTCGTTGTTTACTATGACTTGAATATTTGCAAGAGAGGAGCCGTCATTGATCTCCATGAATAAAAAATCCTTTGAGTCTCTTTTGGTTCTTACCCATCCTTTAATTAAAATCAGTTTTTCAGGTGACGTTTGATTAAGCACCAGGTTGATTTTTTTTCTTTTCATTGCTTTATCCTGTATAAAATTGTATAGTAGCGCTTTATTTTCAGCTTATAAATGTTAATAAAAACAACTAATTATTAGTCAAGTTATATTTTTTAAAATAATTAAATAAAATTTTTAAAGTTGAGCAAATCACTACCATGCAGAAAGAAAATTTTCAAGACTTACTTAGCCTGGTTGAAATGCCAAGCAGATATATTGGCGGGGAAACCAATGCCCGAAAAAAAGATTTTTCCAAGGTTGATCTTAAATATGCACTTTGTTTTCCGGATCTGCATGAAATAGGCACCTCATATTTTGGAGCCCAGATTTTATATCATATATTAAATCAGGAACATAATATTGCTGCAGAAAGGTTTTTTACGCCTGCTCCTGACATGGAACAATTGTTAAGAGACAGGAATATTCCGCTCTTATCCATGGAATCCCATGAAGACATTGCCTCTTTTGATATTATAGGTATGAGCCTTCTTTATGAGCTTAATTTTACTAATATCCTTACAATGCTTGACCTTGGCGGAATTCCTTTTTTTCGAGACCAGAGAGATGATTCATATCCTTTAATCATCGCAGGAGGCCCCTGTGCATTTAACCCTGAGCCTGTGGCAGATTTTTTTGACCTTATTGTTATTGGTGATGGCGAAAGACCTGTGCTTGAAATAGCGAAACAATATATTGAATGGAAAAAACAGGGTGACGGAAAAAAGAACACAATATTAAACCTCTTATCAAAGATTGAGGGAGTTTATGTGCCGGGATTTTTTCACCCGTCCTATGACAATGATGGTCTGCAGATCCTTAAGCCTTTAAAAGATGATTATGCAATAATTAAACGGGCAATATTGCCGGAGTTTGATCATGGTTCTTTTCCTTTAGAGCCTATCGTACCTTTTGGAAAACCTGTGCATGACAGGCTTCGCCTTGAGATTGCAAGGGGATGTTCCAAAGGATGCAGGTTTTGTCAGGCAGGCATGATTTACCGCCCTGTAAGAGAAAGACCTGCAGACTCGTTATTGGAAATTGCAAAAGAGTCTTTAAAAAATACAGGTTATAAGGATATATCATTATTGTCGCTAAGCACAGGTGATTATTCCTGCCTTGAATATTTGATGGAAAATGTATTAAGTTTAAATACAAATCATTTAACTTCAATATCTCTGCCTTCAATCAGGGCTGAAAAACTTACTCCTAATATAATGGAAATAATTAAAAAAGTCAGGAAAACAGGTTTTACAATTGCACCGGAAGCAGGTTCCCAGAGGCTGAGAGATATTATAAATAAAAATATAACAGAAGAGCAGATATTTGATGCTGTGAGAAATGCATTTGATCTTGGATGGCGTAATATCAAACTCTATTTTATGATGGGGCTGCCCTTTGAAACAGATAAAGATATTGAAGAAATTGTAACGCTTGCCCATAAACTTGCTGATATTAAAACAAAGCAGAATTCCCAGATCAGCGTGAGTGTTGCAAATTTTATTCCCAAGGCACATACTCCTTTTCAACGCTGCCCCCAGATTGCAACAAAACAGGTTCAGGAAAAATTACAATATTTAAAAACCAATCTTAAACATTGGAAAACCAAACTGAAATGGCAGGATCCAAATATGAGCCTGCTTGAAGGGGTGTTTGCAAGGGGTGATCGACAACTTTCTTCTTTGCTTGTTAAAGCCTATGAAAATGGATGCAGACTTGACGGATGGACAGATAAGTTCAGATATGACTTGTGGGAAAAATCCTTTGAAGAAACAGGTATTGATCCTTTATTTTATACTGTAAGGGACAGAACCAAAGATAAGATTTTACCCTGGGATCATATTGATTCAGGAATTTTGCCCAGGTTTTTTGATAATGAATATAAAAAGGCGCAAAAAGGTGAGCTGACAGGAGACTGCCGGGATATTGAATGCACCGGATGTGGGATATGTGACTTTAAAAAGATTCAGCCTGTTATAAATCCTGTAATGCATGGAGATGCAGCAATAAAAAAAGAGCTCAAGGAAAAAGAGTTTAGAAAGTATAAAATATTTTATTCTAAAAAAGGTCTGGTAAGATATCTTGGGCATCTTGAATTTGCAAAAATCCTTAGAAGGGCAATCAGGAAAACAGGGTTTTTTGTTAAATATACTAAGGGATTTAATCCCAATATTAAACTGAGTTTTGATAACCCTTTACCTGTAGGTATGGAAAGTGAGCAGGAATTTTTTATCCTTTTTTTTGATAAAAGTTTACAAAAAGATCAGATAAAATCAAAGCTGAATAAGTTCCTCCCGGCTGGTATTACTATTACAGATGTTTTTCTTTATTCAAAAAAAGATCAGATTCCTGATGGTATTGCAAAGTATAATATTCAATTTAAAGATTTTATATTGACCCGGGAAAATATTGATAAATTTATGAAACTTGATCAATGGCTTGAGCCGGTCACTACCAAAAAAGGGAAAAAAAAGACAATAGACTTAAGACAGGCAGTGGTTGATATTAAGCTTCTTAACCCGGCGGCTGTTGAGATAAAATTAAAGCAATATAAAGAAAAAACCATAAGACCGTCTGAAATATTGTTAAAATGTCTGGAATTTCCTGAAAATATTGTTCAATTAGCCAGAATAGTTAAATTAAAGCAGGAATTTTAACCTATGCTGAGAGAGCTTGTTGTAAATTATACAAATCATGAGACAAGGGTTGCGCTCCTTGAGAATGGCACAATTGTTGAACTGTTTATTGAAAGAAAAGATGAGACCAGTATCACCGGAAATGTTTATAAGGGTCGGATTCAGCGGGTTTTACCCGGGATGCAGGCGGCATTTGTGGATATAGGACTTGAACAGTCTGCATTTTTGCATGTTGACGATATTATAGATCAGGCAGCACTTGAGGTGGCAGAATACGAAGGGGATAATAACTCTGAGTCCGGGTCAGAATCAGGGGCTCAAGAGCCTGAAATAGTAAATATAGAAGATTTGATCAAAGAAGGGCAGCAGATCCTTGTTCAAGTTGCTAAATCACCCATAGGGACTAAAGGACCAAGGGTTACAACACATCTTTCTTTTCCCGGTAGATATATTGTTTTAATGCCCTATGTGGATCATATAGGAGTCTCAAGGAAAATTGACAATGAAAATGAGAGAACAAGGCTTAAGACACTTATTAATGATGTGAGAGGTAATAAATACGGTTATATTCTGAGGACAGTAGCAGAAGGCATCAGTGCTGACAGGGTTAAAAAAGAAATTTCCTTTTTAACCAAGACCTGGGAAGAAATAAAAAAGAGGAGTCAGGAAAAAACCATATCACAATTGATTTATCGGGATCTTTCCATAACATTCAGGGCAGTAAGAGATCTGCTTACAGATGATGCTGCAAAGATTACGATTGATTCTGTGTATGAGTATGAAAGAGTTAAGCAGTTTTTAAATAAATATATGCCTGATAATGATTTTCTCATTGATTTATATAAAGGGAAAGAGCCGATTTTCGATGCTTATAATCTTGAAGCTGATATAGAAAGGGCTTTAAAGAAAAGAGTATGGTTGAAATCCGGCGGGTATATAATTATTGAGCAGACAGAAGCTCTGGTCGCTATTGATGTTAATACCGGCAGATATGTAGGCGGACATAATTTTGATGAAACTGTATTAAAAACAAATCTTGAAGCTGTAAAAGAGATTGCATACCAGATTCGATTACGAAATATTGGTGGGATCATTATAATTGATTTTATTGATATGAAAAAAGACCATCATAAGGAAAGGGTTATGACCCAGCTTGCTGAAAGAATGAAAAAAGATAAAAGCCAGATTAATATACTGCCATTATCTGAGCTGGGGCTTGCCCAGGTCACCAGGAAAAGAACCAGAAAAAATTTAAAGAAAACACTTAATGAAACATGTTTTTATTGTGGTGGTGATGGCATGTTATTGTCTGGTAAATCAATATGCCATAAAATATACAGAGATGTTTTAAGTGAGTCCAATGATATGATGGGTGACAGGTTCACTATCAAGGTGCATCCTGAGATTGCAAGGCTTTTGCACGGAGAGGAAAAGCATTTGATCAATGATCTGGAAGCAAAATGTTTAAGACCTGTTGGAGTTTATCCTGATACTAATTATCACATGGAAGAATACCATATTTTTGAGGGTCTATCTAAATAGCTGAGGGTGATTATTTAAATATTGATAAAAAAAATAGTTTACTTATGTTTGAAATATTATTAGAACTAGGGTAAGAAGATGACAGCACTGTTTTTTTATACTGTCTTAATTGTTTTAATTTTTCATAAGGTCGTTTTTCGAAGGAATAGATAATGGGCAAGAAAATAGGTATAATAGCTGATACTACTGCTGATTTGCCTATTGGTCTGGCAGAACACAAGGGTATTGAGTTAAACCCGATTCATATTTCCATTAATGGTGAATCAAGACTTCACGGAATTGATATTATTAATCAGGAAGTTCTTGAACACTTAAAACAAAAAGATGAGGTTGTAACAGCCCCTCCCACACCGCAAGAGTATTATCAAATATTTAAGAAAGCAAGTGAAGACTATGATCAGGTCTATTCAATGCATGTTTCCAGGGAACTTTCAAAATGCTATGACAATGCTGTGCTGGGCTTAGAAATGTTTATACAAAAACAAAAAGCTGAAGAAAAGGGCATTATTGTCAGAAATAATATCAGTGTCATTGATACAATGGGAGCAAGTATAAGTCAGGGACAGATAGTTAACAGGCTTGCCAATATAGTAAAAACTCAACACGATTTGTCAAAGATTGACAAGTATATTCAATGGCTTATTAAAAAAACCATGATGTTTTTTGTTGTTGATAATTTGTATTGGTTAAAGAAATCAGGGGCACTTAATATGTTTTCAGGATTGTTTGGAAAACTACTGGATATTAAACCTGTTGTCCAACTTGAAAACGGTATTCTTACACCGGTGGATAACCCCAAAGGAAAGAGCACAGCCATTGAAAATATGTTTAGGATTATCCGGGCAACCACACCTGAATACAGACGAGGTATTGAAATCTGGGTTGGTCATTCTGCTTCCATACTTGATGCAAAATATGTAAGAAGACAACTCAGTAAGATCTTTAAAATTCAAGAAAAAAAAATACCCCTTGTTGAAGCAGGTCCTACTATTGTGTCTCACACAGGTCCTGGTGTGGTTTGTGTAAGTATAATTCCAAAATAATAAATTTAAATATAGACATATTGCATGAAAGGATTATTAAATGGGTGTAAAAGTTGGAGTTATAGCAGATAGCGCTATTGATTTACCAAAGGGGATTGCAAAAAAAAAAAATATTCATTTGATTCCTTGTAGTGTTGTTATAAATGAGAAGCCCAAGCGCCATGGGATCGATATTATTAACCAAGAAGTCGTGGAACATCTTATGCAAAAAGATGATGTCAGGACAGAACCTCCAACGCCCCTTGCCTATAGTACTGCATATAAAAGAATCAGTGAAGAATACGATATTATTTATTCCATGAATGTTGGCAGTGATCTATCCAAATGTTATGAAAATGCCCAGCGTGGAATTAAATTACTTAAAACAAAGAAAAGAGCAGAGGAAAGAGGGTTTTTCTTTAAAAATAATATTAAACTGATTGATACCAAGGCATCAAGTATTGCCCAGGGGCAGATTACCAATCGGGTCGCAAGCATTTTGAAAAAACAAGCCTATAATGGTGCAAAACTTGATAAATATATTGCCTGGCTTATTAAAAATGTATCAGTATTCTTTGTAGTTGATGATTTATACTGGCTTATGAAATCTGGAAAGCTTAATCCCTTTTCAAAATTTATTGGCAAAATGTTTGATGTCAAACCTGTGTTAAAACTTGAGAAGGGGAACCTTGTCCCGGCAGATAAACAAAGGGGTAAAGATACTGCCATTGACAGTATGATTAGAATGGCTGAAGAAATAATTCCAAAATATAAAAGAGGTGTTGAAATCTGGGTTGCACATTCTTCAGCATTATTGGATGCAAAGCATATCAGGCAACAACTTGCAATGAGTGCAAAAATAGATAAAAAAAAGATACCAATTGTGGAGATAGGAGCAACAATCACTGCCCATGCTGGTCCGGGAGTTGTCAGCGTCAGCGTGCTCCCTAAATGATTTTATTAAACTGAAAGGTCAAGCTGTTGGATTGTTCCTGCCTGCCCGTTTTCTTTTAAATATATTCCTGTTCTCTGAATTTTCCCAAGAGTGTTGTATTGCTCATCTTTTAATGAGAATTCACTTTTCACATTAATAAGACCTATGGCTCCAATATTGTGATGTTTTAGATCTGTCAGACAGGAGTCTTCCCTGGTTTTACCAGACCATATCATGAGATTTTGAAACATGGGATCATTCTCATCTATAAAACCATTATTATCATAATCAAGTTTTAAAAGTTCATTAAATCCATTTCCACTTGTCGGACCAAACAGCTCGGTTCCATTATTTACAATCCCATCATGATTTTTATCCAATACAAGGAATCCCCTTGATCCATTCAGCCATGCAAGATTTTCATCTTCCCCGTCTGAATTTATATCAAATTTGAATTTTGTTTTACCAAGGTCAGCTGCATTGCCATCCAAGTTTATTACAAGGGGATCAATAAGTGCATCTCCTGCCTTAAAACTAAAATCAGCCGAGGTTTGAAATTCTCGCTTCATGGAAAGATCCAGGGAAAATTTTATGGTTTTCCCTTGTTTTGTTTTAATGATACCTGATGCCATTATGGTATTTTGTTCTGTTTCTGTTATGCTTATGTTCTCTTGGAAATCTATGCCCCAGCCTTGCATCTCAGGTTGATTGTCCAATGATTGTGATCCTGTAGACAGTCTGGTATCTTTATTATAAGGTTCTGTCCTGTATGCATTAAAATCTGTGATTTCAACTTTTTTCCCTGTCAAGGCTTCTAATACCAGTTTTATTGATTGTAATCTGGGATCGGAAAAAGAATAATTTTCTGATGTTTGGACAGAAGAATTGGGTTTGTTTGCAGGTGGGCTATTAGATTTTTTTGGAGATAAGTTGTTCCAGATATTCAGCTTTTTGCTATGGTGAAAACTCTTTTGATATTCCCTTGTTGACATTAATGATATTGTTGAATTTTCTACTTGCATAACAGACCTCCTTGATTATTATTTCATCGGCACCTGTTAAAAAATCTTAAGACTTAAAAAAATGATTGATAATAAGATATAACTGCATATATAATTATTAAATTAACCTTTAAGCTGAATAAATATAAATTTAAGAAAAGGATATAATTATGTTTGGTGAAGCAGTCTCATATAACGTAGCATTTCTTGGGGGACTTTTGTCCTTTTTTTCACCATGTATCCTGCCTTTGATACCTGCCTATTTTACTTTTATTACAGGTCTTTCCATTGATGAATTAACTGCAGATAATTCAATGGAACAAGCTAAGAATATAAAGCGAAAGGTAATTGTATCCACGCTTTTTTATGTATCAGGGTTTTCTTTTGTTTTTATTTTAATGGGTGCATCTGCTTCTTTTTTTGGAAGCCTTATCCATGATTATGTCTGGGTAATAAGATATTTTGGAGGCTCAATTATTATTATTTTCAGTCTTCATCTTCTTGGCATAATCAATATTAATAAATTTAATTTTGAAAAAAAATTTCATGTTAAAGAAAAGCCTTTGCATCTCATAGGTGTTTTTGCCATTGGCATGGCTTTTGGAGCAGGGTGGAGCCCCTGTGTCGGACCAATATTAGGCTCGATTTTAATAGTCGCTTCAAATCAGGACACTGTATTAAACGGGATGCTCCTTTTAGCCTTATATTCTTTAGGTATAGCCATTCCCTTTATTTTGATTTCGATTTTTATAACAAGGATGATGGAAACCATTAAAAAGGCAACAAAATATATTATATATATAAATAAAGCAACAGGTGTTCTGCTGTTCCTGGTAGGTGTTTTATTGTTAACAGATACCTTTAAATTGCTCAGCACCATATAAAGGAGAATTTTGTTTATGAAAAAACAGAAAATGTTTTTGATCTTAAGTTTGTTATTTTTTTGTATGCTGCTGCCTATACAGGGCTTTGCAGCCGATAAAGTAGATTTTAAAACCTATGATAAGGGGATTGCACTTGCAAAAAAATTAAATAAAAAAGTTTTTGTTTTTTTTCATGCAGACTGGTGTAAATACTGCCATAAAATGGAAAAGGAGACTTTATCTAATATAGATGTTATTAATTATCTTAATAAGAATTATATTTCCATTTTAATTGATACGGAACATGAAAAAGAACTTGCTAAAAAATATAAAGCATGGTCGCTTCCCCTGTTGTATTTCTTAAGGGAAGATGGCTCGGCATTGAGTTCTCGCAGGGGTTATCTGAATGTGAAAAATTTTTTGTATACATTGCAATATATTAATACTGAAAGTTATAAAAAAGGAATTAGTTTTACAGATTTTGTTAACCAGAATTAGGAATATGAGTATTATGAAGAAAAGTTATGGAGTTGTGATTATTGTGTTTTTACTAATTGTTATTTTTTTTGGATCTGCCATGGCAGAATCCAGATATGTTACAGATATTACCAAAATAACCATGAGATCAGCTCCTGATACCGAACATCAAATAATTATGATGCTTAAATCAGGCACTCGCGTAGATATCCTTGAACAATCCGGGCAATGGTCAAAGGTCAGAACAAAAAATGGTCAGGAGGGGTGGTCATTAAGCAGATTTTTAGTTAGTAAAAAACCTGCAATTGTCTTATTAGGCTCTCTTGTCAGGCAAAATAAGAAAATATCAGATCAACTCGTATCTTTAAAACTTGAAAACGCAAAACTTTTGGATGCCAACCAGAAATTTATAGGGATTGAGGAAAAATATAATGAGCTGGAAGCAAAATCAAAGGTTTTTTTGGAACTTGATAAAAAATATAAAGATATTAAAAAAAAATATGATGCCCAGCAGGCAATAATTGTTTCTTTTGAGGATAGTTACAGGCATGACATCAAGATATGGTTTATAATAGGGGCAGTTGTATTGATTGTAGGGATTTTGTTTGGTATGGGGTCAAAAAAGCATCGGAGATCCTATCTAAGATGATACATAAAACTGATTTTTTAGTAATTGGCAGTGGCGTTGCAGGGCTGAATTTTGCTCTTATTGCAGCTAAAAAGGGCAAGGTAACAATTATTACTAAAAAAAAAGTCCATAAAACAAATACTGCTCTTGCCCAGGGTGGTGTGGCCGCTGTCTTGAACAGCGATGATTCCTTTGATCTTCATATTGAGGACACACTTGCAGCAGGTGCGGGTCTTTGCAATAGAGAAGTTGTTAAGATGGTGGTACAAGACGCCCCTGATATGATCAAAGAGCTGGTTGAAAAAGGTGCAAAGTTTAATAAGATAAGCGATTTTGGAACTGAGTTTGCCATGGGACAGGAGGGCGGGCATTCCAGAAAAAGAATTGTCCATGCCCATGATCTTACAGGCAAGGAAATAGAAGATACACTTGTTGAACATTCTCAGATCCATGAAAATATTGAAATTTTAGAAAACCATATAGCAGTTAATCTTATTACACGCTCAAAAACTACCAAAAACGGTCCCCTTGTCATAGACTATGAAAATCAATGCTGTGGCGCCTATGTTTTAAATAATGACACAGGAGAGATTGAAACATTTCATGCAGGTATTGTCTTAATTGCAGCAGGAGGCGCCGGCAAGGTTTATCTTTATACAAGTAATCCTGATATTGCTGCAGGCGATGGAGTTGCCATGGCATATAGAGCTGGTGCATCCATTGCAAATATGGAATTTGTTCAATTCCACCCAACCTGTCTTTATCATCCTAAGGCTAAAAATTTTTTAATTTCAGAAGCTGTAAGGGGTGAGGGAGGCATATTAAAAGATATCCGTGGCAGAGAATTTATGGAAAAATATTCGCCTGATCGCGAACTTGCCTGCAGAGATGTTGTGGCGCGTGCCATTGACAATGAAATGAAAGTCAATGGGGATGAGTTTGTATGCCTTGATATATCCCATAAGGATCCGCAATTTATAAAGAAAAGATTTCCCAATATTTATAATAATTGTCTTAAATTTGGTATTGATATCACAAAGGAACCAATCCCTGTTGTACCAGCTGCCCATTATATGTGTGGCGGGGTGGCAACAGGTATGTCCGGGCAGACAGATATAAAAAGGCTTTATGTGGCAGGCGAAGCTGCGTGCACAGGGCTGCATGGTGCAAATCGTCTTGCAAGCAATTCTTTGCTGGAAGCATTGGTTTATTCAAAAAAAGCAGCTATTGCAGCTGTTAAAGAGATTGCATCCATTGATATTAAACTGGAATCTGAACCTTTGCCATGGGATATGATGGGAACCCATGACAGTGATGAAGCAATAGTTGTGACTCAAAACTGGGATGAGATCAGACGATTGATGTGGAATTATGTTGGGATAGTACGTACTGACAAGCGTCTTTGCAGAGCTTTGAGGAGAATTGAAAACATTCAGCAGGAAATTCATGAATATTATTGGGATTTTCGAATAACTTCGGATCTTGTGGAATTGAGAAACCTTGCAACAATAGCAGAATTGATAATAAGGTCAGCTTTGATGAGAAAAGAAAGCAGAGGCCTGCATTATAATCTTGAATATCCTGAAAAAGATGATAAACACTGGCTTAAAGATACAATCCTTAAAACCGTAATCAAAAATTATTAGAATATGGGATTTGAAAAACAGATTGCAAAACCAAATGGGTATGCTGGTAAGATTATAGGCAGGTTTATGAATATGACTCATACAAAATTGTATGTTGATTATTTTAAAAACGACCTTCCGTCAGATAGATCTAGAATTCTTGATATTGGTTGCGGTGGCGGGCAATTTATTAAATTTTTATCAGATACCAATGATACTTATCAAATATTTGGCATTGATCATTCCTCTCAGATGGTATCACTCTCAAAGAGAATCAACAAAGATGGCATTACCCGGAATCAGGTAAGAATTATTCAGGGATCTGTTACAGATATTATTACAAAAGAGAACAGGATGGATTTGGTTACAGCCTTTGAAACTGTTCAGTTCTGGTCAAAGATTGATAAAATATTTGTCGAAATATTAAAGCTATTACAAATTAACGGATCTTTTGTAATAATCAATAGATATCCTGAATTTGGAACCAGGTGGTGGAAAAGAGCCAAGATCAAAAGTGAGCAGGAGTATGTTGAAAAACTTGAAAAAGCAGGATTTACTGATGTCATTATCGATCTTGAATTTAAAAAAGGCTGGGTTGTTGTAAAAGCAACAAAACCCTGATTTTTTATTTATGGTCTTTAATTAATTTATCAATTATCTGCTCTGCTTTTGTTTTATTAATAATTGCTGTTTTCAGCTTTAAATATTTTTCTTTTAGAGCTTCGTTTTCGATTTCAAGTTCTGTTATTTCATGTCGTGTTTTATTTTCAAGCCTGTGTATTTTTTCTTTTAGTAATTCTATTTCATTCATGGAATCTAAATAAGTAAAAATAGTGTGTTCAATTATCTTTTGGATATTTTTTATTGGCACTATTGTTTTTATTTTTTCTAATTCTTTTTTTAATCTATTAGTCGGTTTAATTATTATTTCCATAAGTTAACCTCCTTTTTTAATTTTTAATCCCTGTAAAAAGAGTGACAATCCCAAAAGTCATTGTTTTCCATCTGATATCTGTAAAACCTGCATTTTTCATTACCCTGGCAAATTGCTCTGGTTCAGGAAATTTTAACACTGATTCCGGCAGATAGCTATATGCACCTGCATTTTTTGAAAAAAATGCTCCAAGTACAGGGAGAATTTTTTTGAAATAAAGGATATAAAGTGTTTTTAATAATCCCTGGGGCGGAGTTGTAAGCTCTAAAATGACAACGCGCCCGTTTTTTTTCAGGCATTTTTTAAATTCCTTTAAGGCATTTTCCCGATTTATTATATTCCTTATTCCAAAGGCTATCAACACAGCATTAAATAAGTTTTGTTTTATTGGTAAGAACAGAGCATTACCAGCAGCAAGATTGATCTGTGCCTGATCTTTGTCATGGATTTTTTTTTTGGCAAAAGAGAGCATTGTGTGAGAAAAATCAATACTGAAAATTTTACATGGTTTTTGATATTTTTTCAGGTATTGTTTGCTGATTTCAAGGCTGACATCACATGTGCCGCAGGCAACATCCAGGAAAAGACCATCTTGCGTGAGGTTTGCAGCTTTAACCATTTCTTTTCTCCAATAGACATCCTGGCGTAAACTTAGAAACCTGTTTAAAAAATCATATTTAGGAGCAATGCTGTCAAACATTGTTTGTACAAAATCAAGTTCTTTATTCATCATTGACAACTTCAATTTTTGAATTACATTATATTGTTTATAAAAGATATGGAATAACATAATAATATTGTAAATACAATCTTAGGGAACTTATGTCTGAAAAACGTGATTACTATGAAATATTGGGACTGGGTAAGACTGCATCAAAAGCAGAAATGAAATCAGCTTATAGAAAGCTTGCAATCAAATTTCATCCTGACAAAAATCCTGATAACAAAGAGGCTGAAGAAAAATTTAAAGAATGCTCTGAAGCTTATGAAGTGCTGAGTGATGAAAGAAAACGTCAGATATATGATCAGTATGGGCATCAAGGGCTTGAAGGCATGGGGAATTCAAGGTCAGGTGGATTTGAGGATATTTTTTCTAATTTTGGAGATATTTTCGAAGATTTTTTTGGATTTGGAAACGGCGGCGGTGGACGTGGAAGAAGAGCTCAAAGAGGCTCTGACCTGCGTTATGATATGACCATTGATTTTATGGAAGCAGCTTTTGGTACGGAAAAGACCATTGAAATACCAAAATTTGAACAATGCAGTGCTTGTAGTGGAAATGGCTGCCAGGAAGGAACTTCACCTGAAACTTGCCACCATTGCAACGGGACAGGGCAGTTTGTTCAGAGTCAGGGATTTTTTAAAGTAAAAACAACCTGTCCTTATTGTAAAGGACAAGGGCAAACAATCCCAAATCCCTGTACTGAATGTCGAGGTGAAGGAAGAATTAAAGTCACAAGAAAAGTTCAGGTTAAAATTCCTGCTGGTGTGGATACAGGATCAAAATTAAGATTGACTGGTGAAGGAGAAGCAGCCCCGGTAATTGACGGCACTCCTGGCGATCTTTATGTCGTACTTAAAGTTAAATCCCATAAGTTTTTCAAACGTGATAATATAGATATTATATGTGTTGTGGATATATCCTTTGTCCAGGCAGCGTTGGGAGATACAATTTTAATTGCTACTTTAACAGGTGAGAAAAAATTAAAAATACCCAAGGGCACGCAATATGGTGATACTTTCAGGTTTAAAGGAGAGGGTATAGCTTCTTTAAGATCTGGCAGGCGTGGCGATCAGATTATCAATGTGGTTGTGAAAACCCCCAGGAGATTATCACAAAAACAAGAAAAACTTTTAAAAGAGTTTGACAAACTGGATTCAAATAAAATATCAAATAAGTTAAAGAACCTTTTTAAAAATTTTTAGATTTTTATTCTCAGAAGATTGGATTATAAAATGTTTGAATTAAAAGTTAAAAATAATTTTTCAGCTGCACATAAACTTGCCATGGTAGGTGAAAAATGTGAGAATCTCCATGGTCATAACTGGCATATCGAAGCAAGAGTTACAGGTGAAAAACTTAATTCAGCAGGAGTTGTTGTTGATTTTGGGCATATTAAGCAATTTGTAAATAAAATCATGAAAGAACTTGATCATAAGTATTTAAATGAAATAGAAATATTTAATGATAAACAGCCTACATCTGAACGGATTGCAATTTATATAGCTGAAAAACTTCAGGCATATCTCAGTAAACTCGATGAAAAGGTTAATGTCTCAAGTGTTACAGCCTGGGAATCAGAAGATGCTTCTGCTACATATTTTTTATGATTTTTTTTGCCGGAATAAGCCCTGTTGCTGCTGCTGAAACAATATTCCCGGCAACTCCAGGTCCATCTCCTGCTACATACATGCCTTTGATTTTTGTTTGAAGGTCATTATCTGTTTCAATCTGGGTGGAAAAGAATTTTATTTCCGGTGCATAAAGCAGGGTTTCATCGTTGGAGACCCCGGGCACAACAAGGTTTAAAACTTCAAGACCTTCAATCAGGTTTGATAATATCCTTTCAGGCAAAGCCATTGCTATGTCACCGCATACAACATTTTTCATGGTGGGTTCAATATATCCTTTATTGATACGGTTCCATGTTGAACGCCTTCCTCTTTTCAAATCACCAAAACGCTGCAATATTGGTTTTCCTCCACCAATTAATGTTGCAAGTTTTCCAATGGATTCACCATAGGCTTGATTATCTGTAACAGGCTCTGTCAGCACTACTTTGGACAAAAATGCAAAATTTGTATTCTGGGATTTTTTATCAGAATAGGCATGACCGTTTACACAAACAAAGTCAGTATATTTTTCAAGGCTTATATATCCACCCTGGTTTGTGCAGAAAGTCCGTGTCTGGTCATCATATGTTGATGTCTGGATAAAAAATGTAGGGTCATAAATAATATTGCAAAGGTCGTCCATAATATCATTATGCACTTCAACTCTGATTCCTACTTCAATTCCGCGTTGTGAAATATTGACACCATGCTGAGTTGCAATGTCTGCAACCCAGTGTGCACCAATACGTCCGGGTGCCAGAATAATATTGGGAGCATTATATGTATTTTTTTTTGTAATTACTCCAGTGACTGCTCCATTGGTTTTTGTAATATTTATTACTTCTTCTTCAGTTTTAATGGTAACGCCTTTAGACTGAATATAATCTGCCATGTTGGATATGTGACCCGGCAGATTATCACTCCCAAGATGTTTTTGTCTGATAAGCAGAAGATCTATTCCAAATTTTTTAGCTTCTTTTCTGATTTTTTTAGCTTCATCCATATTAGATGGATATACAGGACCGTCCATATTAAATTTATTAAAGATTTGTTCGGTTTCATCAATAAGTTTTTGAGATTCAGCAAAGGGCATAAACTGGGTAAGATCAGTTTTTCCAAGTTTTGGTATAAAGTTAAGTTTGCCATCGGAATATAATCCTGCCCCTCCAACACCTGTCAGGATATTACACGGATTGCATCCTGCACATTTTTGTGTGTTGTGATTCGGGCATTTTCTTTTGAGTGAGTGTTTCCCTTTTTCTAAGACAAGTATATTCAGATTTGAATTTTCAGCAAGGAAATATGCAGAAAACAGCCCTGCAGGTCCGGCACCAACAATAATCACATCATAGTCCATTTGTCACCTGACTCTAAATAATTAAGCAAATTTTTAATCCATTTTTTATCGTACATTTTTATTATATTAATATCAACATGAAATCTATATAGATGGAACAAAGTTTTCTTTAATAGTTCTTGGAGATGTCCAGCGTAAAAGATTTAGAAAGCTTCCTGCTTTGTCATTTGTTCCGCTCGCTCTTGCGCCTCCAAAGGGTTGCTCGCCCACAACAGCGCCTGTTGGTTTATCATTGATATAGAAATTGCCAGCTGAATGAGTAAGATGCCTTGTCAATTTTGTGATTATTTTTCTGTTTTGAGCAAAAATAGCCCCTGTAAGACCATAGGGGGAGCTAGTATCTATGATATCAAGGGTTTTATCTATTTCATCTTCAGGATAAACATATATAGTTAATACAGGTCCAAATATTTCTTTTGTCATGGATTCATAGGTCGGATCTGTGGTAAGAATAACAGTGGGCTCAACAAAATATCCTTTTGATTTGTCAGTGTTGCCACCGGCAATGATTCTTGCATTATCAGATTCCCATGCTCTGTTGATAAAACCTTTAATCTTATCAAATGATTTTTCATCAATTACAGCATTAATAAAATTGCTAAAGGAGAGAACACTGCCCATTTTAATTTTTTTTAATCTGTCTAATAATTTTTTTGTAAGTTCCTCCCATTGCGATTCAGGTATATATAGCCTGGAACACGCAGAACATTTTTGCCCCTGGTATTCAAAGGCACCTCGTATTGCAGCGGTTACTACTTGATCCATGTCTGCTGATTCATGCATGAAAATATAATTTTTACCTCCGGTTTCCCCGACCATTCGCGGATATGAATTGTATCTGGCAATATTGCTCCCGATTGTTTTCCAAAGATTTTGGAAAACATTGGTAGAACCCGTAAAATGAATGCCTGCAAGGCAAGGATGGCTTAATACTATTTCTCCCACCTTAGAGCCGTTTCCGGGTATAAAATTAATAACTCCATCAGGCAGCCCTGCTTCCTTGAAAATTTCCATGAGGTAATATCCTGATAATATACTTGTTGAAGAGGGCTTCCATACAATAGTATTTCCCATTAATGCAGGGGCTGCGCTGAGATTTCCTGCAATGGCAGTAAAGTTAAATGGGCTTAATGCAAAAATAAAGCCTTCCAAAGGTCGGTAATCAATTCGGTTCCAGGTACCTTTTGCTGAATTGGGCTGGTTAGAATAAATTTTTTCCATGAATTTAACATTAAAACGGAGGAAATCAACAAGTTCACAAGTTGAGTCTATTTCAGCTTGAAATGCATTTTTCGATTGATTCAGCATGGTTGCAGCATTTAACTTGTATGTATATTCCCGAGAAATCAGATCAGCTGCTTTAAGAAAGATTGCTGCCCGTTCATTCCATGGCATCTCTTCCCAGGATTTTTTTGCATTCAGAGCAGCTTTGATTGCCATTGCAACCTCTTTATCTCCAGAGTTGCTGAAATTTGCAAGGATATGCCCGTGGTCATGGGGGCATATGGCAGCCTTGGTATCATCGGAATAAATTTTTTTGCCATTAATGATCATGGGTATATCTAATTTGATATCCATTTGCCTGGATAATTCGGTTTTCAGCAGGTCTCTTTGGGTGGTACCCTTTAAATATTCTTTAACTGGTTCATTGTAAGGCTCAGGAATTGTTGGAATACAATTATACATTTTTATAATCTCCATTTTTATTATATTAAATATTAAGATTGGTTATCTTTTCTTGTCATACCTTGATAAATCTATTAAAGTAAAATTCATAATATTTATGTATATGATGAATGATTTTCATAGATAGGCAAACGCTTGGATTTATATCATTTAAAAACGTTTTTTACTCTGGCAAAAGTCAGAAATTTTACTAAAACAGCTCAATTATTATTTGTAACACAATCGGCAATAAGTCATGCTATTAAAAAGCTTGAGACATCGATCGGTACACCTTTAATAAAGAAAAAAGGCAAAAAAATTTTTTTAACTGATGCTGGATATACGTTATTCCAATCATGTGAAAAAATTTTTTATGAGATTGATAAGGCAGATCAGGAGATTGCACATTTTAAAAAGGAAGCTGAAATTTGTATACGGATTGGTGCGCCTGTTGAGTTTGGCACGACTATACTTATGAATCATATAAAAAATTTCCTTAATTTACATCCGGATATCCATTTGGATTTTTTATTTTCACATCACCTTGAAGAGCCATTGGTGCATGACGAGGTCGATTTGATTATTGATTGTAAGGATCATCTATTACCACGGTTTAAAAAAATTTATTTGTTCCAGGAGCAATATATTGCCATTGCTTCTCCTGAGTTTGTAGAAAAATGGGATGTCCATTCTTTAGAAGATATTGGGAATGTAAGCATACTTTCAATTGATAAACGTCTTGAATGGTGGCACAATTTTATTTCAGTTGTTCCGGGCTTAGAACCATTTCATATAAAAGATGTAATTCAGATCAATCATGTAAGAGGATTGATTAATGGTGCAATAGCCGGGCTTGGAATAGGATTCGTGCCTAAATATACTGTGATTACGGAACTTAATGAAAAAGTGTTAATAGACCCCTTTCCCATGATCAAGCCGGGAGCTGATCACTTTAATATTTTTGTTAACCAGGAGAAATTTGTATTTAAAAAAATTCAGGACTTAATTTTGTTTTTGAAACAACTCAAACTTCTAGAATTCAGTGTGGATAGTGATTAACGCAAGATAATAAGCCACCTGTGTTTTTGATTGAAATACTATATTATTATTTGTTTTTATTTTGGTAAGTGCTATTTATGGTTTGAAAAGATGAATTTAGAAAAAAAAATTAAATATCTGCTTTGCCAGACCAGAGTTATGACTCTTGGTGTAAACTGCCATGATTTCCCTTGGTCTGCGCCGGTCTACTTTGTTTATCATCAAGGGATTTTTTATTTTTTTTCAAACCCCATGTCTCGCCATATTCTTAATGCCTCGGACAATCAAAAGACAAGTAGTTCTATTTTTAATGATTCGGATAAAATGGATCAGATATATGGTATTCAAATGAATGGAGTTTTGACTTCCAAGATTAAGATGCCGCTCTATATCGATATAGTGCGGCAATATGTGTTGAAATTCAATTTTCTTGAGATTGCATTTGGAGCCCGGGTATGGACAGATAAAAATTTTTTTATGGAAAAATTTAAATCCAGGCTATATGGGTTTATGCCTGAAAAAGTTTATTTGTCAGACAATAGCAGACCCAGGGATAAACGCCTGAAAATTGATTTGCCTATTACCCTTGGTTCATAAAATTTGCTGTTTTTTTGCATGGGATTGGTCTGTTCATATACAGGTAAGACTTCTGAAGCTCGACCCCGGTTATACATAATCTTATAGACAACCCAATTGTAACCAACCTTTACAGACCGTCTCAATTAATAAAGAGATTACA